>QQTW01001266.1_pt1 | contig 17478 bp, 19 predicted proteins | sample 1904831 | NCBI WGS metagenome assembly QQTW01 (sample SAMN09435610, study PRJNA476489) | Subsurface metagenome, whole genome shotgun sequencing project. | reverse complement strand
ACGAGGTACCAATGAATGGCGTTCCTCATGAGGATATTACGGAAGAAAGTCTTACGGCTCGGAATGGGAATCTGGGTACAGAAGAGGAAGAAGAAGATGTAGCTGGCTGGGACATGGGTGACGATGTTAATGTCGATGTGGAGAACGACTTTGTGAATGTGGACAGCGCAGAGGCAGGCTCCGGAAGCAGCGAGGCTGAACAGTGGGCTCGAAATTCGGCTCTTGCAGCGGACCATGTCGCAGGTGGATCATTTGAGACTGCCATGCAACTTCTCAACCGGCAAGTCGGTGCTGTCAACTTCGAACCGCTCAAACCACGTTTCCTGGAAATATACCAAGCTTCAAGAACATATCTGCCAGCGAATCCAGGGCTTCCCCCACTGATTAATTACATCCGCAGAACGGTAGACGAGATCGACACACGAAAGATCCTGCCTATAATTCCTCGAGACCTGGAGTTCATTGCGGCCAGCGATCTTCAGGACGGCTACGCAGCAATGCGTTCCAACAAGCTCGAAGATGGCGTGAAGGTGTTCAAACGGATATTGCACTCTTTGCTGGTGAACGCGGTCTCATCACAGCAGCAAGTTAGTGAAGCACAGAAGATTATATTCACTGCCGCCGAGTACACAATTGCAATGTCACTCGAACTTCAACGAAGATCGCTCGGGACAGACACAGAGGCTAATTTGAAACGAAGTCTTGAGCTGTCTGCATTTTTTACCATACCGAAACTAGAAGCTCCTCATCGTCAATTCGCCTTGATGGCTGCGATGAAGTTTGCGTTCGGTCACAAGAATTTCTCCTCTGCTCTGAGCTTTGCAAATCGCATGTTGGAGATTGAAGGATCTGCTAAGCTGCTGGATCAGGTAATGCTCTCATCTCTCTTCTCGTTTCCTTACCGTTATTTCTGACAGTCCGTAGGCACGGAAGATCAAAATACAGTGCGAGCGGAATCCACAAGACAGCATCGACGTTGAATTTGACCAGTTCGCTGAGTTCGACATCTGTGCTGCTTCATACACACCCATCTACTACGGGTCTCCGAGCGTCTCTTGTCTCTTCGACGGCTCAAAATACCACTCACAATACAAGGGAACGGTGTGCAGGGTTTGCGAGGTTTCAGAAATCGGTGCTCCTGGTAGTGGGTTGAGGTTGTTCACCCCAGGGACTTAATCCGCCATTCTCACTCTCTCTGTCTATCCCCCATTTGCATCCGTTAGCGAGTCGAAAAGTTTCGAGCGAGATCATACTAGTTCTGGGTTGTTTTGACTCGTCGGTCTCGTTGCCGTGCATCTTGAGTCCCTTTTGTTGCATGTATGGTTCCCCACAGCTAGCTAGTTGGAGGTCCTGCAGATCTCGTTGATGTACTTGAGATATCTCGGGCACGGCGATGACAGATTAAGAATCGAAATCCACAACTCCAATCGTGGCCCTCAGCTCATATCTATTGAGGCGTGATATATGAACAAGGAATCCGTAGGCCCTGAGCCACAATTACCGCCCTTGTAGGAGGGTGCATCACATGTCAAATATTCGCATAACCACCTGTCACGTACCCTGCAACCCTGCATATTTGCACAGCCGATTGTGCTCAAGCATGACGCGCACGCGCAATAATGTTGTCGAGTATGCTGCTGGCCATGTCCCCGAAAATCAACATCTACTCCCTACCCACTTCTGCACTCACCAGTCTCGAAACAGAAACTCAAATCCTTCCTTCCCGTCAGCTATCAGCCAAAACACAAACAGACTTATCCGAACTTGATTCAACCCAACCACAACAACGCCAACAACAACCATGACCCTTCTCTCCAAAATCCTCCCCCTAATCCTCCTCCTCCTTCTCGCCGCCCTCGCCACCTTCATCGCCTTCACCATCTACTCCATCATCACCCAAGTCGCCAACAAGACGCAGGAGAAGATGGAACAGAAGAACGTTTCGTTCTCGAAGGATGGGTTAAAGGTTGGGGTCAAAGAGGTGGCGAATGAGAATTACGTTGATCGGACGCAGAGGTATGCTCTACCCTTTTAAACTTGGAGGGGAAGGATCGGAGGGGCTGGGGTAGCGAGCGTTTTGTGTGAGGGGAATGGATGAGTATGGGAGGCTAATGTTTGTCGGTGGGTGGATATAGTATGTTCTACAAGGCGTGGAATTACTCGTCCGGTGGGCTTTGGAATAAAGGGGAGCAGAAGCCGCGCCAGCAGCAGCAGCAGCAGCAGCAGGCGGCGTTGCGGAAACCGTGAGTTTGGTTGGCGTGTGGTTGTGACTGTTTTCGGGACTGATGAGGGGTGCAGATATTCGAGCTCAAGTGCTTCGACGCAGGTGAGATGATATAGTGTCGTGCTATACTAGGGTAGTAGGAGCGGACGTACTGGTCGAGAATGTTGGTCTAAGGCGTACGACGGAGCGTACTTCGACGCAGCATGGCGTTATCACTTCGGCAATACGTGCGTCATCTTTCTCGAGAGAGATGAACTTGATGTGGTGGATCTGGCGGGATCGTATAACGTTGTCTCATTAAGATCTTGAATACATTCTGCTGTATACCCAACTAGATGATTTTCATCTTGGACAGAAGCCTAAGCACTCTTGTCAAGGAATTTTGGGACATATCTGGCGATCGGGAGAGCCTCAACATCTGCAACTCACATACATGACTAGTGAAGCAATGTGCAGTATTTTCGTTAGTCCTTTATCACACATCTCTGCATGGATGTCAGACTCGCAATCCGAGAGATCGGTTTCCAACAATATCATACATCTGACAGGAGAGAGAAGCCACCCAACACCCGCAATGCAACACTCCCGGAACCACTCAGACCCCAATCCCACCTAATCACACCTCCCATCCGCCCACCCCGTCCTCCACCGCTCCTCCCACCTCCCACAATCAAAAACGCCCTTGCCCAACTTCCGATTGACCTCGTTATGCGCCTCACACATCCACCTGCCAAGCCCGTCCCGTCCTTCGACCCTGGGCTCATTCCCCTTGGTCGACATCCACGCCCGGAAATCGTCCGCACACACCCAGCACGGATAGAGCTTCGAGAACAAGGTGAGGAATTGGCGCATTTCCGATTGTTGGGTGGGCGTCGCCTGCGGTGGGTAGGAGGCTGATATGGTGTGGAGGAGGGTCCAGGTGCTGCGGCCGAGTTGGTCAACGTCGGGGGGGCAGTCTGGTGGAGGCGTGAGAGGGGAGGCGGTGCTGCTGGTTGAGGGGGGTGTGGAGGCGTTCGTGCTTGTGGAGCTGGTGCTGGGGGAGTGCGAGACATTTTTCTTGGTGAGGGCGGAGAAGTCGGCGTAGGAGGTGCACGAGCGGCATCTGCGCTCGAGCGATCAGTCTTGCTTTCTGAGAAGAATGGAGGTTCGTTGTTTGCGTACGGTTTGCCGTCTTTGCCCAGGACGACGCCTCTGGGGATTGTCTTGGGAGTCTCGTCTACAGCTACCGTGTCCTGCCGCCGAGTGCCTTCCTCCTTACCCTTCCTCTCCGCTTGCCGTATCTGTTCCGAGAAGAACTTGTCCATGTTTGCTGATGCATGGTCTCGCCGTTACTTCGCCGACGCGACATGATCCTCGACCTTTACTAATACAACTGCGAACCCCGGCACTTCCCGGCCCGTCGTTCCACCGAGGCACTTCGCGTCATTAGTCGCCCGATAACGAGAATCACCATATATCCACGCGCTACCCCAACAACAGCAAACAATGCCCCCCAAAATCCCCGTCCTCCTCCTGAAAACCAAGTCCACACCCAGCGACAACTACGAAGAATACTTCAACGCCAGCGACGCCTTTGCCCCGCAATTCGTGCCTGTGCTCGAACACAGCTACCGCGACGAGAACCTGCAGAAACTGAAACACATCCTCCGCGATGCACGGGACAGAGGCCGGAGTGGAGTTGGAGGTAGTGCGAAGGAGGGACCAAAGGAGCTAAAGGATGGAGACGTTCGGTACGGCGGTCTAATCTTCACGAGTCAGAGGGCGGTCGAGGCATTCGCGGGAGTCGCGCAGGAGGTCGGCGAATGTAGGGCTTTTACTCCTTCCACCTTATTCTCCTATGCCCCCGTCATCCTCTCACGTTCCTCCGGCTGTCCCAACCAAACGAAACCAGCTGACCAACGACTCACCCGTCTTCACGAGCACAGCATCCATCTCGCTCCCCCTCTACGTCGTCGGCCCCGCCACCCACCGCGCCCTATCCGCCCTGACAAAAACACATTTACCTCACTGCACCATCTACGGCGCAGACAGCGGTAATGGCGAGAACCTCGCGCACTTCATATTGGAGCATTATAACGGTCTCTACATCCCCTCCCTCTCACGTTCGGTTTCGCCTTCAGCTGCAGCTCCGGTCGACGATCCCACCACATCCGTACCGGCGTACGCCGCGAAACCGCACCTCCTCTTCCTCGTAGCCCAACAGCATCGTCCCATCATCCCAGACACCCTATCCTCCGCCTCCTTGTCCGCCCCACGGAGAATCGCCGTCGACGAGTTGGTATTGTACGAAACGGGCCTGTTGCCTACTTTCGCTTCGACGTTCCGCAGCGTCGTCGCTGGGAACGAACAGAACGGTGTAGAGACACAATGGGTCGTCGTGTTTTCGCCGACGGGATGTAAGGAGATGTTGCAGGCTCTAGGCATCTTACGTGCTGATGGTCGGTGTGGGGCGGAGGAAAAGCGGACGGGGAGAGATGGGGTAGGTGGGGTTGATGAGGTGGTTGGCACGAATATGAGTGGACAGGACGGAGGGAGGCGGAGCAATAGAATGAAGACGTTCGTAGCTACGATCGGGCCGACGACAAGGGATTTTATGAGGGCGGAGTTTGGGTTCGAGGCGGACGTCTGTGCGGAGACGCCGAGTCCGGAGGGAGTGGGGGACGGGATTCGGAGGTCCATGGAGGTGATGGGCTTGGGGGATGCCGGAGGATGATGGAAGATAAAAGGCAGAGAGGTGGTATAGCAGAGGAGTCTCAAACGTGTCGGTAGACCAGCTACGATACACACAGCCCCGTCGTTCCGAAGTTAGACCAAAGCCATCCGATTGGCCCGCACGAAGTGGACGAGCTCACGGATCGATACACCTGCAAAATCGCTCTATTGATCCCGTTCGCCATCTAGGCCAAGAACGGGGGGTAATGCACACACAGAAGCTTGCCCCTTGTAAGAAGAAGAAGAGAAGATCGGGAGAAGAGAAAGATGTATGAAAGGAAACTAATCGTCAGGTCAATAATATCCAGGTCATGAGCCGGGAACCCCCTTCACATCACCGCCCTTGATAATGCATCTCATCGGGGAACATAGTCCTTCCAATTTGCAGCCTAGATCCGCAGACAGATCCAACCGATAGAAAACGCCACCACCTATCGCATAATTTCTTGGTAGATGAGCTCTATCACGAACACGGTTAGCACATGTGCAGAAGAATGGGGGAGCGCACAAACGCACGTTTAAGCTCCTCCTTAGTTAACGTCTCTTTGTTCTTATCAAAGTCAAAGAACTCCTCGGGGATGGCTTCCGCCGTCGGCTCATCGTCCGGGTCGTGGTACGGTTCCAGATATGGGTGTCTCAGAGCATCTTCGACGGTGATGCGCTTGACGGGATTGAACGCGAGCAGCTTCTCCAATAGGTCGAGGGCCAGGTCGGACGTCTTGGGGAACATGGCTTTCATGGGGATTTTCTTTTTGAAGGGTAGGGAGCGGATGTATTCGCGTGCTCGGCGGGATTTGATGCCGTAGTAGTCTTCCATGGTCGGGGTGCCGAGAACGTCGAGGATGAGGGTGAGTTGGTGGTGGTCTTTGGAGACAGGGCTGTCAGTTGTGTCTCAGGCTACTTGGAACAGTGATCGGGAGTGGTATTCTTACAGTCCTTGCCGGGAAATAATGGTTTCCCACTTAACATCTCTGCCAAGATACACCCCACACTCCACACGTCGATAGCCTTGGTATACTCCTTAAACGTAAGCATGATCTCTGGCGCACGGTACCATCTAGTCGCAACGTATTCGGTCATGAAGCCGGAGTTGTCCTCTGTCGAGGCTGCCGATCTTGCTAGCCCAAAGTCGCAGACCTTGAGGTCACAATTGGCGTTGAGAAGGAGATTCGAGGGTTTGAGATCGCGATGCAGTACGTTCGCCGAGTGCATGGCCTTGAGAGCACGCAGCGTCTGGTAAATGAAGTACTGACAGTGGTCATCGGAAAGGTCCTGCGTGCGGATAACACGGTGCATGTCTGTTTCCATGAGCTCCTTCATTGCACCTATTAGCACGGGACGTGTACTATAATGATAGCCAGCCGAAACAGAGTAGACGTGCCTGAATCAGATACACTTCTGTGAAACTCTCGTAATTTCTCGGCTTCTGGATGTCGAGTATGGAGATGATGTTTTCATGGTTGAAGTATCTCAGAAGCTTCATCTCTCGCAAGGTGCGCAGGCAGAACATGGAATGATCGAACGGAGTAATCTTCTTGATCGCGACTTTCTGACCGGATGGCTTGTGTAGTGCCGAACTTCAATTGATCAGTATTCGTCGGGGCAGTGTATGAGCTCGACTGGTGTGATTATAAGCTTACCATACCACCCCATAAGCACCTTCCCCTACAACGTCCTGGATATCATACTGATCCGACACATTGAAGGAGATCTTCCTCGAACCTCCTGGCGGAGGTGGCTGCTGTGCGCGAGACATTGTGTGGTGTCTGGATGAGAGAGCTCGGTATATGTCGTTATCGATAGCGAGTATTGTAATTTGGTCACAGCAAGTGGAATTTAAAGGCGATTAGAACGAGCGGATATCGTGAGGAGGAGACGGTCAATAGATTTGCGAATACGTAAGTAGTGAGCGTTATATGTTGTAGAATCGAATAGTGAAGTTAGGTAGCTATTGTGCTGCATCGTCAGCCAGATTATCAACTTCTCAACAATGGAATTTGAAACTCGATCACAAGCACGTGGCTCCGACCGGAATGCAAGCACGTGGAAGGAAACACGTGCGATTGCTCCGATGTAAGGGATTGCATTGATACGAGCTTGAAGGTAGACAGGAGTTGAGTCTGTCAAGTTCGGACAAGAAAGTTGCAGATGTGGCACCGATCTGGTTAAGCTCTTCGTTTCGCTGCAAGGCAGCCTGAACGTACCTTTCCCTTTCCTCTAGGTTTCAGCAGAGTGACTTTGTGATAATTTGTAGAGCTGGAGCAAGCAGATCCTGAAAGATGCTCGTGAAGAGGAAGAGGTCAAACTTCCAGATCGTACTGTCTTTTCGCTATTGACGACCGAGTCTATAATCAAAGCTGCTCGAGCTCGGACGGCAATAAATTCAGGTGGGGTCGGAGGAGATTTTCTTTGTTCGCTGAGGCCGGACGCTTGTGCGAGTGAATCGATCAAGATCACCGAAGCCTCGTATGCACCTAGCCGTGCAAGTGAAGGGGCCTGTGTCCTTTTTCGTACGAGTTGGCCGATGTATCTGAACTATTCGCGACGACGGCCTTTGCTTCGCAATACGGAAGGAGGCAGCACTGCTGGATCCGCACTCGATATCAGCATGCGGCGTAGGGCTTAGGAAGCAAGAGTGCTCTGGACAATAATATGTTCCACTATCGCCCAGACATCCCATTGACCAGTAGATCCCGAGAAGCATACCGATGTCCTTGGTTCCGTACGCCGATTCCAGTTTCCAACGCTGAGGCTACGAGCTGTGACTTGGAGCAGTTTGGTCAACCTGATGCACGGCGATCTAAAAGCTTCAAAGGGACTGCCGACAAAGAGGTTTCATAGCGTGCAGGCGGAAGTGACCCGGAGCTCTGTATCTGCTTGGGCGATATGGTTATTTGGTACCGGAGTTGAAGTCGTCGTGGTGTCTTCCAGGACGGCGTGCAGTGATGTGAGTCGTGAGTCGTGAGTCGGGTCTGCCTCCCCCCAGCACGCTAGTAGTGGGGAATATCCGGAATGGGGGGGCTATTCTAAGGTTCAAGTGCTCTCTAAGGAATCGAGTGGTGTTCCCCTAACCGCCGACATTAATCATTGACCTTGACTTTCTCCTTCTCAAACACTCTCATCTCCTTTGTATTATTATAGTTGATAAGGCGAAATGTATGGTGCGATGGAAAAACAATTATCTGCAATATCTTGGGGCTGATATAGCCCGACGTTGTCGAGTACTGTACGACCCAGTTGCCCCTGACCTGCACTGACACAAGCCAGTAGATGTTGATCGCTTCAAGAGTCTAAGGAAACCTTACCAACGGAAGACCTAAACTTACCTTACAAACAACAACTCTCCTTAATGCTGCCGATGGCATGCAAGCTTGCGCCACGATCCTGTGTGGAGTAGCCACTACGAGCGACGTCGTAGGATACCCAAGTAGTTTCATGTTTCAATTGTCAACCACGTTACTCAAGGTGCCTGAGCCAAGGCATTGATTGTTGGCTTCTCTACACCTTCTCGCCTCGCAAATGCGAGTTGGCAGTTACTTTATAATCCCGATGCACCCGGCATGCTGCGCTGCGCTGTGCTGCGCTGCGCTGCGAGTAATATGAAAGGCTTCCTGCCCACTGCAACGTCGATCACGGTCGATTGTATGGCATCGGCTACAACGTTTCAATTCCAGAGCCCTTGACCCTCCTACATCAGAGGCAAGTTTGCCCTTCCATGAAGCTCTGAAACACAGTAGCGAGGACATGTGGGAACCTGGATGCAGGACAGGTAAGGTACCATCTAAGCCCCCCGCGGCCTCCGATGCATCTACATTTGATTGGGTGAACGCGCCAGATGTAGAACTCTACAACCGCCCCTGCGCAAGAAGCTACTCGAGATGCCATAAAGATAAGGAAAAGAGAGAGGACCAAGGATGGAGCGACCGTTGCTGCGCACCCTCACTGCACGACCTGGCCAGTCATCGTGGTCCCCTGTCTGGACTCACACCCTACGAGCTGCTCACCTTTTCCCTCATCAGGCCCATCCACTGCATCAAGCTCATACCTTGATCAGCCCGATCTTCCACCAGCATCGTCTGCGCCCACAACCTGATGCCTGGCTCGCCATCCTCCCGAACCACGTAGAGGTGGGGTACGACGATGCTGCCCACCCCCTTGGCCCTGTGATCCCGGCTCTTCTCGATCACTGCCCGAACACGCTCGTTGAAATCGTTTTCCAATGCTGGCAAGGTTTGTTTGCCCACTTTCACTTGGGTCTTTTCAGGAAAGCCAAACACGTCATTGATGAGCTGCGGCACTGCGTCTCGGCCGACCCATAAAAACTGTGTTTGGCCGTCATCGATCAAGTAGAGACCAAATGATACAAGGCGTTCCGAGGAAAGATTCAATGGAGGGGTTAACACGATCTCTCCAGTAGTCTCGTCCGGTAGGCCCCCAATGTCGGGCATATCATGTAATGAATACAACCGAGGGTAAATGTACTGTATCATCAGTGGAAGCGGGAGAGTCGACAACAGGCAGAGTGCCGCGGAGCGCATGTCGCTCGGTATCTGGGCGGATTTTCGAAGTCCAATCTGCAAGGGTCAGTCCATGATCATATTGTGCCTGGCGAGATGCCTTACGTTCTTCATGAGACCCAAGAACAGAACGGGCAATCCTCTGAGGTTGGCAGGGAACTGCAAGCCACCCCCACCCATATTGCCCCCAGCTAATTCCTTTCGGTACGTTTGCAACAGCTCAACCAGCTTGGCTTGCAGAGCATCTCGTGCCGCTTCCAAGCCGCTGCCGAAAACACGTTCGACTGCCTTGTGACTGAAGAACGTTGCGATGGCAGCTTGATCCGCTGATGCGTACACATCCACTAGAGTCTGAGTGGTAGGAAGCGCAAGAGTCATGACCCTAATTCTTCTCTCACCATTGCAGGTTGTGTGTAGGACGGCGGTTTGCATGCAAACCAGCCCCTTTGTGAGGGTCTCGTCGATTGCTACTTCGACAACATAGCTTTGATCGCGAGGAAACGCAGGGAAGGCGCAGAGATCTGAACTACGATTGAAGAAGTTCCCGTAGAATGTGCTCATACGAAGGCCTGTCGTTGCTCTCACTCGTAGAACAGCTTCGAGCCCGATTTCTGCCGAGAGATAGTCAGAGAATTCACGAGCGAACTTGATCGCATCTTCGCTCCTTGCCGCGTTCCAGCCTGGGTAAAAGTAGGTTTGACCTCCGGTATATCTCGGTAGATTGCTCAAGGAAGCCACGTCCTGATATTGGGATGAGAAGAGAAACATGTCAATCGAGACTTGGACTTTGGAACACTCGACGGCAAAGCTTTTGTAGAAGCTGTTGGCAGTCTGGAGAAGGCTGCTCTCCTTGCTGGTACCGAGGATCTTTTTGTCTTCCCTCATCTCAAGCTTGCCGTGACCGAGATTAGGGAGCGTCGCAGTCAGGACTGTCATCTTGCCTCCAAGCGGAGCGATAAGCTTATGTCCAGCTCGAAGTGCAGACCCCATGCAAGACCCTCCGTTCTGAGTGCTCTGAAACATCTCCTGAAGCTTGCTGAGGAAGGCTTCAATATTTTCTCTACATTCTGTGAGCGTGACAAGCAAGTCTCCTGGTGTGGGTAAAAAGGGTTCTTCCAGATCGCTAACAACAAGCATGCTCGGCTCACCAACTTCGGAGCCATCTCTTGGAATGGAGAAGTAATGTAAGCTTGAATCCACCGCCATGAATCCAAGCCGCGTCCTTCGATCCGCATTCGGTATTCGGTCCAAGCTTTCCAAGATACAGCGCGCGCTCGTTGCTAATAACCCACTTGTGACTGCAGAATAGCTGACATCGAAGAGAAATAAGTAGACCAGAGGCTGGGGTGGTCTAACCATATACTCTTGCGGTGCGACAAACTCGACCACCGCGTGATTCAGTTCAGGCCTTTGCCATCGATCAACACTTTTCTGCGTTGCCGCATCCCAATCAAAAGCCTGAGGAACGTCATTGGTAAGGTTACACATGTTACACCTCCAGCGGTGGCCATGGTCCAGGAAAGTTGCGAAAGGGTTTATGTAGGACCGGCACCGTCGGCATCGTGAAATGACCTGATCCGGTACGACTGGTACTGGATCCTCCACATCGTGGAGAGATGTATATGGCTGAATGACGAGGGCAAATGGCAGGCGCGACTTTTTCAATAGGGAATTGCTTGTTGGGACAGCATTGAGCGTCGAGCGGACGTACTTGGGAGAACAGTTTGCGTCAGGTGATGGAGTGACGCTGGACTAGAGGTTGTCGGTCAGTAATTGTGCTGAGCATGATCGAGAACACTCAAACTCACATTAGGCGGCAGGATTATAGGTGGAGGTGGCAGGTCTAGCTCAGAAACGTTGAACGGTTGATTAAGCAGATCCGTAGGATACAGTTGATTCAGCTGTGGACGGTGCTGTGACTGCATTTGTGGTTGCTGTTGTGTTGGTCCACCCATGCCCATCTGACCCATCTGGTGAGTTATTCCACCAACGCCACCAACCATCGAAGTGGCTCCTTGAGTAGGATAGCTTGGATCTGGAGGTTGGTAGCCGCCAGTCTCAACGGCCGGTTGCCCATAGTTTGGCGCCGCCATTGGCGCCTGCCCAACTCCATGCGCGGGCTGCTCAAACCCAGGTTGTGGCATCTGCGGAGAGTAGCCTGCGTAACCGGCTGCAGGCCCTGGTGGATATGTACCACCCCCTAGTTGTTGATTTCCCAATGCCGAATTAGCGCCAGCACCGAAATCGTAAGCTTGTCCGGCATAATGCCTCCGGCCCTTTTTGCCAGTGGGTGGGCCCTGTGGCAGAGGATTGTTCGTTGCCGGATATCCTTGCCCATGGTTTTCTTCATATTGTTGAGGCTGTTGTGCATAAGGGTCGGGACCCGAGTAGCCTTGGCCCGGATGTCCTCCCTGAGGCACTGACATCGTATTCCTACCGGTGCTGCGCAGTTTGCTACCAGCCGCCTAGAAATGAGATTTGCACGGGGAGATAAAGCGTGGGCAGCAGCAATGGATCGAGTCTTGGCGACTAAAGCTACCTATTCCGCGACTGGAGTCCGGGGTATCAGTGACTTGCTTAATATGTTGCCCAGCTTAACCACGAACCTGCGCAACTCACAACTTGACTTATGTGACTATGCAGTTCTCGGTCTGTGAATCTATTGAAGATCGAATGTTCGTGTAAATTTTGGTCCGCAAGGGCAAGTTCTAGGAATCCAGGTCATGGAAGAGTGGCCTCTCTCAGCCAATCAGCGGAGCTCTATGTATTATGTCATATCTTACTTCCAGTGGCCCTAAGAATATACGGTAATTGACCCTGTTCAACCCCTCGACCACGAATGCTGTTCAACTTTAGAGAAATGACTAGCTATTGGCGGATTATATGTCATAACGTTCTAGTTGGTAAACTTCTGGCGGCGCAGCGTCTCAATAACATACTTTACACGATGGCTGGATATGGTATGTATCCGAATGTCCCAGCCACAACTGGGGGCTATCTATAAGATGACAATTGGTGTAAAGGACACTACATGACAATAGAAGAGGAGTACCATTGTGAAAGATTACAGGAAGGGAAATCAGGACCGAACGCTCAAGCAAAGTCCACGTCTATAGTGAGTATATCCCGACACCGCGCTATGCTGACAGACTAAACCCTTGAGAAATGCTCAACAGATCATGGCTGGTCCTCGTAAATCTTGACCCTCTCAGAATACTCCCTAATGTTAGAGACGTAATTCTCTTCGATCTGGTGACCTTGCCCTCCCGCTACACGTAAGATGAGGTCATTGAGGGATGAGCGCCCGAGTATATCGACATGGTCACCTGCAGCAAGTCAGCAACAATACCCTTGCCCCCGAGAAGAGGTCATACCTGTATTCGGCCCGCCTCTTGGAGAAAACCTTTCTGGTTCATGTGGCATCTCATACACCTTGACCTGCACGCCAGCCGGATTATAACGTTTGATTTTCCAGCCCTTAGCACACATATAGCCACTGCTCAGAAGTGACACGGTACCGTCGCCCTCTCCCGGTACTATGCCGTGATCAACGGCCTCATTCGTGTAAGCTGTGTCGATTGTGACATTGAGTTTCGACAACGGATCGAGGTCTTCGCGGTAGAAATAACTTCGCTCGGTTGATTTGCCAACGCCGTAAAAGCAGTAGATTTTTAGGTTAGGGGCATATGGTAGTTGAGTCTCCAAAGGATTTATCCACTTCCTAGGGTATCTTTCGTTGTCTTCAACCTCGGCTCTAGTATGGGCAACACCATGAGAATAGCTTGACAATACCATATCTTTGAACCAAGTATCGCTATGCTCAAGTAAGTAGTCGAGACTTTCTTCGACCGTCAGATTTGCCGGCGAATGAGTTGAGTTACTTTCTTTGAAGTTGATGAAGGTGCCGAAGCTGACCTTTTGGTCAGGCTGGTCATCGGGTGCCCAGGTTTTGTTACCCCAGACTGCATTTCCCCCTTTTGGAAGCATGCTGGATATACCAGGCATTGCTCGAAAAATATCCGCTCGCTCCTCTCTACTCAAGAACTTTTCTAAGCCATACACGGCAAACGCATTGAGCTGGGCGGTATCCTTCATCTCGCCAGACATTGCTGCTGGAAACCCTTTCAAGGCACCAAGCAAGCAGCCGCTGATATTGATCCAAGAATGGACGTATGTATCAACCCAGGAAGGTCCCCCGCCACCATGGCCTTCTGCCTGTACCCAGTGGAAGAAGTACAAGAGTACCTGAGAGCCCATACTGTGCGATACCAAAACCGTCTTTCTATTTGAGATGCGCACTGCTGTCTCAATGTAGGCCTTCAATCTGGTAAAGTATTGGTCACGGGTTTCCAGATTGGGATAAGAAAGTCGCCAGTCATACGCAGCTGTGAAAGCATTGGAAGGGTCGTATCCAATGGTGGCCAAATTCTCTAGAATCTTGTTCCATATCCAATAGCCAGTAACGAAGAAATCAGCGGCATCAAATCCTTGAGCAGCCCTAAGTTTGATTCCCGGAGGATCTAAGCCTGTGACCTTATCCAGCATGATGTGTCGTTTCCAGCCCGGCTTATCTAGTACCAACGCCCGCATCATGGTCCAACTGCCCCAAAGTCGCTTTCGGAAGTATTGCCTTGATTTGTCCTCGGTGCCCCAGCTTTCTAGACCTGTCGAGATCACACCGGGTACCATGATGACAGGATGCTCAGCCTTGATGCCCTGTGACTGGAGGTGAAGCCCCACGGAGAATGAGTCGTAGTTAACGGCTTCTCGCTCATGTTGCTAAAGACCGACTACCTTATCAGTCTCAGCCTCAACACTGTCTGCCATTGGTCTAGACAGCCACTGAAGCGTACCGTGAGCTCTTTTGCATCCCTGATGATGCCAGCTGGTATAGCGTCGGTTAACGACTCCAGGTTGAGATCCATCAAGCCTTCAAAATTAATAACATTGTTCTGCTTGGCAAAAAAGCCTGCAAGGACAAGTCCAAATAAGCCGCCCAAACCAAAGATGAGCCCATTGCGCCGCTTGCTTTTCTTGCGAGTGAGATCTTTTAGCTTTGACACGGGTATAACCCGAACTTCTTCACCTTCCTTCGGTGGTGTAGATGATCCACCTACTATATTTGCGAGCGAGTCTTCACGATTAAGGCGTCGCCGAAGGAACATTGCGCGCCGGTATGCTGATTTGTTCAGAAAATAAACAAGATATGGTTAGTCGTCATGGGTCGCGACAACGTCACGGAAGTTCCCGCCAAGGCTAGGTGATAATGTCAAGTAGATATTGCAACACTGCGTAGATATCTTAACTAAACTTCATTGTGAGCATTGTGTGTTGTGTGATCGTAGAACATCTCAGTTGTTTGAATATTTGGGGTAGGGGGGTTCACCCAGGTATTTTAGTATGTGCCATCACCTCTGTCACGTATGTAACTCGCGCTCAATTCAACCACACAATCGCAATGATCCACCAATAACATCTCCAAAAACCATGTCCGGCCTCCTCCAATCATGTCATCTTACACAAAATGCCCTCATCTACCAACCCCACAATGCCCATAAGGCCCTCCACCACGGAGTCTCAACCACCTCCCACAACCCCCACCAAACCCCCCATAACCGCCAACGCTTCCACCACCACCGCACCCAGTCCACCACGAACCATTCAATCAGTCGTTCTAGGCGACATCTTGTTCCGGACCTGGTATCCATCCTTCTACCCGGAAGAACTGATCAATACGCCTTCCCCCTCATATACAGCGGCCTCGACCTCCCACAATCAAGCTCAGTCCACATACGCTCAAACAACCACTCCTCTACAAACGCAGAACTATGCTGTCACTAATGGCGCTGACGAGGCGGGTAGAGATGTGCCTTCGGCGAGAGATGCAGGGAGGGATCTGGTGATGGGGACGGACAGGTTATACGTGTGTAATTGGTGTTTTCGGTATTCGAGGTCGTTGATGGGGTTCTTGGGCCATTTAGTTCGTCCTATTCCATTCCTCCCACTGTGCGTCCTCACAATTAGCTGTCTGCTAACAGCACGCATTGGGAAAACAGAAGGTTTGCGATCTAAAAATGATGGGGCCACCAGGACGAAAGATCTGGGAGAGAGACGAATTTGCGGTGTGGGAGGTTGATGGGGAGGAGCATAAGGTTCGTCTCACATCTACATCTACGAGTGTTCACCAGACATAGGAGTATAGGATCGCAGGCTGATCGGCTCCGTCAATTGGTGAAAAACAGCTCTTCACGCAAAACCTCTCCCTCTTCGCCAAACTCTTCCTCGACAACAAATCCGTCTTCTACGACGTGACCTCCTTCCTCTACTACCTGCTCGTCTACACGCCCGCATCCCCATCTCCCACTCCTTCCACCCCACGCTCTCCTCACGCCCAATCCCAAACCGTCGGCTTCTTCTCCAAAGAGAAAATGTCCTGGGATAACAACAACGTTGCCTGCATCCTGATCTTCCCTCCCTGGCTACGAAAAGGTCTTGGCAAGATCCTTATGGGCGTAAGCTACGAGCTCAGTCGACGCGAAGGACGAATCGGGGGTCCGGAGAAGCCGCTCAGCGAGTTGGGACGGAGGGGGTATTTAAGGTTTTGGGCGGCGAGAGTGGCGAGAGCGGTGTTGGACAGGCCGAGGGGAAAGGTTGTTACTGTCAAGCAGATTGCGGACGACACGTGGATGGTTGTCGAGGATGTTGTTGCGGCGTTGAAGGAGATGGGGGTGTTGGAGAGGGGGAGGGGTGGTAAGGGGTTGGTGGTCAAGAAGGGGAGAGTTAGGGAGTGGGTTCGGGAGCATGAGGGAGATGTGGAGGCGGCGGAGTTTGTTGGCACTGAGGGCTTTGTGGAGGGGTGATGGGTGATGGGTGCATGGGGGTTGGGTTTGTTTGTGGCGTTTAATTAAAGGATATAACTGGGTAGCGATATGGGCAGGATGGGCAGCTATGGTACTGCAGCAACTTATGGGAAGAGGCAGCAATAAGCAAATCGTACGGGCTATTCATATAAAGCTTGTCTGAGGCGTTGGACTGTCCCACGTGAGTTGCGGAGGCCGGGATGAGAAAATTATGTATGGTACTGCAGATTGTATCGGACCCCCGACGACTTTGGGTAAGCTGTATGTCCTGGTCGCGATGAGCCGTGCTTGCTGTGTTCGATGGTTGGATATAGCTAAGTAGCGGACAGTAAGAGGGTACCGCCGACTATGTCGAGATGTGACAATGTCACGTTATTTCTAAGGGCCGTTTGTATTAGGCCTGTCTGTGACGTTGCGTTGTAGAGCATACCCAGGCAGCAATATATATGTGCGGATGAGAAGGTAATAGTATGAAGCCTCTGAGTGAGATCGTCCGCCAACAGAGCATCACTTAAACCTATACAGCTGTTCAGTCATGCATATCAGAAGCGCACCCGATCATAACCCTAAGTACAGTTCTTCAAATTCGAGACATCATATGGAGGCTAGGTAGCAGAGACGTATATATTTGAACAAAGATCTTCGGGTGACGACAACCTCTGCTGACAGCCTTCATACCGCAGATTATATCGGAAGCGACAACAACAAACGGCTTGTATGTGCCGTTTGTATTACCAGGTAGGCATGTTCGCATTACCACGCCGCTTCCACCTCGACGTAGACTATAGTAATCGAAGATTACAGTAACGGCTTCTGCGTCAATCCAAGTGTTAATTGCTCCCCTGTCCTGAGATACGAGGGGCGGAAATCTGCTCGACGGCCCTAACCCGAAGCTTCGCAGTCTCTCCGATTCCTTCTCCAAATCGTTCGGCCTCTCTAAACCGTTCGGCGTTGCGATCGTGGGTTAGGAACTCCAGAACACAGAGCCTATAAATGTCCACTTCATCGTTGTACTGAATTAGCCGCTGGCAACCCTGCCAACCCGGCAGCATCGCCCGAGACATGTTGATCTCGTTGACGAGGATGGTCCGGAAGCCATCCAAAGTCACTTCGCCCCCGATCCCACTCGGGACGACGCAATTGCTGATGACGCAGAAGCCGTTAC
>QQTW01001265.1_pt1 | contig 17485 bp, 2 predicted proteins | sample 1904831 | NCBI WGS metagenome assembly QQTW01 (sample SAMN09435610, study PRJNA476489) | Subsurface metagenome, whole genome shotgun sequencing project. | reverse complement strand
AAGCGCTTCGACGACGCGACAATTGCTCGGATGCTAGGACATATTCAGACCTTGCTGGAAGCCATGCCTGCCCTCGCCTCGCAGAGCCTAGTAAACTTGCCCTTCTTAACGGAGGCAGAGCGCCATCAGCAGCTGGTGGAGTGGAATGACACCCAGGCCGATTACCCTCAAGATTTGTGTATCCATCAACTGTTTGAGGCTCAGGTTACGCGATCGCCTGACGCTGTTGCAGTCATCTTTGAAGATGAGCAGTTAACCTACCGGGAACTGAACCTAAAAGCGAACAGAATCGCGCATTACTTGCGATCGCTTGAAGTAGGGCCAGAGGTGCTGGTGGGAATATGTATGGATCGCTCCTTTGAAATGATAGTTGGGCTGTTGGGCATTCTCAAAGCTGGCGGAGCCTACGTCCCCCTAGATCCAACCTATCCCCAAGAGCGTCTAGCGTTGATGCTAGAAGACACCCAGGTATCAGTGCTGCTTACCCAGGCGCGGCAAGTCGAAAAGCTTCCCCCTCACAGCGCACGAGTAATCTGCCTGGACATAGATTGGGAAACCATAGCCAACCAGAGCCAGGAGAATCCCGACAGTAGGGTGACGCCTGACAACCTAGCTTACGTTATGTACACCTCTGGCTCTACCGGCACTCCCAAAGGCGTCCAGTGTCTGCATAAATGCCCTGTAAATCGCTTTTATGCCGAAATTTACCCCTTCGAGGCAGAGGACATTTGTTGCCAGAAGACTTCCTTAAACTTCGTCGATTCTATTTGGGAGATTTTTGCGCCACTGAGCCAGGGACTCCCAACAGTAATCATCACTAACGAAGTACTGAAAGATCCTCATCGGCTGGTTCAAACTCTAGCCCAGCAGCAGATCACGCGCATTATGATCGTGCCTTCGTTGCTGCGTGTAATGTTGGACACTTACAGTGACCTCCAGAACCGACTACCTAAACTCAAATATTGGTTCTGCGGTGGAGAGGCTCTCTCCGTAGATCTGTCCCAACGCTTTGTGACCCAAATGCCTCAAGCCATACTTCTCAACCTGTATGGCTTGTCTGAATTGTGGGATGTCACCTGGTACGACACAAGTGAGCCCTCGCCGCCCCCCTTTGTTCCTAATGGACGCCCCATTGCTAATGTGCAGGTCTACATTCTGGACTCACATCTGCAGCCAGTTCCCGTGGGAGTCAGGGGTGAACTGCACGTTGGCGGTGTAGGTCTGTCTAGGGGCTACTTGAACCGAGCCGATCTGACTGCTGAGAAGTTCATTCCCAACCCCTTTAGCGACGAGCCAGGAGCACGCTTATATAAAACCGGTGACTTAGCCCGCTACAACAGCGATGGCAACATAGAGTACATCGGTCGCATCGACAATCAGGTAAAGATTCGCGGCTTCCGCATCGAACTGAGCGAGATCGAGGCAGTGCTGCGGCAACACCCCGCTGTGCAGACGGCTGTGGTCATAGCCAGGGAGGACGTACCCGGCCAGAAGCGTCTGGTGGCTTATGTGGTTCAAAATTCCCTGACAGAGGGGAAATTGACGAAGTCCAAGCAGGCTCCGCCTATCAAAGGCGGAGTACCTTGGACTCGGAAGCTAGTGCCACAGATGCGGAGCTTCCTACAGGAGAAGCTGCCTGACTATATGGTGCCCTCCAACTTTGTGCTCTTGGACGCCGTGCCGCTGACGCCCAGTGGTAAGGTAGACCGTCGGGCGCTGCCGGTGCCTGACCAGATTAGACCCGAGATGGAAGAAGATTTTGTGGCACCTCGCACCCCCGTTGAAGAGGTACTGGCAGGAATCTGGGCTCAAGTCCTAAAGCGTCGCGTCGTCGGCGTCCATGACAACTTCTTGGAATTAGGTGGAAATTCTCTCCTAGCGACCCAGCTGACCTCACAAGTGCGCACCACCTTGGCAGTGGAATTACCATTACGCAGCCTGTTTGAAGATCCCACCGTAGCTGGCTTAGCTAAGTGCATTGAGACAGCGCGAGGGCAAGCTCAAGCTACACCAGCTTTGTCTCGATTACTCCAGGCGCGCGCTAGAATTCCACTGTCCTTTGCTCAAGCTAGGCTGTGGTTCCTCGATCAGTTAGAACCAGGTAGTGCATTTTACAACATCCCGGCATCTGTGCACCTTGGGGGTAAGCTTAACCGAGCTGCCCTAGAACACAGCCTTAACGAAATCCTCAGCCGCCACGAAGCCTTACGCACCAACTTCGCAACAGTAGAGGGGCAGCCAGTTCAGGTTATTCATCCTGCCCTTACCTTGCGGCTGCCAGTCGTGGATTTGCGATATCTGCCTGAAAGTGAACGAAAAATCGAGACCGAGCGATTAGCAACTGAGGAAGCCCAGCGCCCCTTTGAGTTAGCAAAGCAGCCTTTAGTGCGGGCTACTTTGCTACAGCTTACTGAAGCGGAACACGTCTTGCTGCTAACAATGCACCACATTGTCTCCGATGGTTGGTCACTGGGCGTATTTTTCTGGGAGTTAGCAGCACTCTACGAATCCTGCTGCACTAATAACAGAACAGCGCTACCTGAGTTGCCCATTCAGTATGCAGACTATGCTCTTTGGCAGCGGCAGTGGTTGCAGGGAGAGGTACGGTCGTCCCAACTAGCTTACTGGAAACAACAACTAGAAGGCGCGACCTCTGTGTTGGAACTACCAACTGACCGACCGAGACCTGCTGTTAAGACCTTCCGGGGGGCGCAACAATCTTTAGCACTTTCCAAGGAACTGAGCGAGGCACTGACCACCTTGAGTCAGCGGGAAGGAGTCACCCTGTTCATGACGCTCTTGGCGGCGTTTCAGACATTGCTTTATCGCTATACAGGGCAGACTGACGTCCTCGTAGGCACGCCCATCGCTAACCGCAATCTCGCCCAAATCGAGGGATTAATTGGGTTGTTTGTCAACACTCTAGTGCTGCGCACTCACCTGGACGGCAACCCCAGTTTTCAGCATGTACTGTCGAGAGTCCGGGAAGTAGCTCTTGGAGCTTATGCTCATCAAGATGTGCCCTTTGAGGAGGTGGTAGAGGCATTACAGACAGCGCGAGACTTAAGCAACACACCGCTGTTCCAGGTGATGTTTGTGCTGCAGAATGTTCCCATGCCGAATTTAGAGCTTATCGGCCTAAATCTGACGCCATTGACAGTAGAAACTGGAACGGCGAAGTTTGATTTAACTTTATCTTTAACCCAGACTGAACTTGGGCTGATAGGGTCGTTGGTATACAACACTGACCTGTTTGATGCTGCCACAATCGCTAGGATGGCGGGGCATTTTCAAACCTTACTAGAGGGGATTGTAGCTAATCCCCTCCAGCATCTTGCAGAGTTGCCCTTGCTGACCGAATCCGAACAACATCAGCTGCTAGTGGAGTGGAACAACACCCAGGCAGAGTATCCCCAAGACTTGTGTATCCATGAGCTATTTGAAGCTCAGGTGGTTAGAACCCCAGATGCCCCTGCGGTGGTGTTTGAGAATCAGCAACTCACCTACCGAGAATTGAACGCAAGGGCGAACTGTCTGGCACACCATCTACAGGTACTGGGCGTAAAGCCTGATGTGTTGGTGGGCATCTGCATGGAGCGATCGCTCTCGATGGTGGTGGGACTTTTGGGTATCCTTAAGGCGGGTGGCGCTTATGTGCCGCTCGACCCAGCTTATCCCCAAGAAAGATTGGCCTCTGTGCTGGAAGACGCCTCTGTGCCGATACTGCTGACTCAACAGCAAGTGCGCCCTGTGATTCCCGAACTAAGAGCGCGAGTTGTCTGCTTAGATACAGACTGGGAGGTAATTTCCCAAGAAAGTGAGGAGAATCCCGTCTGTGCTGCTAAGCCCGCTTCCTTAGCCTATGTCATCTACACTTCCGGCTCGACGGGGAAGCCAAAAGGAGTTGCGATCGAGCATTGTTCGGTTTTAAATCTTGCCAGTGGTCTTCATAAAGCTATCTATGCCCATCAGGATTCCCGCCTTCGAGTCAGTTTGAATGGGTCGTTAGCATTTGACACTTCTGTCAAACAGCTGCTCCAGCTGTTGTATGGTCACACGCTTGAGATCGTGCCCTCTGCGCTCCGATTTGATGGGGATGCCCTGTTATCCTACCTTCAAAGCAGCAAGATCGACGTGTTCGACTGTACGCCATCGCAACTTCGACTTCTGATAACGGCGGGACTGCTTGACGCGGATGCGGCTCCTAAATATGTACTGGTGGGAGGAGAACCTATTGATGAAGCTACGTGGGCTACTTTGGCACAGGCTGAGAACACTAATTTCTATAATGTTTACGGTCCGACCGAATGCACAGTAGATGCCACGTTTTGCCCCGTGCTCAGTGCTTCTGTTAAGCCAGTCATCGGTCGTCCGATTGCCAACACACAAATTTACATCCTGGATCACCATCTTCAACCAGTCCCCATCGGCATCCCTGGCGAACTGCACATCGGCGGTGCAGGTCTGGCTCGAGGCTACCTCAACCGCCCGGAGTTGACGGAACAGAAATTCATCCCCAATCCCTTTAGCAATCAACCAGGTGCGCGTTTGTACAAGACTGGGGACAAGGCTCGCTACAACAGCGATGGTAACATCGAGTACATCGGTCGCCTCGATCATCAGGTGAAGATCCGCGGCTTCCGCATTGAACTCGGAGAAATTGAGGCGGTGCTGACTCAAACCCCTGCTGTACGGGAGGCCGTGGTCATAGCCCGGTCAGACCAATCTGGTGACCAGCGCCTAGTGGCCTATGTCGTCCCGTACCAACAAGGTACCACTCCCAGTGAACTGCGTCACTTCCTCACAGAGAAGCTGCCCGACTACATGGTGCCTGGAGCGTTTGCGATCGTCGAGGCACTCCCCTTGACCCCCAATGGCAAGGTAGACCACCGCGCCCTGTCCGTACTGGATACATCCCAGAGGGATACAGAAGAAGGTTTTGTCGCACCACGCACTATCACTGAAGATCTCCTAGCCGCTATCTGGACCTATGTTTTAGGACTGGAACAGGTAGGGATATATGATAACTTTTTTGAACTGGGGGGACATTCCCTGCTGGCTACTCAGATCATCTCTCGGGTGCGCGACACCTTCTGTGTAGAGTTGCCAGTGCGCTGCTTGTTTGAATCACCCACTGTAGCAGGGCTAAGCGAACACATCGAAGCTGCCCGTTGCAAGAACCACCAGTCGGTACTACCCATTGAGCCCGGATCCCGAGATGGGGAACTGCCCCTGTCCTTTGCCCAAGCTAGACTGTGGTTCCTAGACCGATTGGAGGGGGAGAGTGCCACCTACAACATACCAGTGGCTTTGAAAATCATCGGTTCACTTAACGTGCATGCCCTGGAGCAAAGTCTGACGGAAATCGTTCGGCGTCACGAAACCCTGCGCACCACATTCCCAATAGTGAATGGGTCTGCTGTCCAGGTGATTGCCCAAAAACAGACCGTGAAAGTGCCGGTGGTGGACTTGCAATTGCCAGAAGAGGAGCAGTCTGCCCTTGTGCGACAGTTGGCTACCAAGGAAGCCCATCTACCCTTTGACTTGGCATTGGGTCCCTTACTGCGAGCCACCCTGCTGCAACTGGAGAAAGAGTCCCATGTTCTACTGGTGACGATGCACCACATCGTCTCCGATGGCTGGTCGATGGGGATATTCATCCGAGAGTTAACCACTCTCTATGAAGCTGCCTCTACACAAGCGCCTAGCCCCTTGCCGGAACTGCCTATCCAGTATGGTGACTTCGCTGTTTGGCAGCGGCAGTGGCTAACTAGGGAGGTGCTGGAAACTCAGCTAACTTACTGGAAGCAACAGTTGGCGGGGGCTCCTCCCCTGCTAGAACTCCCTACAGACCGACCCCGCCCCTCAGTCCAGACCTTTCGAGGTTGCAGCGAGCACTTTCAGCTCAATCTCGACCTAACGAGAAAGCTGAAAACCCTGAGCCAACGGTCAGAGGCTACCCTGTTTATGACTCTCCTGGCGGCCTTCGTGCTCTTACTCTCGCGCTACAGCCGCCAGGAGGACATTGTAGTCGGAGCTCCCATTGCCAACCGTAACCGCAGTGAGACTGAGTCCCTAATTGGGTTCTTTGTCAATACCCTGGTGCTGCGCACTCACCTGGGCGGGAACCCCACTTTCCAACAGATGCTAAGTCGGTTGCGGCAGGTTGCCTTGGATGCCTATGCCCACCAGGATGTACCTTTTGAGAAACTGGTGGAAGCCTTGCAGCCAGAGCGGAACCTGAGCCATAACCCGCTGTTTCAGGTGATGTTCGTCTTGCAGAATGCCCCGATGGAGAGACTGGAACTCCCAGGTCTGACCATAACTCCCTTGGAAGTAGAAAGCTTGGGCGCGAAGTTTGATTTGACGCTGTCGATGGAGGAGACTGAGTCCGGCCTGAGGGGGTCGTGGGAATACAACACCGATTTGTTTGATGCCACCACCATTAGACGGATGGTGGGGCATTTTCAGACATTGCTGGAGGGGATTGTCGCTAATCCACAGCAGCATCTTGCAGAATTGCCTTTGCTGACGGTAGCCCAAGGGCATCAGTTGTTGATGGAGTGGAATGACACCCAGACAGATTATCCCCAGAATTCGTGTATCCATCAACTGTTTGAGGCTCAGGTAGAGCGAACTCCCAACGCTGTTGCGGTAGTTTTTGAAGACAAGCAGCTGACCTACCGAGAGCTGAACGCCCGAGCGAACTGTCTGGCGCATTACCTTCAATTTTTAGGAGTGGGACCGGAGGTGCTTGTCGGCATCTGCATCGAGCGCTCCCTGGAGATGGTGGTAGGGCTGCTTGGCATCCTCAAAGCTGGCGGGGCGTATGTACCCCTAGACCCCGCGTATCCCCAAGAGCGCTTGGCTTTCATGTTGGCAGATACCCAGACACCGGTACTGCTTACTCAGGCGCGGTTAGTTGAGTCTCTGACCTCACGCCAAGCGCGTATCCTTTGCCTGGACACGGACTGGGAGGCAATCGCTGCCGAGAGCGAGGAAAACTCCACCAACTGGGTGACGCCCGACAACCTAGCGTACGTCATCTATACCTCAGGGTCAACAGGGGAGCCCAAGGGGGTTGCTGTTGCTCACCGAGCTGTGAACCGCTTGGTGAGCAACACAAACTACGTCAACTTAGAGCCAAAAGATGTAGTTGCTCAGGTCTCCAACTGTTCCTTCGACGCTGCCACATTCGAGATTTGGGGAGCACTACTTCACGGGGCTCGGCTGGTCGGGGTCACCAGGGATGTAGTCCTTTCGCCCCAGGACTTTGCAGCCTACCTGCGTGAGCAAGGGATCAGCGTGTTGTTCTTGACGACCGCTTTGTTCAATCAGATAGCCAAGGAAGTACCGTCGGCTTTCAATTCGGTGCGACACCTTCTATTTGGAGGAGAGGCTGTGGATCCTAGGTGGTGTAAAGAGGTGCTTAAGAATGGTCCACCTCAGCGACTGCTTCATGTTTATGGACCTACAGAGAGTACAACATTCACTTCTTGGTACTTAGTGTCGGACGTCCCATGCGGGGCTACAACCATTCCCATCGGTCGCCCGCTCTCCAACACGCAGATCTATGTGCTGGACGCCCAGATGCAGCCAGTTCCCATCGGTGCTCCCGGCGAACTGTACATTGGTGGCGCTGGATTGGCTAGAGGCTACCTCAACCGTCCAGATTTGACCGCCCTTGCGTTCATTCCCAATCCCTTTAGCGACGTGCCGGGAGCGCGCCTGTACAAGACTGGGGATTTGGTTCGCTACCTGCCGGACGGCAACATCGAGTTCCTCGGGCGCATTGACCACCAGGTGAAGCTGCGCGGCTTCCGCATCGAACCTGGGGAGATAGAGGCGGTGCTAAGCCACCACCCCGCTGTGCGACAGACCATTGTCCTAGCCAGAGAGGATATTCCTGGCGACAGCGGAAAGTCTGAGCGGAGGAAACCTCCGCTCAGAACTTTCCAAGAGAAGCGCTTGGTTGCCTATGTTGTTCCTTACCAAGAGCATGCACTCACCCCTAGTGAACTGCGGCGCTTCTTGAAGGAGCAGCTACCCGAGTACATGGTGCCTTCGGCCTTTGTAATGCTCCCAGAGAAATTGCCGCTAACACCCAACGGCAAGGTGGATCGCCGCGCACTGCCTAATCCGGAGGGGCGTAGCCCAGAGTTGGAAGCAGCTTATGTGGCCCCCCAGACTGAAGTAGAGCAAACTATCGCCGCTGTTTGGCAAGAATTGCTTCATGTAGAGAAGGTGGGTCTACAGGACAATTTCTTTGAGTTGGGGGGACACTCGCTGCTAGCTGTAAGTCTGTTTGCTCAGCTCCAGAAAATATTCGACCTCGATCTGCCTGTAGCTACCCTCTTCCAGGCTCCGACGGTTGAGCAACTGGCCAGTCGTCTCTGCCAGTCAGGAAGTTCCGCACCAATATCATCGTTGGTAAAAATTCAGCCGGGTGGTTCTAAACCACCCTTCTTCGGCGTACATGGGGCTGGTGATGGTGTTTTTGTATATTACTACTACAATTTGATACCATTCCTGGGTCCGGAGCAACCAATTTATGGGCTACAACCACAGGGTCTGGATGGACTCCAGCTTCCCCACTCCCGGATTGAGGACATGGCGGCTCACTATATTAGGGAAATACGTACTATCCAGCCAGTGGGACCTTATTTTCTCGGAGGCGCCTCCTTGGGGGGCAAAATTGTCTTTGAGATGGCTCAACAACTGCATGCCCAAGGCGAGAAAGTAGCTATGCTGGTTTTGTTTGATACCCACGGTTTGGAGTCGTTCAAACCCTTACCATTCCATGTTCGAGCCTCGAGACATCTGGCTAACTTATTACGACTTGAACTGAAACAGAAATTAACCTACGTACAGAAGAAGTTAGCCCGCAGGTTTTATTTAGATAACAGGCAGCCCTTGGCTCCAGCTCACCTCAAATCCCCTTTATTCGAGGCTCTCGACCAGGCTAATAGAGATTATGTACCTCAAGTCTATCCGGGTCGGGCAATCCTTTTCCGAGTCAGTGAGCGGTCTGTAGACTTGTCAGAATGGTTGAGAATTGACCCCGAATTGGGCTGGGGTAGTCTGGTTGCTGGAGGTTTAGAAATTCAGGACATTCCTGGCAACCACTACAATATGTTCACCGAACCCTACGTACCAGTCTTAGCCGCAAAATTGAAGGCTTGCTTGGATTCGGCACAAGTAGATGAACAGACGCCAAGCCTTTTGGACATAGCGAAAGATGAAAATTTATTTTCGCTTCCAGTGGTGGGCACACCGCCACCAAGAACGAAAATAGAATCTAGCAAAACGATTTAGCGTCGCTCAATTCACCCACAAAGGTAGTGAAATAATTTCACTACCTCTAAAAGCTACTGTGGAATTAGCAGTCAACAGTAGGAACACTTCTTTAAACTTTGCAGCGTAAGATTTAAAAGCAAGAGACAGAAAAAACGATGGTTTGTGGGCACGTGTTTAACACCCAATCCGGCGACGAATGGAAACTTGATCGGCACATAGTCTATTGTGGCGATACCTCTAGCAATGAATTCCTACACCACCTCCCATATAATGCGGCTTTAGCGATCGCTACCCCCTCGCCTACTTGGAATCATGACTACTTGGTAGACGCGGCTCGTATTGTTGCTGTGCTCCGCTCAACAAGTTACATTCATGAACTCTGCAACATCCACCAAATGCCCTTTAGATTTGAGTTATTAATTGACGATCTCTATGTTGCCATTTTCTCGCGCCATTCAATATCCGCACCTGAGCAGCCAATCGAAATCTCCGGGCTAGAGGGAATAGTAGCGTACCTGGTGAACCTGTATACGAATCAAGGAAATTTTGTAATAGCGCCCTTTGTGGGACACGGTGAATTACTAATAACTTGCGAAAGGATGGGGCGGATATGCATTGCTGGCGATCGAGATCCTGAACTGATTAGTCGGGTGATCCGGCGGTGGCAGAACTGGACTGGGAAGGAGGTTTCAAAAACAGACTGGCGGTCATAAGTATGTATTTCCTAAGTGCTTATTTTGATATTTATCAATTACCTCTTTCGAAGATTGCATCCGCTAAGGCCACAATCAAGCGGCTGTGAAATGCCGACCAAAAAGCGGGCTTATTCTAGATAAAAATCCAGTCCTGGAAACGGTGAGGGCATGGGTTGCTCCTGTGAGAAATAACAGTATTTTCCTAATTAGCACAAGTGTACTCATTAGAACTAAGTCTAAGTTAAGTCGTAGATAAGATAGAGTTAGTTTATCTTCCTATAGGGAATGATATAATAAGCTTAAGGGAAAAAAGCAGGGTTGTTATATCCGCAGCTCGTTTTTGCAACCCAACCAGATTTTGAAAAGTAGGGAAAATATGAGTCGAGCCGAGCGTTTAGCATCTACAGAACTTACGGAAAACGCGGTAATTTACGACAAACAGCAACAACTCGCGGTCACGACTCAACAACCTCCCAGAAACGTCACGATTGAGCAGGTCGTCGAAGCTACTCTGCTGGAAGATGCGTCGGTTGATGACTGTGTGGTGCTGGTTCGGGAAACGGCAACGTCCGGATGCGAGTTGGTTGCCTACGTGGTAATGTCTGGGGTGTTCTCGCCGGAGCGACTACAATCCCACTTGCAAGCCGTGCTGCCTGCTGCCTGGATGCCGAGCGCCTATGTCCCACTGTCCACGCTGCCGCTCACTCCCACCGGGCAGGTGGACAAACAAGCTCTGGCGAGTCTGGAAGTAATCGACTCCGACTTGGTGCAGCGATGGTCAGAGCGACTACAAGCGCTGCCGGAAGTTGAGCAGGTAGCGGTGGTGGTCCAAGAGTATGTTGAGAATGTCCCCCCGCTGCATCTGTCGGCTCTGCTGCTTTCGTTTCAGCCGCAAGGAGCGATCGCGGTTGAAGAGCCGGTTGCGGCCCCGGTTGGTTCCGCTGCTGTTCCGTCCGAGTCAGGACCGAAGGCGCTAGCCATCAGCCACGGGGGATCGCTGTGGTCAGAACCTGGTGCTCCAACCACCCTGTCGGAAACCTTGCAAAGGGCAGCCCTTCAAACATTGGAAGACAGTATCATTTACCTCCAGCCCTCAGGCTCCGAGATCGTTCAATCCTATGCCGCAACATTGTCCGATGCCGAGCGGATTCTGGCTGGCTTGAGAAAGCTGGGACTGAAACCTCAAGATAAGGTGATTTTCCAGCTGGACCTCAATCAGGACATCATCCCTGCATTCTGGGGTTGCATTCTTGGAGGTTTTATTCCCTTAATTATCGCGGTGCCACCCACTTATGATGAATCTAACAGTGCTTTAGCTAAGCTTGTTCAGGCATGGAAGCTGTTAGATAAACCTTTAATATTAACCAGGGAGGCGCTGCGCGAATCAGTTTACTCTCTGTCAAAATTGCTGCCAGGTGATGAAGATTTTCAGGCAACAGCAATTGAAGAATTAAGAAACAATAAATCAGATAATTACTATCATCCTAGTCAACCGGATGACGTAGCGTTTTTCAACTTAACCTCTGGCAGCACAGGGGGGGCAAAATGCGTTATGGTGACTCATCGGAATATAATATCTCGGGCAAGAGGAGCAATTCAACTCTGTCAGCAGTCCAGCGAAGATATTCTTCTGCATTGGCTTCCTTTTGACCATACTGCTGGTATTTCAGAAGCGCATTTACGCTGCGTTTACTTGGGTTGTAAACTTGTTTATGTCCCCAAAGAATACGTTCTAAAACGTATACTTAATTGGTTGGATTTGATTGATAAGTACAGAATAACTCATAGTTTTGCTCCTAATTTCGCCTATTCCCTGATTAATGACGCGCTTCTGCAAGCATGGGAAACACCAAAATGGGACTTATCCTGTGTGAAATCCTTAATTATGGGCGGGGAAGCGGTTTCAGCTTCTGTGGTAAAAGATTTTCATAAAAATCTTTCCCCATACGGATTGAAAGAAACAGCTATTCAGCCAGCTTTTGGAATGTCAGAGTTGGCTTCAGGTATTACTTTTTTTCAACACACGCAAGAAAACCATCCAAAGTTCCACACTGTTGACAGATATTCTTTAAGTGGATCTGGATCTGTCATTAATGTTAGTCCAGATCACCCCAACAGTATTACTTTTGCAAGTCTGGGATCAGTTATTCCCGGTATTTCCATCCGGATTGTCGATTCTGAAAATATACTCCTACCTGAGGACACTGTTGGTCGCTTCCAAGTTAAAGGTGAAGCTGTGTCCCCCGGCTACTATAAAGCCCCAGAGGTCAACTCGGAAGTATTTTTAGAGACGGGCTGGTTTGATACTGGAGATTTGGGATTCATTTCCAAAGGCAATCTCGTTCTTACCGGAAGGGCAAAGGAAACCATTATCATCAATGGAGCGAATTATTATAACCGTGAAATCGAAGCGGTTGTCGAAGAAGTTGAGGGGGTGGATGTCTCTTATACTGCCGCTTGTTCTGTCCGGGATTCAAACAGTGTTAATGAGAAATTAGCCATATTTTTCAGCTCTTCTCTCTCTGATGACGATCGCCTGATTAAGTTGATCGGGAAGATTCAGGAGAGAGTGGTGAGAAAGGTTCGGGTAAGTCCGGATTATCTAATTCCGGTCGAGCAGGAGGCAATTCCTAAAACTGCCATTGGTAAGATTCAGCGATCGCCACTGAGCCGACGCTTTGAGGCAGGTGAATTCGACGCTATTCTCAAGCGGCTCGACATCATAAGCGGCAATGCCAACACGCTTCCAGATTGGTTCTACCGGAAGATCTGGCGTCCAAAGGAAGCGGTATCTTTGGCTACTCAACCCGCAACGGGCCAATCCCTGGTTTTCCTCGACCAATTGGGATTAGGTGAGCTCCTGTGTGGGGAACTGGGCAAGCTCAACTCTCCATGCGTCGGTGTCGAGGCGGGGTCGGACTTCAGCAAGCTAGCGAAGAACCGCTATTGCATTGATCCCAACAACCCTGACCACTATCGGCAACTGCTCGAGTCTCTCTCAGAAAACGACATTCCAATTACTCAGGTTTTGCACCTGTGGACCTATGACAAGTATGCCGGAGAAATTTCCAGCCCAGAGGCGCTTGAGCAGTCACAAGAGCTAGGGGTCTACAGTCTGCTGTTCCTGATCCAGGCTCTGGCACTTGTGCGTGGGAGCTATGTAGCGAATGCTATCGCTCCCACGCTACATAGCTCATTATGCCAAGGAACCGAGCGCTCAGTCCGATTATATGTCATTGCTAGCCATACGCAGCCTACGTCGCCCGCCGACGAGATTGCTTGTGAGAAAGCCCCAGTCCTAGGTCTCGTCAAAACGATTCCGACTGAAATGCCCTGGTTGGACTGTCGGCATGTCGATGTAACTCCCGAGCAGCTCGAGGTAAATGCGGCCCATATTCTTCAAGAACTCCGGACTCACCGAGGAGACCGAGAGGTAGCCTATCGCAACGGAGAGCGTTTGGTAGTCCGCTTGGAGAAAGTCGACCATAGTCAGGATGAAAAGCAGGAACTCCCCTTCAAGCATGGCGGGATGTATCTACTGAATGGGGGGTTGGGGGGCATCGGTGTAGAGATTGCCCAGTATCTACTGAAACATTACCAGGCTCGGCTGCTATTGGTGGGCAGAACCCCCTTGCCTGAGAGAAGCACGTGGGATACCTATCTAGAACAGGAGGATGCTGTCTCTCAACGAATCAAGGCGTACTTGGCGCTGGAACAGCTTGGAGGAGAGATCAGGTACGAGGCTGTGGATATCTGCGATTTCGCTCGGTTACAACAAATAGTTGGCCGGGCAAAGTCCCGCTGGCAATGCGAGTTGGACGGCGCGATCCACCTGGCGGGAATTTACCAAGAGCATTTGCTGCTTGAGGAAACGCGGGACAGTTTGGCAGCGACGCTTCGTCCCAAAGTTTTGGGCACCTGGGTGCTGCATCAACTCCTCAAGGACCAGCCACATAGCGTTTTCATTAGCTTTTCTTCGGTGATCGGTTTCTTTGGAGGCGCTATGGTGGGTGCCTTTGCTGCTGCTAACAGTTTTCTGGACTGCTTGTCCCACTACCAGAGATCCAAAAGTTCGTTGCGCAGCTATTGCTTTAGCTGGAGCAACTGGGATGAGATGGGTATAAGCCGCAACTACGAAGGAAAGGCTCAACTCCGTGCCAGAGGTTACCAAGCCATGTCGGTAAAGCAGGGGCTGAATTCCTTTCTTGTCGGTTTGCACCACGACCAAGCACAGCTACTAGTGGGGTTGGATGGGAGCAAACATCACATCCGACGGTACACGGAGACTAAATCTTGCCGCGCACAGAAATTATCTGCCTATTTCACCACCAAAGCCAACCAGGTATCCCTTACCAGGTTAGAAGAGTTGGTGATGCGCGATCGCTTCCAAACTCAAAGCACCTGCGATTTTCTACAGCTCCAGGAGATGCCGCTCTTGGCAACAGGCGAAATTGATCGAGAGCAACTGGTCGCCACGGCTCGTCGGGCGACGGCTATTGTGGCACCGAGGAACGAATTGGAACGCCACCTCGTCAGCATTTGGCAGGAAGTGTTGAGCGTTCCGCAAGTGGGTATTCACGACAACTTTTTTGAGTTGGGAGGGACTTCGCTGCTAGCCGTGCGCCTGTTTTCAAACATCGAGCAGACATTCGGCAAAAATCTTCCCCTGTCTACCCTCTTCCAGTCCCCGACGATTGAGCAACTGGCTAACATTCTCCAACAAGAAGGATCGTCAGAAGCTTCGTCCTCCCTGGTGGCGATTCAACCCGCTGGTTCTAAACCGCCTCTCTTCTGCATAGGAGGCTCTGGTGGCGAAGTCCTTTACTTCCGCGATTTGTCAAATCATTTAGGTCTGGAGCAACCAGTTTATGGGCTACAAGCACTAGGTTTAGATGGATTACAGGCCCCCCATACCCGAATTGAGGATATGGCAGCTCACTACATCAAAGAAATGCGTACTCTCCAGCCCGAAAGTCCTTACTTTTTGGCAGGCCATTCGATGGGAGGTCTAGTAGCTTTCGAGATGGCTCAACAACTTCAAATGCAGGGTCAGAAGGTAGCACTGCTAGCCTTATTTGACACTTGCACTCCCGAAGTACTGAATTATATCCTGCCAGTTTGGGATAAAGTTTATTTTCATTGGATTAATTTTGTACAACTTGAGCGTAAAAAGAAGCTGATTTACGCTCTGAGAAGAGTAGAGCACCACTCAAAGAATATTAGTAAAAAGATTGCAAGTCTTGTTGGTCTAGATAGCAAGCATCCCTTGCCTCAAGACCTCGGAGGCCCAGAATTCCTTCCTCAAAATATCCGACGAATATATAAGCTCAACGATCAGGCCACAAAAGATTACGTACCACAAGTCTACTTAGGTCGGGTAACTCTTTTTAAGGCAACCGATATTCCTACGCATCACCTTACGTCTGGTGCAACTGCAACTTCGCGCCGTTACCCTCTGTTAGGTTGGGACAAGCTAGCTGTTAGAGGGGTAGAAGTGCATTCGGTTCCTGGTGCTCATAGCTTTGAGGGATCCATGCTAAATGAGCCCCACGTAAGAGTCCTAGCTGAAAAGTTGAAAGCTTGCTTAGAGCAGGCCCAAGTGGATAATTCAGGTTTAATTAATAGTAATTCAGATGCAACCGTGGTTGTGGGCGCTGCAGACCTGACAATAGACGAAGTAGTGAGTGTAGCACGTCATGGCGCACAGGTGCGCTTAACTGATAAGGATGACATCTTGCAGGGTGTCCAGGCATCGTGTGACTACATTACTGATGCTGTTGCATCTGGCAAGCCAATTTACGGAGTGACATCTGGCTTTGGCGGCATGGCCAATATCGCGATCTCGCCTGAAGACGCGGCGTCGCTGCAGAACAACCTGATGTGGTATCACAAGTGCGGGGCAGGACAGAGGTTGCCGCTCGCTGACGTCCGCGCAGCGATGCTCTTGCGTGCTTCCTCACACTTGTATGGTGCATCTGGCATACGGCTTGAACTCATCCAGCGCATGGAGACGTTCCTGAATGCTGGTGTCACTCCGCATGTGTATGAGTTTGGTTCCATCGGTGCCAGTGGCGATCTGACGCCATTGTCCTACATCGCTGGTGCACTGATTGGTCTGGATACCTGCTATACGGTTGACTTCAAAGGTGAAGAAATTGACGCCCCAACAGCGCTGCGTCGTCTCGGTTTACCGCCGCTGCAACTACTTCCTAAGGAAGGGTTGGCTATGATGAACGGCACTAGCGTGATGACGGGCATCGCTGCCAACTGCGTGTACGATGCCCGAGTCTTACTAGCACTGACGATGGGTGCGCACGCCCTAGCCATCCAGGGTTTACACGGAACGAATCAATCGTTCCACCCCTTTATCCATAATCGCAAACCACATCCTGGTCAGAAATGGGCAGCAGCCTACATGCTCGACCTGCTTGCGGGTTCACAGTTAATTCGCAACGAGTTAGATGGCTCTCACGACTATCGTGGTCAAGAGCCGATACAGGATCGCTATTCACTCCGCTGCCTGCCGCAGTACATGGGACCGATCGTTGACGGACTAGAGCAGATTGCGAGGCAGATCGAGATTGAAATTAACTCCGTCACAGACAACCCGCTAATCGATGTTGAGAACGGGGCAAGCTACCACGGCGGCAATTTTCTCGGACAGTACGTGGGCATGGGAATGGACCACCTGCGCTACTACATTGGTCTGTTGGCTAAGCACCTTGATGTGCAAATCGCGCTCCTCGTCGCACCGGAATTTAATAACGGGCTTCCACCGTCTTTAGTCGGTAATCCAACTCGTAGTGTCAACATGGGGCTAAAGGGTCTGCAAATAACTGGCAACTCGATCATGCCCCTGTTGAGCTTCTATGGGAATTCGATAGCGGATCGCTTTCCAACCCACGCTGAACAATTTAACCAAAACATCAACAGCCAAGGGTACGCTTCAGCAAATTTAGCGCGACGCTCAATCGAAATGTTTCAGCAATATATGGCGATCGCGCTGATGTTTGGAGTGCAAGCCGTTGACTTGCGGACATATGTGATGGCTGGTCATTACGACGCGCGTGCGTGCCTGTCGCCAGCTACGTTGCAGTTGTACACGGCACTGCGCGAAGTAGTTGGACAGCCGCCAACGTCCAACCGACCATACATTTGGAATGATCGTGAGCAAGCCCTAGACTCGCACATTGCCCGTATAGCGGGGGATATCGCTGCTGGCGGGAGAATTGTGCAAGCGGTTAACGATATTTTGTCAAGCTTAAACTGAAGCCTCTTCACGGAAAGACGCGCCGGGGGGGGTTCTAAAAGACCAATTGCCTCTACCTGGCCCCAATATTTTCAATTTTGACATTTAACTTCAGAGCCTAGACCGGTTATTAGGGTGCATTATCCATTGGGTTAAAGCCTGGATAAATGAAAAAACAGGACAGAGGCTGGAAGAGCAATCCAAGTCTATTTCCTAGTTATGTAAACAGATATACGAGCTAATT
>QQTW01001264.1_pt1 | contig 17500 bp, 15 predicted proteins | sample 1904831 | NCBI WGS metagenome assembly QQTW01 (sample SAMN09435610, study PRJNA476489) | Subsurface metagenome, whole genome shotgun sequencing project. | reverse complement strand
ATGCTTGTTTGCGGCGCAGGCGATCGCGTCCCCAAAGATACATCTCGAAAATTACTTGATAGCCAATTCCACCAAAGATAATCAGAATAGTTACTACAAAATTTACTAATACTGATGTCTGATAACCAATCAAATTATCCTTAAATAAGCTAAACCCAGCATTATTCCATGAATTAACGCTATGAAAAATCGATAACCAAAGTCCTCTATCCCAGCCATAATCTGGCACAAAAACTGGTAAAAGCAGGAAAATACCTGTAATTTCAAATATCAGCGTGACAGCAATAATTGAGCGAATTAGCTGAGCGCTATCATTCATCTCAGTTCGATCTAATGCTTGTTGAATAGCAACTTTATCTTTGAGCTTAAACTTGCCACCAAGTATCAGTAACAGAAAGGTGGTTGCTGTCATGTAACCGAGTCCGCCAATTTGGACAAGGGCAACAATAAAAAATTGTCCCCAAAAAGAAAAATAAGTGCCAGTGTCTACAACAGCAAGTCCAGTGACACAAACAGCAGAAGTCGAGGTGAACAATGCCACAATCGGGTCATTCCAATTGCCACTGCTGGTAGATAAAGGCATCATCAGTAGGATAGTGCCAACAGCGATGACAGAGAGAAAGCCTAAACAGATGGTGCGCGAAACAGTCATGGAGCGATCGCATCCTTACTAGAGCGATATAACTAAAAAATTTCCCGATCAAAACCTTACTGCTATTGTTGTGTTAAATACAAGTATCATTTGCTTGGCTAATATCGGTTTGCCTTAACGCTGTAACATGAGTACGACACTTTACGAGCGAATTCAGCAATTTTACGACTCCTCATCCAGTTTATGGGAACAGGTATGGGGGGAACATATGCATCATGGCTACTATGGCATAGATGGTAAAGAGAAAAAAGAGCGACGACAAGCACAAATCGATTTAATTGAAGAAGTGCTGAAATGGGCAGATGTACAGCAAGCACAGCATATTGTTGATGTGGGCTGTGGAATTGGTGGTAGTTCTCTCTACCTAGCGCAAAAATTTAATGCCAAGGCGACGGGAATTACCCTGAGTCCATTTCAAGCCGCTAGAGCGAAAGAGCGTGCCGAAGCTGCTGGTTTAATTACCAAAACAGAGTTTTTGGTCGCAAATGCCCAAAATATGCCTTTTGCTGACGATAGTTTTGATTTAGTTTGGGCGCTGGAAAGCGGCGAACATATGCCGGATAAGGCGCAGTTTATGCGCGAGTGCTACCGGGTGCTGAAGCCGGGTGGAAAGTTAATTATGGTAACTTGGTGTCATCGACCGACGGATGAGTTACCTTTAACGGCGGACGAACAGAAGCATTTGGCTGATATTTACCGAGTTTATTGTTTGCCTTATGTGATTTCTTTGCCTGAATATGAGGCGATCGCGCGTAATCTTTGTTTACAAAATATCCGCACGGCTGATTGGTCAACTGCTGTCGCGCCTTTTTGGGATGTGGTGATTGATTCGGCTTTTAATCTTGAGGCGATTTTGGGTTTGATTCGTTCTGGTTGGGAAACTATTCAGGCGGCTTTGTCTCTGGGGTTGATGCGTCGGGGTTATGAGCGTGGTTTAATTCGGTTTGGTTTGTTGTGTGGAATTAAGTAATGAAACGAACCGCGAAGGCGCTAAGGACGCGAAGAGAAGAGGAGGAGTTACCATCTCTTAGTGGAGATTTGGGTGGGTGGTTTTATGCTTTGTGGAAGTTTTCTCGCCCTCACACGATTATTGGTACGAGTTTGAGTGTGTTGGGGTTGTTTTTGATTACATATTCAGATGTAAGCGATAAAATTCCTTCCCCATACCCACTCGCCTACACCCTATACCCGATATTGGGGGCTTGGATTGCCTGTATATGCGGCAATATCTTTATTGTGGGGTTGAATCAATTAGAAGATGTGGCGATCGATAAGATTAATAAGCCACATTTACCTTTGGCTAGTGGGGAGTTCTCTCTGCGGACTGGTCAAGTTATTGTTACGGTTACGGGGGTTTTGGGGCTGCTGGTAGCGTGGCTGATGGGGCCGTTTTTGTTTGGGATGGTGGGGATTAGTTTGGCGATCGGTACTGCTTATTCTTTGCCTCCAATCCGGTTGAAGCGGTTTCCGTTTTGGGCGGCTTTGTGTATTTTTTCGGTACGGGGTGCAATTGTTAATTTAGGGCTGTTTTTGCATTTTAGTTGGGTGTGGCTGGGAAGTCTGGTGATTCCACCGTCGGTTTGGGCGCTGACAGCATTTGTTTTGGTGTTTACGTTTGCGATCGCTATTTTTAAAGATATTCCGGATATGGAGGGCGATCGCCAGTATCACATCACTACTTTTACTATTGCGTTGGGTAAACAGCGTGTGTTTAATCTCGCTCGTTGGGTATTAACTGGGTGTTATCTGGGTATGGTTATAGCGGCTATTTTCTGGCTACCTTCAGTTAACTCAGTTTTTTTAATCAGTACTCATTTAGTACTTCTAGTTTTAATGTGGTGGCGTAGCTTGAAGGTAGATTTGCAGGATTTGGATGCGATCGCTTCTTTCTATCAATTCATCTGGAAACTGTTTTTTCTGGAATATCTCATCTTTCCCGCTGCTTGTTTGTTGGCTTAAAACAAAAAGACTCGTCAATCTCAACTTATGGAAACGCCTGCATCTCTAATAGCTATAGCTGTTGTCGGTATTGGTTTGACTATCCTAGGTTTTTTTGTCAGAGATGGTATTGTCACCTCTAATATTTACAAACAAGGAGTGAAAATATATCAAGAAAAAGATTACAAAGGTGCAGAGGCGGCTTTTCGCCAGGTAATTTCTAGACATCCCAGTAATGATGTAGTTCGCTTACTGTTGGGGGATAGTTTGATCCAGCAAGATAAGCTGGAGGATGCGAGGGCTGTATTTCAAGAGTTGAGCGATCGCGCGCCCAAAAACGTTGATGCTCGTTTAAGGTTAGGGATGGCGTTGGTAAAGCTTGGCAAGTTAGATGAGGCGGTTTCTGTCTTAAAAACAGCTAGGGATTTACTCCTGGCTCAGCGTAATCCTCAAAAAGCCGAATCTGTGGAGCAGCTTTTACAGCAGATCGCGACGCAGCAGAGTTTAACCTAGAATTTGTCGGGATTTGGGGTTGAATTATGACTAAGCAAAGTGGCAAAGTCTATCTTGTTGGTGCGGGGCCTGGAGATGTCGCTTATCTGACGGTGAAAGCGCAACAATTGCTGAATGTGGCAGAGGTACTAATTTATGATGCCTTAATTGATGCCCAACTGTTACAATTAGTACCCTCCAATTGTCTAAAGTTGGAAGTAGGTAAACGCGGGGGGAAACCCAGTACACCGCAAGCAGAAATTAATCAACTACTAGTAGCGCATTGTCAGTCTGGCAAGCAGGTAGTAAGGCTTAAAAGCGGCGATCCGTTCATTTTCGGTCGTTCTGCGGCGGAAATTGAAGCTTTGATTGCAGCTAATTGTGCTTTTGAGGTCGTACCTGGGATTTCATCAGCCTTAGCAGCGCCTGAATTGGCGGGAATTCCGCTAACAGATCCAGTTCTGAGTCGCTGTTTTGCTGTTTTAACCGCCCACGAACCAGAACAGCTAGATTGGGAAGCTTTGACACAAATTCCAACACTGGTAATTTTAATGGGGGGACAACAGCTACCTGCAATCGTATATCAATTGCTGCGACACGGGCGATCGCATCATACACCCGTTGCTATAATTCGTTGGGCTGGAACTGTGCAACAGCAAGTCTGGACAGCACCACTTGAAAATATTGTGGCACAAACTGCCGGAATCTCCCTTTCCCCAGCTGTAATTGCGATCGGCGAAGTCGTTGGTTTACGTCAATATTTGCAACCAGTCGAGGCAAGAGGTGAGTGGCGAGTGGGTAGGGGCGCACAGCTGTGCGCCCGTACTGGCGAGTCTCCCCCTCTCCCCCTTGCAGGTAAAACAATCCTGGTGACGCGATCGCTCACACAGTCCAATCAGTTTACTGAACGCTTGACAAAAAAAGGAGCAAATGCTATAGAGATGCCAGCAATAGAAATTGTTCCTCCTTCTAGTTGGTTAGCGTTAGACAATGCGATCGCCCACCTATCTGATTTCGATTGGTTAATTCTCACTTCTACCAACGGCGTGGAATACTTTTTTGACCGACTTGCAACACAAGGTAGAGATGCGAGGGCTTTAGCTGGAGTGAAAATTGCAGTCGTAGGAGAGAAAACAGCCTCATGTCTGAAACAACGCGGTTTACAACCTGACTTTATTCCACCTAACTTTGTAGCAGATTCTCTCGTCGAACACTTTCCCGAACCTTTGGACGGTAAAAAGGTGCTGTTTCCCAGAGTAGAAACTGGGGGAAGAGAAGTTTTGGTGAAAGAATTAACGGCTAGTGGTGCAGAAGTTATCGAAGTAGCAGCGTATGAATCTCGGTGTCCAGAAGCGATCGCAGAAGCTGCATTAGATGCGCTACAACGTCAAGCAGTAGATATAATTACTTTCGCTAGTTCCAAAACCGTACAAAATTTCTGCCACCTGCTCAAACCACATGGTGATATTAATTTAGATGGAATTTGTATTGCCTCAATTGGCCCCCAAACTTCCAAAACCTGTCTTTCTCTCTTGGGACGAGTGGATGTAGAAGCAGAAGAATACACACTTGATGGTTTAATGCAAGCAATTTTGCAGTGGGCGGGGAAATGATGAATGATGAATTATGAATGATGAATTGATTGAGAATTCAACCTTCCCTGGGCGGCGAATTATTGGTTTAACGGGAGGTATTGCTACGGGAAAAAGTACGGTTTCTCAATACCTCGCCACAGCATATCACCTACCAGTTTTGGATGCAGACATCTATGCAAGAGAAGCTGTACAAAAGAATTCGCCCATTTTAAGCGCGATCGCTCAACGCTACGATTGTGACATTCTCCTACCAGATGGCACGCTCAATCGAAAAAAGCTGGGTGAGATTATCTTTAATAATATAGATGAGCGACATTGGCTAGAACAGCAAATTCATCCTTATGTGCGCGATCGCTTTGTAGAAGAAATTGATAAATTACTCCAACAAACAGCAGTATTAGTAGTACCTTTACTATTTGAAGCTGAAATGACCGATATAGTTACAGAAATCTGGGTAGTTTACTGTTCAAAGCAACAGCAATTAGAACGATTGATGCAACGCGATCGCCTTACTTTAGAACAAGCACTAGCTCGGATTGATAGTCAAATGCCTATAGCAGAAAAGTGCGCTCGTGCTGACGTAATTTTAGATAACTCCTCTACAACAGAAGCCTTACTCAAACAGGTGGATTTTGCTTTAGAGAATTATGAATTATAAATTATGAATTCATATCATGTCTGTCGAATTGCTCGTAATAGAAAACCACCTCTCCCCTATTAGGAGAGGGGTTGGGGGAGAGGTTTGGACGGAATTATGGGTAATTAAACGGACTTGATATCAGCCTTCAGCCTTCATCATTCATCATTCATCATTCAGCATTCATCATTACTATGCCAATCATTAAATTAGAGCCGCCTTCAACAAGCGTCGGGCAACATTAAAGCCACGCTTCAAACGGTCTGGTTGGTTGTATAGTCGTCCCATTAACAATACGCCCTCTATCAGGGTCAATAACTCTTCTGCTAAGATATCTGGATTGATGTTGGGTTGTAATTGGGATTGACCTGCATAAAGCGATCGCGCGATCGCACTTTGCCACTCATCAAACACTTCGATCAATTGCTCTCGAAATGTTGGATCGCGCTCTACCAAATCTACAATCAAGTTGCCTAAAAGACATCCAGCACAGTCAGGTTCAGCCAAATGTTTTTCCTCTAGTCGATCGAGCATCTCGAATACCTGCGCGATCGGATCGTCTGAAGCGTTAACCGCAGGCTCGATTATTGCACTTTTCAGCTTATCCCACTTAAAATCAATTAGCGCATGAGCCAGTTCATCTTTCGATTGAAAGTAGTTATAGAAACTTCCTGAAGATGTTTGACTGGCTGCAAAAAGTTCCTTCAATCCAGTTGCTTGAAATCCCTGGTGATGGACTAGTTCTAGGACTGAAGAGAGAATATCTTCACGGGTACGCTTCAAATTGACCATAAGATAGGATGCAAGGTAATTGCTGATACAGAAAAATATCCCCAACTCTATTTTGAACCACTAAGCGGCAATTTGATTCACGCTTACAGAAAATCACCCTTAAGTCGGTAATTGACTCACAACTGGAGTCACCTAGCACACAATCCTTCTAGCTTCCTTGAATACTTCCTCTTACAACTTTTTTATTTCATATCGCTGAGCATCTTTTTAAGTTGCTTTAAAGCAGGCGTGACAATCGCTACAAAATATGCTTCTCGTAACTTTCTTTCTGCCTTGCATCCATGCAAATATCCCCTCGCACCGACATGAAGCATTGCCGCATTTGCAGCCCGAAGTGAAAGTTTAGAGGCGACAATTCGAGCTTGAATTACCTTTTTTTGCAAGTGAAGTTCGAGCGGTTCAGTGCGATCGCTAATTTCATCAGCTAAAGCAAAAGTTTTGCTGCGAGCCAGTGACAAATCTGTTGCTAAATCTTCGGCGCGATCGTCCAAATAACAATTAATATGTCCTAAACGTTGGTTGGCACGTTCCATAATTTCGATACAGCTTGCAACCAATCCCAACCCCATACCCACCTGAGTCAAAATGAAACCCGGTCGAATCCTTTTTACATATTCCTCGCAGGGTGCAGCTAAAATTAACTCATCGGGAACAAACACATCCCTAAAAACGCAACTAAATGTATTACTTCCTTCAAGCGCAATAAAGTGAGCATTTTGGCGCAGCGTTAGCCCTTCTAGCTCGTCAGAGACGATCGCCATTAGATATTCTGACTCATCGGCAATCCGAGCCGCAATGCCAAAGTAATGCCCAGCCCCAACATTAGAAACCCAAGGTAGCATTCCATTGAGTACATAGCCTCCTGGTTGACGCTTTGCTACTAAGGCAATTTTCTCAATTTGGGCAAAGTGTTTCATCGGGTTCGATAACCCCGTTCCACCCAAGATCTTTCCGCTTGCAACTTGAGGTAATACGTTCTGCTTCAAATAATCATTTGTACTGTTTTGCATATACCAAGTACAAGCGATCTGACACCAACTCATAAATCCCGTACACAGGCACTCTTGAGAGATTGCCTCAATCACCTGAATTGCCGCTTTCAAGCCGTTACCAGCCCCGCCAAACTCAGGAGAAACCGCCTGTCCAAATCCTCCGATCGCTCCCACCTGATGCATGAAATCGCGGGGATATTCACCCTTCAAATCGATATCTTCAACTTTGGGGGCTAAGTCGAGGGCGATCGCGTATCGCAATGCAATTATAGGAGAAACCGCCTGAGAATCTTGAGACAATGTTTGATCGAGCAGCATAACTTGAAACTAATTGCAAGAAAATTCTTAAAAAAGGTAATACGTAGTGATTAAGTTTCGGTGCATTGCACCGAAACTTAAATTGAATCAACGCTTTAAACTAATGAAACATCCATATTTACAGGCAAACGCAGCGTATTCGCCACCGGAGACCAGAAATTCGAGTGAGCCACCAAATCTTCCAACTCTTCCCGACTGGCATCTCCTTCTAAGTCAACCTTGACTCGAATATCTGTAAAGCCTAGCCGCTTCTCGGTCAAGTCGCCAATACCCCAAACGCCTGTAATATTGATATCGCCTGCAAGTTCCAGTTCCAGTTTCGTTAGTGTAATTCCCCGCATTATCGCGTTTGCGTGGATACCGACTGAGAGGCAAGAACCCAAAGCCGCCAACACTGCCTCAGACGGATTAGGAGCGGTATCTTGTCCCAACAAACTGGGTGGTTCGTCAACTACATGAGCTGGCAAATCCCTGACATAGTTGAGGTTGCGGAACTGTCCCTCGCAAACAGTCTTGATTTTCAGCGACTTCACCACATCAGGATTCGCCTTTGCCGTTGCTGCCAGATTTTCTAAGCCTTCTTTGCTAACAGGGCGAAGAGGTGCTGCTACCTCTTTAGTTACGACCGTAGTTTCAGACATAAGTACCTAAATAGAACATTCTATCTAATTAAATCACATTACGGATACGAACAAGCGTAATTCGCGTAACGAAATCGGAACTGTAGGGTGATAATGCAAATCTACACTCTCTTTCAGCCTAAACAGTAACCGCGACACTAACCTTGCTGGGTTCTCCTGTCTCAATTGGTAATTGTGGATCGCGCGACCATTCATTCCAAGAACTAAAGTAGTTTCTGACATCTTTGATGCCTGCTTCTTTAAGCGCAATCAGTGTATTAGCCGCTCTCGATCCTTTGAAGCAGTAAATATAGACTGTTGTTTCTGGTGTAATTCCGACTTGCTGGTAGATATCGCGGATTTCTTCAACTGATCGAAACATCGGCACTTTAGAATCGGGAACCATCATTTGATACCACTCAATCCAAACCGCACCAGGAATTCTGCCTTTACGCGGACAAAAATCGGCTCCGTAGGGCGAGGAACTCAGTCCTAGCCATTCATCTTCGTCTCTAACGTCCAATTTGACGATTGCTCGATCGTCCAATGCTTGCAACATCTCTTCCGTTGTCACCATAATTGACGAATCGAGTTTCACCTCAAACGTCTTTTCTTTAGCAATCGGAACTTCTGAGGTTGTCGCTAATCCTGCGGCAATCCACGCTTGATAACCCCCATGCAACACAGAAACCTTAGAACAACCTAAATAAGTCAACAAAAAGTACCCTCGGCAAGACTGCCCATAGCCCTTATTCATCGCATCTTCGTAGATGACGATTCGTTCCATCCCTGAAACGCCTGCTGTTCCCAAAAGCTCTGCAAACTGCGATCGCAAGCTTGCTAAACCTTCGGGTGTAGAGTTTGCCAGATAGGTGAAAATCTCTCGAATATTTACTGCCCCAGGTATGTGAGACGATGCATATTCTTCGGCATCGCGGGTATCTATTACTACAACAGGTTCTTGCCCTAAAAGCTTAGCCAGTTCTTGCGGAGCGATCAGTGGTTTAACTATCATATCTGTCTGTCTCCTTATTAACTTCAGTTGGGATTGAACGTTGTCTAAATGGCTTAGTTCTGGTTCAAAAATCTTTTTTAAATAGAACGTTCTACACAATTAAAAGTCAGGAGAATGAACAAGAAAGTATCTTGCACTACTGATGAGTTAGAAGTTGTCAAGATTACATCACTTACAGCCTTGGAATTGAATAAGGAGGTTGATTTATCGCCATCCCATCCCAGACTTCAAGGCTGTTGCACCTTTAAAAATCGCCTATACTCAATCCTCAACAGCTAAGTTGTATTTAGCTAATTCAATGCCCGAATGCTCAACTTTTGACTTTCTTAACAGTCGCGGGGTTATGGAACTTCTACCAGGTGGCCGCATTTCCCGACACCGCTAATTTAGTTATTTTTGGTGAGGTGAGAATTCCTTCTGTGGAATGAGGAGTCGCAGATGGAGAGCAGCATACTCTGGAGCTACTTCAACAAAGCATAAGTCAACACAATTCCAGGCTGATACAAAATGGTTTATGTGTCAGTCCATATATTTTAACAAGAGGCTGAAGATGGATATATCAAAGATAAAAGAACATATGCCAGTCTATGCAGATGGCCCTGGTGGTTTAGCGGGTGCATCTGAAGAGCATATTGGCAATGTCGACAAGGTAGAAGGCGGCAAATACATCAAATTGACGAAGCATAGTGCTGATGATGGGCAACACCACTGGTTTCCGCTTGAATGGATTAGGGCAGTGGATGAACGAGCAGTGTACCTGAATAAAACGGTAGATGAACTGAAGGCAGAATTAATGGATCAGCCTGCTGATAGTTAACCGCTTCAATTCCCGCTTCGGGAGAATTGCAATTCGCACTTCTCTATAAACTGTTGCGATCGCCCCCAATTTACATACCACAAGAGGAGCAAAAAAGCAAGCTTGCTTTAAGTTGGCTGGCAATGCGATCGCAACAGCTAGAATTTTGAGACGTTCCAGACAAGTTATATCTTTGTTGCAAGCCCCTACCTTCAGATCTGGGATTTACCCCTCTGCTCCCCATCCCCTCTGCTCGTCTGCCTCTTATTCTCAGCTTGCGGCGCTTTAGTTTTACTGAAAAGAAACCACCATAATTCCAGCCCAATTAATGCTGTGCCACCTATGGTTACAGCAACTTTTAATCCCAAAGGTTGTTCAATCCGGCGAAATTGAGTGGTAGAGTCAGACGAAGAAGCTGGCATTTCGTGTGGCATTTGGGCTACTGCTACCCCTGAACTAAAGCCCAGCAAAAATCCCAAACCAATAAAATTTCCCAAAATCGTTTTTTTACTCAACATCTGCTAAACTCCGTCACATGAGTTTGGGGTGAAAGTTTCGCAAGCGCAAGGCGTTAGTAACAACAGAGACTGAGCTAAATGCCATTGCTCCACCTGCAATAATCGGATTGAGTAACCAGCCAAAGATGGGAAATAAAATTCCAGCAGCAATTGGAATTCCTGCTACGTTGTAGATAAAGGCAAAGAAGAGATTTTGGCGGATGTTCCGCATTGTGGCTCGGCTAAGTTGAATTGCGGTGACAATGCCTCGCAAGTCGCCAGAGATGAGGGTGATGTCACTAGCAGCGATCGCTACATCCGTTCCCGTACCAATTGCTATCCCCACATCTGCCCCAGCTAAAGCAGGTGCATCATTAATGCCATCGCCAACCATTGCTACAATTTTCCCTTCCGATTGAAGTTCCTGTACTTTAGCTGCTTTTCGATCTGGTCGGACTTCAGCATATACTCGCTTGATGCCAACTTCACGAGCGATCGCATTAGCGGTTTGACGATTATCTCCAGTCAGCATGACTACCTCTAAACCGAGCCTCTGTAACATTTTTATAGCTTCTGCTGAAGAAGGTTTAAGAGCATCTGCAATTGCCATTAAACCTTGAATTTCCCCATCTACTGCAATCCAGATAACAGTTTTACCAGCAGCTTCCCATCTATCTTTATCTGCTTGTAGAGACTGAGTATCAATTAAGAGTTCTTGCATCCAGCGTTGTGTACCGATTTGTATCAGCCTGTCTGATACATAACCTTTTACGCCACTACCAGCAATTGCTTCAAAGTTTTGCACTTGATAAAGCTCTACTTGCTGGGAAGAAGCATATCTAACTACAGCCTCAGCCAAAGGATGCTCGGAATTACGTTCTACCGTTGCTGCAAGACGCAAAAGTTTTAACTCATTACTATTAGCAGTGCCACCCACAGTCACAAAGTCAGTTACAGTTGGTTTCCCTGCGGTAATTGTCCCAGTTTTATCTAAGACAATCGTCTGGATTTTATGAGCAAGTTCTAGACTTTCTGCGCCTTTAATTAAAATGCCATTTTCTGCACCTTTACCCGTACCAACCATCACAGATGTAGGGGTGGCTAAACCCAAAGCACAAGGACAGGCGATAATCAGCACTCCTACTGTGGTAATTAGTGCTAGGGTGAGATTGCCCATGATGTCAAACCAAATAATGAAAGTGGCGATTGCGATCGCAATTACCACAGGCACAAACCAGCCTGTGACTCGATCTGCTAATCTCTGAATTGGTGCTTTTGAACCTTGGGCTTGTTGCACCAGTTGGACAATTTGAGCGAGAACCGTATCCCTTCCTACTCGCGTGGCTCGAAACTTAAAGCTACCAGTTTTATTAATCGTCGCTCCAATTACCTCATCTCCCGGCTGCTTCTTGACTGGTACGCTCTCACCTGTCACCATCGATTCATCAATAGTGGAAGAACCTTCGATCGCTACGCCATCAGTGGGAATTTTTTCGCCTGGACGTACTAAAATTACGTCATTAATCTGCACTGCTTGAATTGGAACATCTATTTCTTGTCCATTGCGGATGACTCTGGCATCTCTAGCTTGCAAACCAATGAGTTGACGAATAGCTGCTGAAGTTTGACTCCTGGCGCGATTTTCAAACAGTCGTCCTAGCAAAATCAAGGTAATAACAACTGCTGCGGTTTCATAATATACTTCTGGCATTAAGCCAGAGTTGATGAAGAAGTTAGGGAAAAGGGTAGCAAACACAGAATAGAAATATGCAGCACTCGTACCCAGCGCAATCAACGTATCCATCGTTGCTGCATGGCGCTTAAGAGATTTCCAGGTGTTGATGTAGAACGAGTAACCACACCAAAACTGAACGGGTGCAGTTAGTACTAACTGAAACCACTGATTAGATAGCCATGCTGGAATTAGGGGAATCTTAATGCCAGTCATGGCAGACAGCGAGCCTAAAATCAATAGGACACTGATTACTCCCCCGACTACAATTTTACGGGTGAGGTCGCCTAATTCTGCTTGTCGGGCTGCTTTATGGGCATCATCCTCTCCTGTTAGGATTTCTTGTTCTTGGAGCGAGTAGGATGAATATCCCGCAGCATCCACCGCAGCTTGAATTTTATCTAAATTAGTTTTGTGGGGGTCATACTTAATTGTGGCTTGTTCCGCGCCAAAGTTGACGCTACAGTCACTTACCCCTGGAACAGAACGGATCGCTGATTCAATATTCCTAGCACAGGAGGCACAACTCATGCCTCGTAGTTTAAGTGTGAGGGTATCCATAAATTAACTCTTTTGCTATATCTATTTTGAAGTCTCTAGTTAGCTGGAGAGTCAAGCTAAGAATACACTTTTATCTATCGCTCTTTGGTCAACTATCTATAGCAAAATTGGCGATCGCAAGTTATCTTACTTAAGGTATTGGTGCAGGTTCAGGTAGATTAAGTGTTGAGCGTTGAGAATTAGTTACTAACTCTCAGATCTCAAAATGCGTTCATAATCAAGTCACTTGTTGACACCTACCATGAACTTCCGTACTGTTTCCACAACTCCTTTTACAGATCAAAAACCTGGTACTTCCGGGTTACGCAAATCAGTCCCGGCTTTTCAGCAGTTCGATTACCTGGAAAACTTTGTCCAATCAATTTTCGATGTTCTAGAAAATTGCCAAGGACAAACTCTAGCCCTAGGCGGCGACGGTCGTTACTACAATCGTCAAGCCATCCAAATCATCCTAAAAATGGCAGCAGCCAACGGATTTGGGCGAATTAAGGTCGGTCAAGCAGGTATCCTGTCTACCCCGGCTACATCTTGCATTATTCGCAAGTACAACACCCTTGGGGGGATTATTTTATCTGCCAGCCATAATCCAGGCGGGCCAAACGGTGATTTTGGGGTAAAATACAATACTAGCAATGGCGGGCCAGCACCGGAAAAGGTGACGGAAGCAATTTATAGCCGCAGTAAAGTTATCGACCAATACAAAATTATCGATGCACCTGATGTAGATTTGGATACATTGGGTGAGTTCCATTTGGGCGAAATGGTAGTCGAGGTGATCGACTCCGTGCAGGATTACAGCGAACTAATGGAGTCGTTGTTTGATTTCGATCGCATTCGTCAATACTTGGCATCTGGCGGCTTCCGAATGTGTTTTGATGCCATGCACGCAGTTACCGGGCCTTATGCTCATGCGATTATTGAAAAAAGGTTGGGTGCAGCTGCGGGAACTGTGATTAACGGTACGCCGTTGGAAGATTTTGGCAACGGACACCCAGATCCGAATCTTGTCTATGCCCACGATTTGGTAGAAATTCTCTATGGTAAGGATGCACCGGATTTTGGCGCGGCTTCCGATGGAGATGGCGATCGCAACATGATTTTGGGACGCAACTTTTTTGTTACTCCCAGCGATAGTTTGGCAATATTAGCAGCAAACGCTAAATTAGCCCCCGGTTATAAATCTGGATTAGCTGGTATAGCACGATCGATGCCCACTAGTCAAGCCCCAGATCGAGTAGCAGCGCAGCTAGGGATTGACTGCTATGAAACCCCGACGGGTTGGAAGTTTTTTGGGAATTTGCTGGATGCGGGGAAAGCAACTCTCTGCGGGGAAGAGAGTTTCGGAACTGGTTCCAACCACATCCGCGAGAAAGATGGATTGTGGGCAGTACTGTTTTGGTTGAATATTTTAGCAGTGCGACAACAATCAGTCGAGCAGATTGTCACAGAACATTGGCAAAAATACGGGCGTAATTATTATTCACGCCATGATTATGAAGGAGTCGAGAGCGATCGCGCCGCCACCTTGATGCAGAATCTGCAATCTGCCATACCCAACCTCAAAGGTAAGAAATTTGGTAACTATGAGGTGGAATACTCGGATAACTTTAGCTACACAGATCCCATTGATGGTAGCATTAGTAAAAATCAAGGTGTCCGCATCGGTTTCACTGATGGATCTCGGATCGTATTTCGTCTTTCTGGGACAGGTACGCAAGGTGCAACTTTAAGAGTTTATATCGAAAGCTATGAAGCTGATGTTGCTAAGCAAAATCTCGATCCGCAACAAGCATTAGCAGAATTGATTGCGATCGCTGATGAAGTGGCGCAAATTCGTAACTTCACAGGAATGGAAAAACCAACAGTGATTACATAATTGTAGGGTGGGCAATGCCCACCTTACTGATAGCTAATTGCTGATGTTGCTAGGCAGAATCTCGATCTGCAACAAGCATTAGCAGAATTGATTGCGATCGCTGATGATGTAGCGCAAATTCGTAACCTCACTTGAAGTAAAATTCAAAGAATGGGAAGTTAAGCTGGAAAAGCAAGAATCTATTAATAATCCTAAAATACCTATGAAATTAGTTAGGCAAGGTGAGCTTGTTTACTCTACTACGCAAAAAATATCAGCCCAAACTGAATTACCTCTTTAAAATTATATTTCTAAACTAAGCTCTATAGAGGGTTTAATATTTATTGTTTCTTGCCTTCCCAGCAGTTTCTCAAATAGTTTTGCAGCAGCATCAATACGTTCATTAGCACCTATAAACCGAAAGACGGAAGCAGATAAATAAGATAGATTTTGTTCAAAGGCTATCCAGTGACGCTGTACAGACTCAGCCGCTGCTCCTGTAGTATTAGAACCCGCAAATATATCAAGTACTATATCTCCTGGCTCTGTTAGGAAATTAATGAAAAACAGCGGTAGTTTTTGAGGAAAACGTGCTGGATGTGATGGAACATTAACAGCTTTACAGAGTTGAATATATCGAGAGCTGCTTTCAGTATTAGGAATTTGCAATAAATTAGAGGGAATCGCACCACCATTGTTAGTAGCAAAAGCTGTACCAATATCATGTCCTGATGGACGTTCTTTGGGTTGGTAATATTTTTCCGGATTCTTCAGCAGCTTTTTCATGCGCTCCGAATAAGGAACAAGCACGTTACTGACATTAGCTTTAGGATTATCAGTTTTTGATAACCACCAGATAGTATTAACAGAATCCTTAGCTCGAATCTTGCGTTTATTCACCCATTCAATCGGGGAAGGTAATTTGGAGGGGTTGTACCAAAAGAATTCTTCAGCAAGGCGAAAATCTAGCTCATCGCATAATTTAATTAAAATGCGATAGTTGTGAAGCGATCGCACTGGACGTTTACTTTGATAAGCTCCCCCCAAATCAATTACAAAACTGCCATGTGGCTTTAGAACTCGATATACCTGTTCACAAAAAACAAACAGCCAATTTACATAAGCTTCTTGCTCTACATTGCCATAAGTCTTTTCCCTTTGCAGAGCAAAAGGAGGCGATGTCATGACTAAATCAATTGAATTAGAATCAAGCTGAGCTAATAATTCTAGTGAATCACCAACATATGCAGCACCATATTCTGTAGTATATAAAGGCTTGCATAGTACCATATTTGCTATTCTTACGAATAAACAGTAGATAAATGATAATTAACTACTGATAAAGACAGATTTATCGTTGTATATGAGTGTAGCAAGCGGTAAGAGTTAGCCTACATATGCGGTTTTTTCATCCTTATTTAGGATTGCACATACTTACTCAAACTCTGCTCTAATCTCTCCAGTAAACTATCAACATCCAGCGCCACTTGCTCAAAACATTCTGGGGGTGGAGGTTGGGGTTCAAATTGAATTAGCTTAATTTGTCCGCTCCCGATTCCGACAATCAAAACCTCTTTTTCAGGTTTATAACCATCTATAAATCCTAATATTTCCTGAATCTGATTGTTGACATTAGTATTTAATGTCTCAATCGCAGCTTTAGGACAAAAGACAAAACGTGGAGATGGTTCCAAGTCAATCCCAAGCGTATCATCACTTTCGCCCTTTTCTAAAAATAGTCCCCAAGCCAGCGCTGCTAGTTCTTGTTGATTTGCTTGCACAAACCGATTTAACTGCTGTCGCCATCCTTCTTCCCCGATTGGCTGGGGATTACCAAACAACATCATAATTCTTAATTCGTAATTATTTCAAACCTGATTGTACGCGCCAAAGGCTAGCATAAACCCCCGGTCGATCGAGTAGTTGTTCGTGGGTTCCTCGTTCTACTAGTTTGCCATACTCCATAACGTAGATACAATTGGCATTACGGACAGTGGAAAGACGATGAGCGATCGCAATCGTGGTTCTATTAACTGTAATTTTTTCGAGCGATCGCTGAATAGCGGCTTCGGTTTCATTATCCACTGCCGAGGTAGCTTCATCTAAAATTAGAATTGGGGGATTTTTCAGGATAGCACGAGCGATCGCAATCCTTTGTCGTTGTCCACCCGATAACTTTTGCCCTCTTTCCCCTACAATCGTCTCATAACCTTGGGGAAGTTGCATGATAAACTCGTGTGCTTCTGCAATCTTAGCCGCCTCTATCACCTCATATTCAGTAGCATCAGGACTACCGTAAGCAATATTCTCCGCTACAGTGCCATGAAATAAGAATACATCCTGACTGACTAAGCCAATGGCGCGACGTAAATCTTTGAACTTGAGATCGCGGATGTCGATTCCATCCAGGGTAATCGTTCCTGAGTGGATTTCGTACAAACGCAGTAATAGTTTTACTAATGTACTCTTACCCGATCCGGTTGAACCGACAACAGCAATTGTCTTACCCGCTGGGATGTGCAAAGATAGATTTTCAATTACAGGCGATCGCCCATTGTAAGCAAAGGTGACGTGCTGGAATTCCAACTCACCGCGTACCGAACCGATGGGTAAGGGTATATCTCCTGAATGAATTTCAATCGGCGTATCCAGCAGATTCATCACGCGATTAGTCGAAGCCATCGCCCGTTGATATTGATCGAAAGTTTCCCCTAATCTAGTTAAAGGCCAGAGTAAGCGTTGGATCAGGAAGATCAAGACACTGTAAGTACCTACAGACATTCTCCCTGCGATCGCTTCCATCCCCCCAAATAGCAACAAAGCGGTGAAACCCGCTAGAATAATCATCCGAATTAATGGTACAAATGCAGCAGAAAGAGCGATCGCGTGACGGTTACTTTGTTGATAAGCATCACTTTCTTCTGCTACCCGCAAGGATTCATACTCTTCTGCGGTAAAGCTTTTAATTGTCATCATGCCAGACAAATTGTTTGCCAGTCTAGCATTGA
>QQTW01001263.1_pt1 | contig 17502 bp, 15 predicted proteins | sample 1904831 | NCBI WGS metagenome assembly QQTW01 (sample SAMN09435610, study PRJNA476489) | Subsurface metagenome, whole genome shotgun sequencing project. | reverse complement strand
ATAAAAGTTACATCGAAACCTCAACTTGATTGCTGGTATTAAGCTGTTCTAATGCAGCTTTTGCAGCTTCCAAATCGTAAGGAAATGGTCTGCCACGAGTTACATAATCCATCGGTTGGACAGGACGATGGCGCAATACTGCATTCACAACAGTGCAAGGTTCGGAACTAAAATTAATTACGCCATGTAATACTCCCGGTGGAATGATTACTACCGCAGGTCGCTTATCACTAAGCGGAATATATTGATATTTTTTGTCAATCAATGTAACTAATATAAATTCGCCTCGAACTACCAAAATTTGGTCGGTTTGCGACTTGTGGACAAACAAATCATCAATTGCATTTGCTGGAACTTGCACAAGCATGGTTTCGTTACTAGCTTGCGGGGTGAAAAATTGCGCCATTCCGCCTTTGATTGATTCTAAATAGCGGATTTCAATGCTTCTAGCTTTACTCATATTGATTAATTCCTAGTATTTGGATTTTAAAATTTGTTAGTTGTTATTTGTTATTTGTCAGTTGTCAGTTGTCAGTTGTTATTTGTACTTACTACTTACTAACTACTGACCATTGACTACTAACTACTGACTACCGACCACTGACCACTAACTACTGACCACTGACCCCTGACTACTGACTACTGACCAATTCAAAAAATTTAAGTTAAAAAAATGGCTGAACATCTTAGTAATCAAGTCCTTACCTTAATCTTAGACGTTCAACCATTGAAAATTGTTACTAACGCAACAATAATTGACCAAATATGATATGTAATTTACACAGTTCAGCCCATAGATACAGTAAGGCTACTGGGTTCGGCAAGGTTGCCTTTGAGGACTATGCCGCGTTGATTGGCGTGCATGTGGCGCAAAATAATGTAAATTGACTCGGTTTTGTCGCTTGCGCCTACTTTTTCGGCTACTTGCGCCAGAGTCAGCGGGTTTTTCTCGCTTTGAATAGCCTTAACAACTTTTGTTTGCAAATCCAAAATGTCTGCGGCAGCTTTTTTACCTGCTTCGACACCGGGTTGGTGGTAAGCATTGATATTGACCAAGCTGGCATAGTAGCCAACGGCACGTTCGTACAGCGCAATCAACGCACCGACGGTACGAGGATTAACTTGAGGAATAGTTATCGTGATGGAATCGCGGTGCTTTTCGTAAAGGGCTTGGCGAGTACCTTGGAGAAAACCCGACAGGTAATCACCGGATGTAATACCCGGTTCGAGTTCGGGGGATGTTCCTTGACGGTCTTCTAAGACTTCGATGAAGGTAAGGAAGAAATTGGGTACACCTTCGCGCAATTGTTGAACGTAAGCATGTTGGTCGGTGGAACCTTTATTACCGTAGACGGCGATACCTTGGTAAACGGTGTTGCCATCGAGGTCTTTTTCTTTTCCTAAAGATTCCATGACGAGTTGCTGCAAGTAACGGCTAAATAGCAGCAAACTGTCTTTGTAGGGCAAGACGACCATATCTTTTTCGCCCTTACCGTTACCTGCGTAATACCACGCTAAAGCTAGCAAGGCAGCAGGATTTTTTTGAACATCGGGGATGCGGGTTGCATCGTCCATTTCTTTCGCACCCTCTAGCATTCCGTTAATGTCGATGCCTTGGAGTGCAGCGGGAACTAACCCGACGGTAGATAATTCGGAAGTGCGTCCACCTACCCAGTCGTACATGGGGAAGCGCATCAACCAGTTTTCAGACTTGGCTTGTTCGTCAAGTTTACTGCCACCCATTGTGATGGCAACGGCGTAATTTGCAAAATCCAAATTCTGTTTGGCGTAGGCATTTTTAACTTCCAACATGCCATTACGCGGTTCGGGTGTGCCGCCAGATTTGGAGATTACCAAAACCAAAGTGCTGGCAAGGCGGTTGCGTAAATGGGTGAGAATGCGGTCGATGCCTGTGGGATCTAAATTGTCGATAAAGTGAATTGCTAGGGGTGGGAAGTCCGGCGAAAGGGCTTCGGCGACAAATTCAGGACCGAGTGCAGAACCGCCGATACCAATGGAAATGATATCGGTAAAACGGGCGGCTTTGGGTGGATGAATTGCGCCAGTATGAACTTTTTCGGCAAATACTTCGATTTGTTCGATTGAGGCGACAATTTCTTGGGTAAGTTCGGGAGTTGGTGCTAAATCTGGATTTCGCAGCCAGTAATGTCCAACCATGCGGTTCTCATCAGGGTTTGCGATCGCGCCCTTTTCCAGTTCCACCATATCAGTAAACGCTTTCTCAAACTTTGGTTGCAACGTCTCAACGAAAGCATTATCAAAACGCATCCGACTCACATCGAGGTAAAACCCCAATCCTTCGTGGAAATACAGCCATTCCTGGTATCGCTGCCAAAGTGTCGTAGCGTCCATAGGGAAATCTCAAGTAAGTTTTTCTTTTAATAAGTTTAAGCGAAGGTCGGATCGATCCCCTTGCACCCTTATACAGTTTTAAGTGTTATGCCATCTGTTCGTCTCAAACATCTGGCATAGGTACAATGCGTAGGAATTTAACAATTTCCCCCCGCAGTTCAATCCCGATTAGATATTTATCTATAGTAAACCGATAGAATATCCCTTCTCCATCGATTTGTCGCAACTGCGGTAAATAATACAATTTTCCCTTTTGGGGAAAGTCCACAAACGCTGCATTATATACTATCTGGTAAACATCTGGTTGCAAACGCTTTAAATCATGCAAAAAAGACCGCGCATAGCGCACTTCAATATTCACCGAATTATGTTCCCTCCTTTCCCCCTTTACCTTTACCCCTTGCCCCAATCCATTTAAGGCATTGTTAAAAATCTCACTGCTTCCTCATGGGTTAATGTATCCCAGGGTTGTTGCGATCGCTTGACTTCTTGTACAGCTTTTAGCACTCTAATATCACAGTGCATTGCATAAACCACAGTCCAAACCCGTTCGAGTTCCTCTTGTGTAAAGTTTTCAATCAGTTCATGAAATCGACTGCGTAGTACATTCATATGCCAATTATTATCTGTTACCTATATTTAGTTTTCCCAAAACCCTGTATTGGTTAACCTTATAGAACTTACGCACTGTACAAAAAGACCGGCTGCCTGCATAGCGGGCGCGATAGCGAAGCGCAGATCGTAAGGGAAGCATTGTCTGTATCTGTGGATCAATTGCACTGCGGTTGCATATTGATGATATCTGATACCTATAGACAGGAAGGTTAGCTCTCCAAGCTTAACTTCCGCGTAAGGATTCAGGTATGACTTAACGTACACAATCAGACTTTTGTCAATGCGTAAGTCCTACCTCAGTACAGCTAGTGGTTCATGTCATTAATTTTGACAAGTCGTGAGGTTTAGATCCCCGACGCGCGTAAAAGTTGTCAAGGATCTAGCAACCCCTCAGAACTGATGAAACAGACGACTAGTCCTCACCGAAGCGTTAAAATTTTGTCGCCAACAATAAAAATCCGCGTTAAGCAAGTGCTTTTTAGCCATTGCGACATCTAAACCGTTAAGATTCGACTTGCGAATCTAAATTTCGCATACTACATTTTTGCTATTTTTTCGATACTATCTGGATAACGTGAAAATCCTCATGTCAAATCAGTTTTTACAATCTACTTCGCAAACAAGCATGACAAACATCCAAGCCACTAGTTCGCACCGCATCAAGTCCAAAGGTCGGATTCTTCGCACTACTAACGCCCTCTTTATTACTTTTTGTTATAGTGCAGGGTTGTTCCTAACTGGATGTGGAAGTACAGCCCAAAACCCTGCCACTACTAATCCCGGTTCGTCAACCAGTCCTAACACCGCAGCATCGGGAAACACAGTCAAAATTATTTCTAGCTTCCCACTCACGGGTAGCGCAGTCGGTCAAACCCAAACAATTGTTAACGGTATCAAACAAGCTTTGGAAGAGACCAACTCCACGGTTTGCGATGGCAAGCTGAAAATTGAATACGAATCCCTCGATGATGCAACTGCGGCAACAGGAAAATGGGACGCTGGGAAAGAAGCCGAAAACGCAAACCGAGCCGTTGCTGACCCCAATGTTGTTGCGTATATTGGCACTTTTAATTCTGGTGCAGCAAAAATTGCGATTCCCATTCTCAACCAAGCAAATTTAGTCATGGTTAGCCCTGCGAATACTGCTGTCGGCTTGACTAAAGCTGGTGGAGAACCAGGGGAACCAGAAAAATATTACCCCACAGCCAAGCGCAATTATGCTCGTGTGGTTCCTGCTGATGATTTGCAAGGTTCAGCTGCCGCGAATTGGGCTAAATCTCTAGGAGTGAAAAAAGTTTACGTCCTCGACGACCAAGAGGTTTACGGTAAGGGTTTAGCCGATGTATTTAAGGCTACAGCAACCCAAGTTGGACTCCAAGTCTTAGGCAGCGAAGGAATTGATTCGAGAGCGAGTGATTACAGAGCGTTGATGAATAAAATCAAAGCCTTGAATCCAGATTTAATTTATTTTGGTGGTATTACTCAAAATAATGCCGGACAGTTAATTAAAGATATGCGAAATGTGGGGATGACGGCAGATAAAGTTAAATTTATGGGTCCCGATGGTACATATGAGCAAGCTTTAATTGATGCTGGAGGGAAAGATGCAGAGGGTGTTTATGCCACGTTTGGTGGTATTCCGCCGAAAGAGTTAAAAGATGCGGGTAAAACCTGGTACGAAAGTTATAAGAAAAAATTCGGTGCTGAACCCGAAGCTTATGCTGCATATGGTTATGAAGCTGCCAAAGTAGTTGTTAATGGTATTAGCAAGGTTTGTAAAAACGACCGCGTAGCAATCCGCGATGCAGTTTTAGGAACAAAGGTTTTTCAAGGTATTCTTGGTACTTGGAGTTTTGACGCGAATGGTGACACAACCTTGACTGCGATGTCAGGAAACACCGTAAAAAGTGGTAAGTGGGAGTTTGTGTCTTTGCTCGAAGCTAAAGCTAAATAATCTTACTTATCTGGTAATTGGTAAACATTAAAATTAATATTTACCAGTTATCAATTTACAATACCGACAATGACTTGCATTACAAAAAGCAAATAAATTAGCGATGAAAATATCTCTCGACAAACCATCAAATAAAAGTTTCCAGGTCAAGACGGCTGCCAAAGGCTGGCAAAAAATTCTTTTGTATATAGTTATAGCTTATCTCGTTTTATTATTAGCACCAATTGCAGGCTTCGATTTACCAAGAATTATTGGAGAAATTAAAAGTAATCCCGCTCTTTTGGTTCAACAATTATTAATTGGTTTAGTCAACGGCGCAATTATTGCGATTATTGCCTTGGGCTACACAATGGTTTATGGCATTATCGAATTAATTAATTTTGCTCACGGCGATCTATACATGTTGGGTGCCTTTGCATCTCTAACTATTATCGGTGCGTTTGGAATTACTGACAGTGCATCGTTCCTAGGAAGTTTACCAGCTATATTAGTAGCTTTAATTATCAGTTCGGCACTATGTGCGGCACTGAATATATTAACTGAAAAATATGCTTACCGACCTTTAAGAAATGCTCCACGATTAGCACCGTTAATCTCAGCAATCGGAGTTTCATTTATCTTTCAAAACCTGGGGCTTTTTTGGGGTGGTTTGAAATCATTTATTCCTGTCATGGGTGTAAATGCCGCAGCACCCAAAAGTTTTCCCGATTTATTGCCCCGTGTTGATATTCTCAAAGCAATAGGAATTGAAAGCTCGATTCAATTCACCACCAAAGATTTAATTGTTTTAGTTACAGCATTAGTTTTAATGGTGGGGCTGCATGTATTTGTACAATTTACCTCTTGGGGTAAAGCTATGCGTGCTACTGCCCAAAATCGAGATGCTGCAAGAATGATGGGTATTAATGTCGAGGGTATTATTATCCTCACTTTTTTGATTGGTGGTTGTTTAGCTGGTGCAGCAGGTTTGTTAGTGGGACTTTACAACAATACTATTGTTTTTACAATGGGATTTACTGCCGGATTGCGAGCATTTACTGCCGCAGTTTTGGGAGGTATTGGTAATATTATTGGTGCGATGTTAGGTGGTGTTTTGATTGGTTTGCTTTCTGCTTTGAGCGACCAATATTTTTCGAGCCGATGGACTAATGCTTGGGTTTTTGCTGTTTTGGTAATAATTTTAGCGTTTAGACCGGGTGGTTTACTGGGTGAGAATGTACAAGAAAAAGTATAAAAAATTGTAGAGACGCGAAATTTCGCGTCTCTCTTCCTTTGTGTTCTTTGTGTCCTTTGTGGTAAAAAAAACTTCTTTTTGAACCACAAAGGGCACATAGGCGCTTCGCCTTCCCGTTCACGTTCGCGTAGCGTGTCCCCTTGGGACTCAGTGTGCCCGAAGGGCTTAGGGTAGGGCACGAAGGGAAGAAAAGAAATAGACCGACCTTAGCTTCTATCTCCAAATAAATAGTTTAATCACAAGAGAATCGAAAAATACTTATCATGAAACAACTATTGAACCGAATAATGAAATCGGGTGGAATTTTGGGAATTGTTGCCGCTGTTACTGTTCTGACTTTCGGTGGTTGGAGTGGTGCAATAATGAGTTGGCTACTTGGTACAGCAGTTGGATTGACGCAAACCCAAGATAAAAGAATACATGACCCCAAACAAGGTGCTGTAATCGGTGCAAAAGCCGGATTAATCTTGGGAATTTGGGTATTATTTGCTAGTTTAATCGAAGGTTTGGTATTGCGATCGCTTTCGGGACGCAGTGCTATACCGTTTCCACAAACTTTATTATATGGAATTTCTGGTCTGATAATTGCGCCGATTTTCGCGCTTGTAGTCGGTGCATTGCAAGGGTTAACTTCCAAACAACGACAAATCGGAACCCTGATTACTCTCGCTTTTACTTTAATAATGTTTCCCTTTGTCGATGGGATAGCACAAACTCGCTGGATATCGACAGTGATTGAAATCCAAATCTTCGTTTTGTTAGCGTTGGGGTTAAATATCACTGTCGGGTATGCGGGATTGCTAGATTTGGGTTACGCTGCTTTCTTCGCAATTGGTGCTTATACAACAGGTTTACTCTGTTCCCCTCAACTTAATATTCACTGGAATTTTTGGTTAGTGATTCCTATTGCTGCAACGGTTGCCGCAATTGCGGGAGTGCTACTTGGTGCCCCGACTTTACGCTTGAGGGGTGACTATCTTGCCATCGTCACCTTGGGTTTTGGGGAAATCGTCCCCGTACTGTTTCGCAACCTAACCCAAATCAGAATCGAGGAACCGATTTCTAAAATTATTGGCAGTATAATTGGTCGTCCAGAAATGACCATTTGTCTTTTGGGGTGCGATCGCGCTATCAATTTAACTGGTGGTGAACCAGGAATTAACCCCATCGATCGACCTTACTTACCAATTATTGGTAGCTTTACTAGCAGTAATTACTTTCCTTGGTATTTCCTAATTTTATGTTTAGTAATTTTCTCCTACTTTGCCATCGATCGATTGCGAGATTCACGTCTGGGACGAGCTTGGACTGCCATCCGTGAAGATGAACTTGCAGCTAGTGCAATGGGTATTAATCTGGTTCAAACCAAGTTATTAGCATTTGCGATGGGGGCAGCTTTTGCCGGGTTCGCAGGGGCATTTTATGCCGCTTATATTAGCGCAATTTTCCCCAGCGTATTTGATTTTTCTGTATCAGTAATTATCTTATGTATGGTAATTTTAGGTGGTTTAGGAAATATGACAGGTGTGATTCTAGGTGGAATCATTATTATGGCTGCTGACCGACTTTTTCTGCCCCAAATCGCTAAAATCTTGGAAGGAATCCGCAATACAACTTTACTACCGCTTGTCTCGAATCCCCAATGGCAAGATTTTATTAGGACAAGTTTAGACCCAACACAAATGCGTTTGTTTTTGTTTGGACTCACGCTTGTAATTATGATGGTTGTTCGTCCGGAAGGGTTGATTCCTGATAGATTGCGTCAAGCGGAATTGCATGGAGATTCGAGTGATGATGCTTAAATTTAATTGTAGACGATAATATCGTAGGGGCACGATATATTGTAAGGGCACGATATATCGTGCCCCTACAGGCTATTCCGCACAACAGAGGGGTCAGAGCTAGTCGAGAGGACCAGATCCCCGACTTCGCAGGAGAAGTCGGGGATCTAGTAACCCCTCAAAACTGATCGCATAAACCACTAGACACAACGAATTTTCATATTTCAAAATATTGTAAAAATTGTCCAAATTATCTACATATTATGAACGCAGTTGAACCCAGAACAGTAATATTAGAAGCACAACAATTAACAATGCGATTCGGTGGATTAACAGCCGTCAATCAAGTTGATTTTGTTATCGAACAAGGTAGTATTGCTAGTCTCATCGGTCCAAACGGGGCAGGAAAAACAACTTTTTTTAATATGATGACTGGCATTTATGCTCCTAGTGCGGGTAGATTGTGGCTTTACGACCGAGAAATTACCGGATTAAAACCAGACCAATTAACAAAACTTGGTGTTGCTAGAACTTTTCAAAATATCCGCTTATTCAATAATATGACTGTGCTCGACAATGTATTAGTAGGGATGCATAGCAAACTCAAAGCTAACTTGGTAGGGACTATATTACGTCCCCCCCAGGTAATTCAAGAAGAAGCAAACGCTCGCAAGAAAGCATTGTATTGGTTAGGATATGCGGGTATAGCTAAGTCAAGAACCTTCGAGTTAGCAAAAAATCTTTCTTATGGGGAACAGCGACGTTTAGAAATCGCTCGAGCTTTAGCTTCCGTTCCCCAATTATTGCTTTTAGATGAACCAACAGCGGGAATGAACCCGAAAGAAACAGCAGAATTAACCGAGTTCATGCAGCGAATTCGCACTGAACTTAATCTGACAATCTTATTAATTGAACATGACATGAAACTCGTGATGGGAATAAGCGATCGCATTACCGTTCTCGCAAATGGCAAAAAAATCTCTGAAGGTACTCCCACACATGTTCGTCAAGACCCCGTTGTAATTCAAGCATATCTAGGTAAAGAAGAATAGTCAAAAATCAAATGTCAGTATTAATCAGATTTCTGCTGGCTCCACAACTTCAAATCAAAAATCAAAAATCATCGTGTTACAAGTTAAAGATATTCATACTTACTACGGTAATATCCAAGCTCTCAAAGGTGTTTCGCTCAATATTAATGAGGGAGAAATCTGTACCCTAATTGGTAGCAATGGTGCTGGAAAAACCACACTTTTACGCACTATTCAAGGGTTAATACGTCCTCGTGAAGGAACAATTGTATTTGAAGGAAAACCAATTCAAGCGCTTTCTACCCAAAAAATTGTCCGCGAATTAAATATTGCTCAAAGTCCCGAAGGAAGGATGATATTTCCTCGTATGACAGTATTAGAAAATTTGGAGATGGGAGCTTTTTGTCGCAACGATTCTCTGGCTATTAAATCAGATTTAGAATATGTTTTGAATCTGTTTCCACGTCTACGAGAACGCATTAGTCAAAAAGGTGGAACATTAAGCGGTGGTGAGCAACAAATGCTATCAATCGGACGTGCTTTAATGTCAAAACCCCGTTTGTTATTACTCGATGAACCAAGTATGGGTTTAGCCCCGAATTTGGTACAAGAAATTTTTGCTCTGATTACACAAATTAATCAGGAGAGAAAAATGACTATTCTATTAGTAGAACAAAATGCTCGTCAGGCTTTAGAAGTGGCTGTACGGGGTTATGTATTGCGAACGGGTAAGATTGAATTAGAGGGCAAAGCTTCCGATTTACAAACTAATGAAGAAGTCCGTAAAGCTTACTTAGGTGAAGATTAATCTACTGTTTTACTAGTGGTTCATGTCAAAAGTTCTGAGGGGTTGCTAGATCCCCGACTTCGCAGAAGTTGTCGGGGATCTGGGTCTCACGAAAAGGTCAAAATTAATGACATCCACGCTTTGGTTCATGTCAAAAGTTCTGATTGGTTACAAGAATCCGGGTTTCGCAGGAGTTACCCGGATTCTGACCCTCACGAGAGGGTCAAAATTATTTATCGTCAAACTAAAACCCCTACTTTTAAAATAAGTCGGGGTTTTTATTTATCGTTGAGTATACCTATAATTTATTATACTTTATTTACATTGTCATCATATTGCTTTGTCAAATCTAAATCATTATTGGTCAATAATTAATTAATAATAATTATGATTAACCGCAAATATTCCAAATGTGTTCTAGGCTGTGATATTAAAATTTGAGTCGATTTACTTATATGTGTCCGAACTGACAACAATGAAACAAGTTCTTCTTGTTTCGGCTATTACTTATTTCTTAATTTGTTTGTATTTTGGCACCCAATGGTTAATTTTTGCTCGACGCAATTTAAATTCAACGCCAGAAGAAGTATTTTTATCTTTTACTGTTTTGCTTTTAGTAACAATATTCTCACCCCTTGCTATTCCTTTTTATTATTACCAAATATTTAAAAAGCGGAAATTGAATTCGTCAGAAGATAGAAGGCAGAAGGCAGAAGGCTAATCAAATGGGGATTTTGACCCCTCCGTACTCAGTCGGTGTAGGAGATGTCACGAAACTTGGATATTACTATTAGGACTTACGTAGAAGAGATCCCCCAACAAGAGCGCCAAATTGGGGGCTTTATAGATTCCCCCCAATTTATCGGGGGGGCTAGTTCTGATCGAGGTTTCAGGTTTTCAGTGCGTAAGTCGTGACTATGTAATAAGTAGCCAGTAGGAACACGGCGAAAGCGACCGTGCCCCTACAATATCATGGGTAAACTAAATTATCAGATGGATTCAGGGTTACAACATTTTCGTTCCTTCTACTTCCCAAATCCTTTACCGCGACTAGCAGAAGGTACCGTGACGCAATTCTCTACCTGCTTAAGTAAAGTTTCTCGGTCGAGATTTTGACCAATCAATACAACTTGGTTCTTCTTCTCACCTTTCCACTCATCATCATCCATCGTGAATCGCTTGCCGCAAAGGTGGAAAATATGCCGTTTGGGGCTTTCCTCAAACCACATAATCCCCTTAGCACGAAATACCGATGTCGGTAATTGATTATCTAAGAAATATTGGAATTTCCGAATCGAAAATGGCTTATCGCTTTGGAATGAAATCGAAGTAAAGCCATCATTCTCTAAATGATCCGAATGATGGTGGTGGTCGTGGTGGTCATGACTATGATCGTGACCGCAGGTTGAATGGTCGTGGTCGTGGTCGTGTTCGTGATGGTCGTGTTCGTGTTCGTGATGGTCGTGTTCGTGTTTATCGTCACTTGCATCAAAATATTTATCCGACTCGAACAAACCAACGCTCAAAATTAACGGTAGCGGAACTTGCGAATTTTTGGTACGAACAATTCTAGCGCCTTCTTTAACATCATTGATTTTCCTTTCTAACTCCTTCAAGTCAGATTCAGCAACCAAATCTGTTTTATTAAGCAAAATCACATCACCATAAGCAATTTGACTGTGCGCGGCTTCCGAATTAAATAAATCCAAACTGTAATTCGCGGCATCAACTACCGTCACAATCGAATCCAAGCGAGTCAAATCGCGTAATTCCGTACCCAGAAAAGTCAAAGCCACTGGCAAGGGGTCGGCAAGTCCCGTTGTTTCCACAACTAAATAGTCAATATTTTCTTGCCGTTCCAACACCTTATAAACAGCATCAACTAAATCGCTGTTGATGGTGCAGCAAATACAACCATTACTCAACTCCACCATATTCTCATCGGTGGCGACGACCAACTCATTATCAATACCGATTTCACCAAATTCATTGACTAAAACAGCAGTCTTTAAACCCTGCTGATTGTTAAGGATGTGATTGAGTAAGGTGGTTTTTCCGCTACCGAGAAAGCCAGTAATAATTGTTACTGGTAATCCCTTTTTAGCGGAATCCATAGTTTGTGGCTCAGAGGTAACTGCTTGCATAGTGCGATCGCAAAAAATCAATAATACAAAGATGTAGCGTAAATAGTACAGAAAACATTAGCATAGGGATGCGGCATACCGCGCCCTAACTTACTCAATTCTATTATTGCTCATCTCTCTGTTGTGAGAACAATTTTGCTATGACCTTAACCGTTTACAATACTCTTACTCGCCGTCAACAACCGTTTGAAACTATCGAGCCTGGAAAAGTTAAGATGTATTGCTGCGGTGTGACAGTTTACGACTACTGCCACTTGGGTCATGCACGTTCATATATCGTCTGGGATGTAGTGCGACGTTATCTTCAATGGCGCGGCTACCAAGTGCGCTATATTCAAAATTTTACCGATATTGACGATAAAATTCTCAACCGAGCTAAAGAACAAGGTTCGACAATGGAAGCGGTATCAAATCGCTTTATCGATGCCTATTTCGAGGATATTCGCCGTTTGAATGTAGCCGATGCCGATGAGTACCCGCGTGCTACAGAACACATCAGAGAAATTCAGTCTTTGATTGAAATGCTCGAAAATAAGGATTTAGCTTACGCTACGGGTGGTGATGTTTACTACCGGGTTGAAAGATTTCCGGAGTATGGCGAATTATCGGGACGCAAACTCGACCAGATGCAAGCAGGTGCTAGCGGTCGGGTAGACGCATCGGACTCGCCAAAAAAACAACATCCTTTTGATTTTGCTTTGTGGAAGTCAGCCAAACCAGGAGAACCTGCGTGGGATTCACCTTGGGGTAAAGGCCGTCCGGGATGGCATATCGAATGCTCGGCGATGATTAAGTCGCGTCTAGGTGACACAATTGATATTCATGGAGGTGGTGGAGATTTGATATTTCCGCACCACGAAAATGAAATTGCTCAATCGGAAGGTGCCATAAATAAGCCATTAGCACGTTACTGGATGCATAACGGTATGGTGGTAGTGGATGGACAGAAAATGTCGAAGTCCTTGGGCAATTTTATTACCATCCGCGAACTTTTGGATGGTAAATGGTCTAAATATCCTCAAAGAGTTGACCCGATGGCAGTACGGTTATTTGTTTTGCAGGGAAATTATCGCAAACCTTTAGATTTTACCGAAGAAGCGATCGCTTCCTCTGAAAATAGCTGGAAAACCCTCAAAGAAGGTTTAGTTTTCGGGCAGCAGTTCGGTACTAGACTTGGCTTTACTGATGACAATAAGTTAAATAAGGTCCTTGTCGAACGTTTCAACGCTTCGGGTGACGATGATTTTAATTTCTCTGGTAGTTTGGCTGTATTGTTTGAACTTGCTAAAGATTTGCGCCGAGAAGGCAATGTCCTAGTACATGAGGGGAAAACTAATATACCCACCGCAGAATTACAGTCAGCTTGGTATACATTAGTAACTTTAGCTCGCGTTCTCGGTTTGGAAGCATTGCTAGAAAAGGAAGTAGCCGAAAAAGCTGGTTTAAGTGATGCCCAAATTGATGCATTAATTCAAGAACGGCAACAAGCGAGAAAAAACAAGGATTTTAAGGAGAGCGATCGCATTCGCAATGAATTACAAGTTCAAGGAATCACCTTAATTGATACCAAAGACGGCACAACCTGGCATCGGTAATTAATTCCCCTAACAAAAGCCGTCCTTGAGGCGGCTTTGAAATTGCCAGCAAATATCAAGCAATTATTAATACTCAAGTTCGAGATAATCTGATATATCTTAAAGTCCGTAGGGTGCAAAACTTATTAAGTTATAGCAGTCCAAAATCATTTGTGAAGAACCAGAAAGCTGGTATCTTTGAGATATTGGGTTCCTTTTAAGTGACAACTCCACACACTGACACCCTAAGAAAGCAGGTTTCGTCTTGCGGTACGGGGTACAGTGTGGGTAACTTTGCACTCATTAAGGAGCCTAAAAAAATTGAATTTAACTTTGTATAAATAGTTGTTTGCTTCTGATACTTTGATGCACTCATTAGAAACAGCTATTGATTTTGAAAATCTCAATTGTCCGCACATTCCATAAGGTATTTTAAATTAGCATGTTGGCTGAATTAACAAAAGCACTTGATAATATCAAAGTTTCCGCCGATTGGGTCGGGATTCGCGCAGTTAAAGAAAAATCCTCGACGCGAAATGTACGCGATTGCATTCCGCAACGTAACGGTAAATCTGCCACTGCCGGGGCAATGGTCGAAGTTTTGGTCGATGGCTGTATCGGCTACGCTGCAACCAATTCGCTCGAACAACATGCCCTACAAACCGCAGCCGAAACAGCTTACGAACAAGCAAATTCAGCAAGAAAATGGTCGATATATCGATTTACTCCCGATATAGCCCGTCCCCAAGTTGTCGGCGAATACACATCTCCTTATATCGAACCTTTCGATGCAATCGGTTCCAAAGATATTAACGATATACTTATCCAAGCTTGCAAAACGCTCAAAGTTAGTGACAAAATCGTTCAAACTGTTGCAGAAATCGTTACTACCGACCGCGAGACTTGTTTTGTTAGTAGTAACGGCTCTCAAGTATATCAAAAGTTTTCGTTCATTAGCACTTATTACGGCGCGATCGCGACTGATGGGGGAGTGGTTCAGCATCGTACTAGTGACGGTTGGCAAGCGCATACGTATCAAGGTGGCATCGAACACTTCAAAGACCCCAACCTCTGGCGCAAAGTTCAACAAATCGGCGAACAAGCAGTAGAATTACTGACTGCTGATGAATGCCCGAATACGCGAACTCATTTAGTACTTGCCCCCGATCAGATGATGTTACAAATTCACGAAAGTGTTGGACATCCTTTGGAAATAGATCGAATTTTGGGCGACGAACGTAACTACGCCGGAGGTAGCTTTGTCAAAACAAGTGATTTTGGCAATCTCGTATACGGTTCGCCGTTAATGAATATTACGTTCGACCCCACCGTACCCGGTGAAATTGCTAGCTACGCTTTTGATGATACCGGGGCAGCGGCAACCCGCGAATATTTAATCAAAGAAGGTGTACTTCAGCGGGGTGTAGGCGGCTTAGAGAGTCAAGCCAGGGCTGGGATTCCAGGTGTAGCCTGTGCGCGTGCCTGTTCGTGGAACCGTCCAGCAATTGACCGCATGGCGAACTTGAACTTAGAGCCTGGAGATGGAACATTTGAAGATGCTCTAGCTGATATCGAAAGCGGTGTTTACATGGAATCGAATCGTTCGTGGTCGATTGACGACCGTCGCTACAAGTTTCAATTTGGCTGCGAGTACGCCAAATTAATCGAAAACGGCAAACTCACCAAAACTCTCCGCAATCCCAACTACCGCGCTACGACACCCGAATTTTGGGGTAGTTTAATCAAGGTTGGTAATGCTTCTACATGGCAAATGTACGGTACACCCTTTTGCGGCAAAGGTGAACCCAACCAAGCAATTTGGGTAGGACACGGTTCCCCAGTTTGCGTATTCTCCAACGTCGAAGTTTTTGGCGGTGGAACGTAATTAAGTTAGGAGTTAGGAGTTAAGAATTGAAAGTTAGGAGTTAGGAGTTAAAAGTTAAGGTTTAGGAGTTATAGACTGGATTTTCGACAAACTTGTTACACCTTGTCCTAAATCTAAAAGTCAATTCTTTGCTCTTAACTCCCAACTCTTAACTTTCAAATCTTAACTCCTAACTCTTAACTCCTAACTCCTAACTCTTAACTTCTAACTCTCAACTCCTAACTCTTAACTCCTCCCCACACCTATGAGCATCGAAGAATTATCTACTTTAGAAACTAGCTTTAATAAATTAGTTGAAACACTTTTAGCTAAAAAATTAGAAACTGAACAATTCACTGTTAAATTAAATTGCGAACGCAGTCAATTTACTCGTTTCAATAATGCAAAAGTCCGTCAAACGGGTTGCGTTGCCGATGGTTCAGTTAAGCTAACGTTGATGGAAAATCAACGTAGCTGTTACCAAGTATTTCCCTTTACGGGAGATTGGGAAATTGACTGGCAAGCTGCATATGCGGCCTTACAAGAACTGCGCGAAGAATTGTCTCTATTGCCTGTAGACCCTTATTTAGTATTACCATCAGGAAATAACACTAGCCGCGAAGTCAATTCGGGCAATTTATTAGATGCAGATGCAGTAGTATCCACAATATTAGCGTCGGTTTCCGAATTAGATTTTACTGGTATGTATGCCGGTGGTATTGTTATCAAAGGCTATGCCGACTCTCAGAGTCAAAAACACTGGTTTGTTACCGATTCTTTTACCTTAGACTACTCAATTTTTACAAACGAAGGACGAGCGGTAAAAGGGTTTTTTGCTGGGAGTAAATGGGATGAATTTGCCTATGAGGCTAAAATTCAAGATGCGAAAAAGCAATTAAAATTGTTAGAACGTCCTGTGAAAGAATTGCCAAGAGGACAATATCAAACATATTTTGCCCCTGCCGCAGTTGCCGATTTATTATATATGCTGTCGTGGGGTGGTGTTAGCGAAGCCGATATCCAACAAGGTAATAGTTCATTAGCTTCATTGTGGCGCAAAGAAAAGCAACTTTCAACGTTATTTCACCTCAAAGAAAATTTTCAAAGCGGCTTAGTTCCACGATTTAATGATTTAGGTGAGATGGCAGCACCCGAATTACCAATAATCGAAAAAGGAATTTTGGTAAATACCTTAGTCAACTCGCGTACCGCCAAAGAATATGGGAAAATAGCCAATGGTGCAGATAGTAGCGAATCGATGCGATCGCCTGAAGTTTCTCCTGGAAATTTAGCGCTTGAAGATATTCTCAAACGCTTGCATACTGGGCTTTACGTTTCAAATCTACATTACTTGAATTGGAGCGATTTACCCACAGGTAGAATTACTGGCATGACTCGCTATGCTTGCTTTTGGGTGGAAAACGGCGAAATTGTCGCACCGATTGAAAACTTACGATTTGATGAGACACTTTACCAATTTTGGGGCGAAAAATTGCTCGATTTTACTAATTTTCAAGAATTTATTCCTGAAGTTGGTACTTACGATACCCGTCAGTTAGGTGGCTGCATGGTTCCCGGTATGTTGGTGAAAGATTTTACTTACACTTTGTAATTAGAACTGTAGTAAAGTAATAGTAGTAGGTTGGGTGGAACGTTCGCGCTTCGCGTTCCCGTAGGGTACTGTAACCCAACAATGGCAGTTGGGTTCCGCTACCCTTCGGGAACACTTCGTGAACGCTACAGCCAACCTAGAAACATATCATGGTAAATATTTTTGTACTACATCCCAACCCGTTAGCGAAACCCAAACAAACCCAAAAAACAAAACAATATTAGTACTAACATGTAAAGTTCGCATCCCCGGACGGTTACTATTAATTTGTGTTGCACTCACAGCAGAAATTAATACTAGTGCAACTGCTGTCAATCCCGCAAATAAATGCGAAGAATGTCCTAGCGTTCCAAAATGTCCCAAAGTACCGATAATACCAACAACTAACAGTAGTAACACTAACGCGACCAGACATCCACCGACTAAGTAGTGAAATGAACGTATTGACCTTTTATTTGCAAATAAGCGGTCGATCCGATTTAGAAGCGGATATTGCTGATTGCGGGTCAAAAACATCCAGATACCTGACACTG
>QQTW01001262.1_pt1 | contig 17504 bp, 19 predicted proteins | sample 1904831 | NCBI WGS metagenome assembly QQTW01 (sample SAMN09435610, study PRJNA476489) | Subsurface metagenome, whole genome shotgun sequencing project. | reverse complement strand
GTGGGCGCAACGGCAGCGTCGACTTGAAGTATGACGACGACGGGCCCTTCAGCCCACGCGAGCCGCCTGGTGGGCCACTGACGCCGCCCAGCCGCGGCGGCGCGACAGATAATAAAGCCAGCGAGCAGAATCCCTTCTTCTCGTCGGATTACGATGCCGCCTATGAGCAGAAGGGCGAGCGCATTGCTGTCGCCGAGCGCAAGGTGTCGGGCGCCGGTCTCGAGCGCGTGCCGACCAGTCCCCGACAGGGCCTGGAGCGCAGCATGACCCACGACGCGACGGCCGTTCGCACCGAGGCGGAGCCCAAGCCCTCCGGGTTCCTCTCGCGGGTGCGCAGCTTGCGCGGTGGACGACGACCACGCACGAGTGAGCGTCCGACCTGAACGGAGGTGCCATGTTTCACTGGAGGGAGCATTGGTCATCAAAGTCCCTTCAATTACCTATATGGCGGTGTCGGCGAGCAGGGGTGGCACAAGGCTACTATCGTTTATCAGCTCGATCCATGAAAAAGGTTTGGATAGGCTGGATTCACAGCCAACATGTCATAAGGTGTTGTTCGTCGTTTTTTGTTTCCTTACGCAGCGTGGTCCGGTATCACATTTGGAATAACGTTCGTCATGTTACTCTATCAGGCAACCCATTCATCCATCACTTCTTCCTGCGTGACCCACATGTAACACTATGGAATTCCTCTAGATTCATCATCACACCCGTTCAAGGAATCAATGGAGTCATCTCCACGATGGATCATGTCCAACATCTAAATCAATTGATACATCCATTTACATAACTTACTTAGGTATAAAGATCCCAACTGAATCGAAGAACAACGTCAGAGATTGCGAGGCCACAAATAACGTATGACTATACTTGGATCACCACAATGAGCAATCTTTTATACTGAAATAATCGACCCCTGTCCTCTATTTTTTGGCTGACTTGCGGAAAGAAGAGGGTCGACATAAGCATTTCATGGCCGTCTCGATGGCCGCGTGATCAACCAACAGCAAGGCTTGCTTGACCTTATAAGGAGAAGCCAGTACGGTACCTACGACTTCCTTCAAATACCACATTCGTGACTCAACTGTCAGTTTGCAGGCTCCTCGTGAGGCATAACATAACTGGGGGATACCGTTGTGCCCAATCGTCAACAGCTCTGGTTAGACGCTTGAAGTGTGAAGTCTCGATGACATGGCCATCGTCGTTCAGGGTGACCTCCACCCACAGCTGCTGCTGTATGGCGGATGTGTGCTTCCCAGAGGCGGCAGCCGACCTCAATGACATGACCCTCGCATACTCGAGGACCTGACCAGCCTTCCGTTACAATCCCAAGTGGTTCGACCGAAGAAAGAAGTCCACCAAAAGATGGCAGTGGCAGCTTCTCCAATGCTCGCCAGCAGTTTACTCCTCCAAGCCGAACAACAACCACATATTCGTCTCAACCCTGTCCACCCTCGAGATGTTCCTCATTCCGAAAAACAAGGTATACTAACCGGCCACCATGCCATCGACAATCATGTTCTCGACGGGATCGGTTTCCAGGAAGGTCTCCTCAGCGCTATCTCCGGCGCGAGCGGGACAGGGAAGAGTACTTTGGCGGTACACGCTATGGCGACGTACCTTTTGACACAAGAACAAGAACAAGGGCAAGGGCAAGGACAGGTCGCGATAATCGATACCACGGGCGCTTTTTCACCGTTGTTGCTTCGGGATGTGATACTCGCGAGACTCCAAGGTGGGTTGCATAAAGGTGGAGATGGAGATGAAGATATCCCGAACGAGGAAGCGTGTGGATGGAGTCGAGATCAGATGTTGAAGAGGGCTTTGAGACTACTCGATCGAGTTAAGATTATGCGTGCTTTTGATTTCGATGGGGTGGTGGAGGCTGTGGAGGAGGTACGGGTGGATATTGAACGGGATAAAGAGAATGAGGTGGTTGGTGAAGCTGCTTCGGGAAGGAAAGAGGTGGTTGAGGTCCAAAAATCACCATTGGTTCGACTTGAAGAAGTGGAATTGAGAGTTGATGTTGCCGAGGAAGTTACTAAGAGGAAAGAAGAGATGACGATGGAGGTGGCGGATAGTGAAGACGAGGATGACGAGCTAGAGATGCAACTGGATATGGAACAAAATTCGGCGCAGAGAGATGAGGGAGTTAATCCAGCTCTTGAGCGAGACGTGTATCGTGAAGTACCAAAGCCAATAGAAGTCCGAGATCAAGACAGCTTGGGTGGTGAACAAGCCCGCGGAAGAGAGAAGAAGGGAGTGGGCATGATCGTAGTCGATACCATCACGAACGTTGTCTCGAATATGATGAGCACGGGACAAGTGCGAGGTATGTCCAATCTCCTATGAACCATGTATCTTCCATCCTGAATACACCTCTGTTCGCATACTCCGTGGGGCCCCTTCAACGAGGATCTTCTAACGATTTTTGCTGGATGCATGTCCCAGACATGCGTCCCGCATCTCTCTATTAAATAGGTCACGCATCACTAGTATCCTTCACTCGTTCCCTATCCCAATTTGCCAAGGGGAATGGAATCTGCGTCTTACTGCTCAACGGCACCGTCGGTGTATCTCGATCTCAGTCTGGACGATCACCGGAATCGACACGACATGGTCGAGGAGTAGGTGAGCATAGAGTGGGACTAGTAGATGACAGAACAGAGGATGTGGTCTCGATGTTCTCGCCGACGCTCAAACCAGCCCTGGGAAAGACGTTTACGTATTGCGTCGATACGCATCTCTTTCTCTTTCGAGTCTCGAGTGACGTTCTCCGGACAATGATTGAACACCAAGATCGAACCGCTTCGACCATTCGCCGGGAAGAGGTAGGGGTATGTGAAGTCCTAACAGACCGGCATTGTTGGCGAGAGGGTCGATGGTGCTGCTTTGACGTGGTATGTCTATACTTTTTCAAAAAAAACTCGCACTTTCTCTCGCCCAGGCTAATGTATAGAAATAGGAAGGGGTCCAATTGGTGGATAGTTTCCCTTAGAAGACGTTTTCCAACAACTAGCATTGAAGAAGATAGGTGGCTTAGGCTTATCTGCCTAAGCTCATTGCCAAATACTTCATTCATCCGTTCACTCCTCATAATGCGTGCATATGTACCACAGACACTGCAATTTCCTCCAACGCCACCAAGTTTATGAACTCCTATGCAGACTCAAAGAGATCAATCTTGGACCTGTCGCACAATCAGTCTCCACACTCATCCAGAACATCATCCGCATGTAATAGAGCAGAATCGACATACCTCAGGCGGTTTCCCAACAGGTTGAATCATCTTCTGTATCCACCGCCACTCCACGTCAGCTCAGTCACGCCCACAAACTACTCCTATCTCAACGTATCTCACACATCTCACACGCATACACTCCCCGCACTCGTCTGCATAACCAGCAACTCCATCGATCACGATCGAAGCCCGTCCATCCCCAAAGTATTTCCCAAGGGACCGAAGACAGAAGAGGACAACCAAAGACAGACAAGCACAACTCATAAACAAAGATAGATAATAATAATAATAAATCGAAAGAAAGACAAACCTCAATCAACCCCCCCCTCACTTTCTCCTTGGGCTCCCCCAACCCGATGGCCATATATTCCAAGAGAGGTGGATGGCCGATATAGCTCGCGTAGCTATCCCGATGAATATTCGAGGTCCATTCAAACTTGGTGGTATCCGCGTGCCCTGTCCCTACGTAGCGCGCTTGGAGCTGTTCGAGTTGTTGTTGGGCGCGGAGTTTATCGGCCTGGACGGATCATGTCAATCATGAGCTTTTTGTATGCATGAGGGAGGGGCTGACCATGTTTGGATGATGATGATGATGGGATCAGATGGACGGTGAGGTGTGCTGGGGAAGGAAATGGTTGATGGACGTTTGCCGTGCTTAAAGAACAAGCACGTGAAGAATCGGCAACCAATTGCGTGGGTGGTGGTAGAGGTTTTGGGGCGCTAAGCTGCATACGGGAAGGGAAGCGAGAGGCTTGCACCCGGTTTTCGGGAGAGCGGGATGTACACCGCCTTCTTTATTGGGACGGGAAGCGCTGACCGCCTTGGCGATTGCTTGGGGCAGAATGAACGAGACGACGACGACGGTTTGATAGCGGATGACGACGCTTGGAGTTGCGGAGCCTCAACGAGCGGGTATATAATTCTCCTGTCTGATGCTGGGTATACTATATCCATGACAATGCGATGGTCTGTCACGCGGTGGACAAAATAAACGGAACACCGCTTCATCACTATTACGAAGAATGTCTTTACCTTCTTCATACTGGTGATGATGAAAGTGCATCAGACTGGTGACGAAGATAATCCAATCTTCATCACATTTATGATGAAGATAATTGGTGATTGCTGAGGTGTTCCGTTTATTTTGTCACCCGCGTATCTGTATATGCTCAACGACCATTTCTTGGGGACGCTGCTGCTGGCCTCCTATATCTATTCTATATTTCCACCCTCGCATCATCTTTATACATTGTCTACTTCCATCACCTCCTCTCTATCCTCAGCAAGCTCTACCGATATCTCGAGACACCTTCTTGAGTTTCCAAACTTCAAGATGGCACCATACATGAAACACCCGTGCCAAGAGACGGCAAAGACTGCAAAGGCGGCAGAGACGTCAAAAACGGCGGCTAACAGCTGGCACCAGCCCTAAGGCATCTTCACGACGATCAGCAAGAAGAAGTCCGTTATACAGTTGCCAGGCGGATGTTCTGTTTCAAGCCGAGAAAGCTAGAACAGCGTCGCTGCGCGGACGGTCTGGAGTTTCATACGAGTCGAAGCCGTACGTGGCAAATTCAAACGGACGGCCGAGAATCTCGTTCTGAACGCCACCTATCCACCACTGGTAAGATATCTCCCTTCTACCTTCACCACTCATTGTGAGAGCTTGAACTGATTGTATTCATGGACAGCCCATTGTGCAAACAGATGAAGAGGAACAAGAGTCGCTGCGAAAAGCAAGGGCATTTTGTCGGATCCAAGCTGAATCCGGAATGGGTATCAAGTAATGCTTATAAGACAGCATTGGAGATAAAGGTGGAGGGGCTCTGGGCCCTTCGTTCAAAGCCAGGATCCAGCTTCGTGGACGCCCATGTAAGTCTCGTGGCATCTGGGATATGTACGAACCAGGGCTAATCCAGTAGTAGCGTCAACGGAGATCGATATGGAAGCAGTTCAAGACGTGACGTATGGGAAGCAGTGGGAGGCAGCTATTCAAGAGGAGCTAGCCTCGCTCGAAGCCAATGGCACGTGGCGACTAGTCAGCCCTGCCGAGTTACCCGCCGGACAGAGAACAATAGGCTGCCGCTGGGTATTCAGAATCAAAAATATCCCAAATAGCCTGATAGAGCAGTTCACAGCTAGGCTAGTCGCCAGAAGTTCTAGTCAGCAATATGGAGTCGACTATGAGGAGACCTTTGCGCCGTCTCTGCGGTTCGATACGCTCAGAATACTGCTCGCCCCTAGCAGTTATTCAAGACCTCGAGCTGCAACAAATGGACGTCGCCAATTCCTACTTCGCCGGCGGTTTGGGCGACGGGCTGCTCTATATGGATCCCCTAGAAGGGTTACCCGCGACAAACAATAGGATCTGCCGGCTCCAAAAGGGTCTATACGGCTTGAAGCAAGCCGGGCGCGTCTGGAATTAGACAATAGACGCAGCCTCAGGACGACTCGATTCAGATCGCTGCTTAGCGATCCGAGCGTCTATAAAAGCCAGGAATCAGACGCCCTAATAGCACTCTATGTGGACGATTTGCTGTTAATGAGCAAAGAGCTAGGCCCAATAGACCGAGTCAGAAAGAGCCTAGCCAGGCAGTTCAAGATTAAAGACCTAGGGGGCGCCCACGTCTGCCTAGGCATTCAAATCAAGGGGGACCGAACCAATAGACGCCTGACAATAAGCCAGTCGGCGTATAATAGGAAGATTTTAGCCCGATACGGCTACTCAGATACCCGGCTGACGGCGACTCCTGCCGACGCGACGAGCGACAGCTATTACAGCCACCCAAGACAACGATGAGCTTGCTAATAAGACTGCCTATATGGCGGCAATTGGTGGTCTATTGTGGGTCACCCGTGGGACTAGGCCTGATCTAGCCTGTATCCTAGGACCACTCAGCCAGTACAATAGCAAGCCTGCCAAACATCACTCTGACGCGATCAGTCGAGTCTTCGCTATTTGAATGGGACTGCTGACTACGGAATAACTTTCGGAACCGTCGAGTCAGGCCCAGCTGACTATTCAGACGCCGACTTTGCCTCGAATCAGACAATAGGAAGTCAGTCAGCGGGTGCCTGTTCAGCCTCGCTGGAGGTCTATTGTCTGGGGCAGTCGAGTCCAACGTTGCGTCGCTGCGTCGACTACAAAAGCGGAATACATCGTTCTAGCTGAGGCTAGCAAGACTGCCAAATGGCTTCGAGGACTACTGGCAGTCCTCGGATATCTCGCTCTTGCTAGGCCCCCGATCAGGCTATGTGGCGACAATAAGGCAGCTCTTACTATGACGGAGGGACCCCAAACATCACTCAAGAACTAAGCATATCGACGTCATGCACCAGCTGATTCGGCAGCTCGCAGACAATGGGATAGTCGAGCTATCCTATTGTTCGACTGACGATATGCTAGCAGACTGCCTAACTAAGGCACTCGCTGGGGCTAGGTTCTCAAAGAATCTAGCAGGCCTAGGCATCGATGTGGTCAATAGCTAGGCCTATTGTCGAAGTGGGTGTTGAGCGGAGTCGTCAATAGCCTAGCTTCCGAGTACGATACTGCTAAATAGCTAGTGCTATATGGACTCCAGGCAACAAGTTACTTGCCGCCATACGAGCGACTATAGCCGGTAGGAGAATCTGAACTTAGCTTCTGAAAAAGTCAAGAAGCCAGCCAGTCTACTATATAGAGGGCCTACCCAGACCGGTAGAATAGCTAGGATAATAGATTATTCCTCCTCCTCGCACTGCTGCTTATTAGTCAGCCCATTCGAGACGTCTAGTTGCTACACGTACGGTACTAGGAAACAATACGCTTCGCACAGTAGGTAGTTCGCTAGAATAGTTGAGTATGCTACGTGTCTATAGGTCGCTCCTCACAAAAGAGCGCATATAAGCATAACAGTAAATAGCCAAAGCACCGGCCCTCATACATCTCTATGTTCACAGCCGTAGATATGGTTGTCTCCCTTCACAAGCTGTCAGCAGTGCATTTAATCGCAAAATAACTGATTAGAAAGTACATACCATGCTGAATACAGATGTTGCTTGTACATTGCCTCCACACTTTTTTGGTCATGATCCCCCTCAGGTCGAACTCTTAGTAGCCCCATCTCACTCCATGCAACCATATTGCAACGAACCAGGGCTTCCAGGACGCACGCTATGAGGTTCTGGACAAAGCTGTTTAGAACCTTACCATGTTGTTTCCACAGGAAGAGATCGACCTCCAAGCCTCCTTGATATCGTGCAAACTGTTTCTTGTAATGTGTCAACTGAGAGACGATCTCGTCACGGAACTGCGTCTGAGGCTAACTAATATCTCGTATGGCCCCCAGCTGCCTTGATGATCGCTTTGACTCGTCGAGGCATGGACTCAATGAGCTTTCTCACTTGGGCGCGTAGTGGGATTCTATCCCAGGTCCCGAGTGCTTCTCCTCCCAAGAGTCGTTTCTGGTTCTTTTTTCCTTCAAGCTCAAGAATATCCTCAGTGAAAGGATATGCTCCTTCTTTAGTAGGAAACCAAAAATGCTCTATGGAATTGAGATCAAGGCTATATGGAGGCCACGACATTACAGTATAGCCTTGAACTGATAACCAATTTTTGACAATATTAGCAGTGTGTATTTCAGCTCCATCGTGCATGAAGATCTTGCCTCCCCCTTTCATCAGTCGAGGAAAATATTCTTTCAAGCAGTTCAAGTACCGTTTCACTGTGACACCGCCTTTTGCTGATTCTGGATCACCTTTTAACAATACCGTTTTTTCTTTAATATCGCCATAGATTGCTGCCCGTATCATCACACAGCCACGCTTTTAACTCTCGATACAATCGATGTCCCTAGCTTAGCTTTGACCCGGTAAAACACTCAAAGTCTATCATGATCTAAATCCAGCTCAATTGAACATTCATAATTCCACACAACTTTGGCCCAGTCATCGTAAGTCTAGCTCTCATGTGCTAAAGCCCATGTTAGATATTTTTGTCGATGTGCACTGATAAGAAGAGGTTTAGAACATTGTCGATGTTTTTGAATGTTTTTCTCTTTAAGGCGCCTTTGCACGGTACATTTGCAAACGGTAGGCATGATGTTGGTGTGTAATTCTCTGAGAGATCAAAAAGAGGCAATTATTGCTGCTTTCTCAAGAAATTTATCATCTGCAGCTATAGTTTTGCAAGGGCCACTTCAAAGGTTAAACTTTTGGCTTCGTTTGGCTCGTTTTGGACCCTTTTGAATAGTTCCTGATACGGTAGTCTTGGGTAGCTCTATGCAACGGGCAATAGCCCTTACAGCTTTTCCAGCAGCTGCTGCTCTAAAGATTTGGTTTTTTTTAAGCTTCCGTAAGCTCTTTCTCGATGTTTTCAAGTATCAAGGGAGTGGATATTGGCAAGGCATTAGACGTGTATTGTTATTTATTGTGGTTTTTCGATTGATGAAACTAACACTATTTCTAGGACCCTCTCACGCGAGTGAAGAAAAAAACGAGTAAACGAACAGTAACTGGTGGGATTTCTACTGAAGGCACAAGTAGCCATAACAATAAAATAGAGTGAACTTGAGATAGCTATATAATCTAATATCCAGTCATAGCACTTTCTACTTCAATGATTGCTTTTAGACGCTTAGACATGGAACGTACGCATTGATTGATGAATTCTTGCGGCACGCCAGCTCAACCTTTGTAGATCAGCTCTTTGGTGACGGAGTTGTCCCAATGAGGGTATTTGTGCAAATGATCTTTGACAGTGTGGAATAGAGTCGTCCAATTGGTCTTAGCTAAGCGTCCTCTGGGCGTTAAAAGAGGTTATTCGCACCTGACAGCTATTTGCGGCCTTGCAAGACCAAGGGAGCAGCTATTTAAGAGCTTCTAACCAAGTCAAAAGCTAGGCAAGAGTCGTCTATATAAGACCTCATATAGACTCAATGAATAGCAAGATTTAAGCGACCAGATCTTTCTCTTTGCTTTCCAAGACCACATGCCAGACGCTAGTTGCAACAGACAGGCTGCCAGCAGTTTTCAATTGGTGCCAAATCAAGTGATGAAGCACACTTGAAGTACAACTTCAAGCCGTACTTTTACTTCCATGCCCGTACAATATTCTTTGTGTTGGTCCCATGCTCCGAGTCATTGTCTTCTTCCAACATAAAAGATACTTCACTATCAATCTACAGCTTGACTATTGGTTCTAGGATTGTGTTAGGACGCACCCACGAGACGGTCAGAATAAGGTGCGGCTCAGACAGAGCCGCATCCGGATCAACGTTGCCACGCCGTTGGGCCGACGTTGGGCCGGGTCACGTGATCTAACTGAATTCTTAGGTAGCGAGGATTGTCAGCAGTCAGACTATCCTCAGTAGTTGACTATCTAATAGAGTGGATATACTGCTATATGCCTTGCCAGCTATACTCTTAGACCTATTAGCCGTTGGCCCGACGGCTCCTATTGGCTAGCACACTGCCCAGGACCCTTGAGAATCTGAAGACCCTCACAGATTGAGTCTTGATAGACTTTCTGAAACATCTTTTCATTGCTATTGCCTGGCATGTTGTAAAAGTAGATTTCTGATTTAAAATCGTACCTAACGGCTGCCCAGCAATGAAATCGTTTTTGCTCTTGTGCTCTTGAATCTTCAGTGTGTTGTACGCAGCTCTAACAATAGCACTCTCTAAACTTTTGAATGATGTGTAGTTTGCCTATGTCTAATTAATATAAACTAATAAAAAGCTAATAAACACTTGCCTTGTGGTCCCTAACCAAAATGTACCTCGTCACTAAACCGTATATGATGCCAGTCTTCAGGCTCTAGATACTAGGCTAACATTACTCGAGCGTATTCTAAACGTTGAGTAGCGGCCTCAGGCTTGACCCAGCCCTTTCGACATGCAATACACTTGTGATAGTCAAGTGTACCCATTACATTTTTGATAGTCCTTCCGCAAGCTTCCACTCTAACCTCCATCCTCAATTGTTCTCAAGTCAATGCACGGCCTGCAATACATCCTCTTTCTATAATGAGTTCCATCTCTTCTTTTTGAGCTTGCGTGATCACTGATTTGCGGCCTCAGGGTTCAAAATGGTTTGGATTATTATGAAGACGTCGAGAAGCCGAACGAAGATCCGACTGCCGGTACTCTGGGGAACTCCAAATTGCTTAAAAACATCACATTGGGAGTATTTGATGCCTTTAGTTTCTAAGTACTCAATTGCGTCGTGGATTTTCGCCTTTTGAGGCGTTGTTTGATGCTTGCCCATGCTTCGTCCAGAAATCTAGCCGGTCGTGGTTCGTTTACCCGTTTTTTTCTTCACCCGCGTGCCCCTGTCCCAACACTCTTGTCGTGGCACTGTACGCGGCGGATCATTCAGCTGAGATGCGCACTCATAAGGAGACGAAAACAACTGGACGGTTCGCTCTGTGCCGTGTACCTTTTGGTAGCGTTTCCAGCGGAGAGGTACCCAATTCTTTTATAGATGTCCGGTTTATTCCTTCCCCCTATGAGCAAGGCTGCGACCGATGGCAACCACCAAGTGTCCCGTATGGGTAGTGCGACGTGTTACAGCCCCGTCGAGGTGTGCGATTCAGCAGCGTCTCTGTGAGCAGCCAGCCTGAATCTCAGACTGGCTCATGCGAAGAATAGGGGCGGAGGGACTGTACGATAACGATAGGAGGAGGTCGAGATGCTCAACAGGCTGAGATGAAACCCGGTTAAGTGCTTCCATGGCAGCCCATCACCCTTCGTCGAGAATCTAGCAGGCTTGATGGTTAAGAGAAAGCAATTGCTAGACTTTATTGACGAAGTGGAAAGATTGAGTCTGATCAAGAATCAAACCCGCGGCCGACCAGACCCTTCTTCGAACGACAAGTGGTAGACGCCCATCGCCATGAAGCTCGCCTGGGAGAAGAGCTTTGCGATTCCCGGTCTGGTCGTCACCACGGTGATGACATTGTTCTTGCTAGTGGCACATCTGTCTGGTTGGTCAAGTTCGGTCCACCAGGTGAATCTGATGCGCACTCACAAAGCCTCGGTGGCCGTTGCCGTCCAGATCATCGCCCATCTCCTCGGCACTTTGCAAGTCTATGCCCTCTGTAACTATCGCCACCTCTCCATGCCACTCCCAGCGTCGAACGCTCTCTGACCGATCAAGGCTGCACGTTGAATCTCTCGTATCGATTCTACTTCTCGAAGCGATCTTTCACCCTGGATCAACTGAAGCTGGCAACGTCTTTGAACGTTCGACGATTGGACATAACACAGCCATGGATGTTTATTGTTATCACGCTCGCCTTCACGACCGTCGAGCTGATCCCCGCCGCGCTGTGGGCCGGTGCCCTTACACCCATCATCGTGTCTCGAGAAGGCACCCACGCCATGCTCATCGCCCACTGGGCTGACACAAACGAGAGCACTATCCCGAATGTCGTAGACCTCGTGAGATCCCATGGCCGCTCCTCCTGGCCTCCCATCAATCTGGCGGGCTTGATGCTGAACTCGGCCGGCGGCGCCTCGGAGATCAACAACGACCATCGGCATCCAAAGCTTGACCGGACGGGCTTCTGGTATCGATCGCGGAGTTACGGCATGGGTGCCTCGGTTGGGTTGGTGCCGCTCGATATGCCTGAACCTGTCACGGCATATCGATTTCATGAAACGGGCTTCGAGGCCAGCGTGTCGTGCATCTACAACCTGACCTCGGCCTTCGTTCTGAAGGCGGATCCGGTAACCTTGAATGATCTCCAACCCGGCATGAACAACGCCAGCGGACCCCTTCCCAACGACTACGACCTCCACCTCCCCACACTCGTGGAACTCGAGGAGCGTCATAATTATACCATCATGACTCGAGGGCGGTCTGCGGTGGCGTTCGCGGGCCAGTACGGCCCCGAGGGAGTCGGCTACGTGGCCATCACGACCACGGCCGAGAAAGACGACCTCTACGGCAGTCTCAACGCCACACAATGTCAGCTGGCCTTCACCCCTCGTCGGTTCTCGGTGACGGTCGACAACGAGCATCGGACCATCTCAGTACATCCGTTGAGAGATGAAGTCGTTCCTTGGCCGTCGTACGGCAATGCTGTTCTCCGTACTCTCATGGAAGGCTTCGAGAAACTTGGGGAGCTGACGGGTAGTGGTTTTCATGCCTTTTCGACCGTCGGCGACACCTTCACAACAAACATGGCGGCGGCGCGACACGCTCGGGGTAACTCGGTCGACGCGAACCTGACGAGTATTGCCGACGCTGTCAGCTCGCTAGCCGATAACATCCTCGTCAGTCTGGCTTCCTTGCAGGTGGTCAATCGGAACGAAACGGAGAAGGTTCCCATGACGACGACTCGTCATCCTGCCGCGGTAGGGGAACCGTGGTACATCTACGCGACGGGCGCCTTCAATTTGCTCGTCTGCGGCGTGTATGTGGTGGCCGCGGGCTGCACGAGATGGTGGCGTCTCGTTGGGCAGCTCAATTTCCTGGACGCCGGTAACATGGCTGTCGCGGCATCGGCGGGAGGAGGTTCCATCTATGGCGCCGTGGCGAGACAACATACGGCTCAGGGATCACGATGGGTGGCGGACGTGGATGACCGTCTCGTGGGTGAGACACGTGTATCGCTCATCCATCAGGACGAGGGGGTGGCGTTGGTCGCCATGGATCCAAAAGGGAATACGGTTGAAAGAGTCTCCGCGCCGGAACAAGAGCGTCCTTCGATCGAGATGCGACCGTTGTTGAATCCCAGCCAAGCTCGTCTCGGATCACGCCAGGTGAACGATCGTGCGGATGTCCGAAGGTGGTGAGTATCGCAACTCCGAGGGCCGAGGCAAGAGCTATTCATGAGCTTCTGACTCAAGTCAAAAGCGAGCTAACTGACGTCTATATGGGACCTTGATAGACTCGATAGAAGAGCTAGAATCAATCGACTAAGATCCTCCTCATAATCCTGAACCGCGTTGCTAGACGCTAGTTGCTACAGGGCGATCGATCGTCGACGGTGTAGCAACTCTCGTCTGAATAGCACGTGATTCGGAATCGCAAGAAGGAGGGTCTTACTTGATTGATTCTAGCTGTTCTAACTGGTCTATATGGAGTCTTATATAGACGACTTTTGGCTAGTCTTTCCGACTCGATCCGAAGACTCTCGAATAGGTGTTGCCTCGGTCCCGCGAGCGGCGAATAGCCGTCAGCTGCGCGTGGCCTCTTATAGAGCCCGCGAGGGCGCCTAGCTCGGACTAATTAGACGACTCCATTCTACAAAGGCTATGGGTGGGTCCACCTATTCGTGGACGGGCTGTATGGTGAATTGGTCAGAACTCAACCGACAGATCGAGCTAGACGATCTAAGTGTGGTATTACCTAATATGACCTGACTCGGCCGGCCCAGTCAGAACACATCTAAACTTCATCAATAGTGTCATCATTCTGAGCATCAGGTTGAGTAGATGAAGCATCTTCATCGAGGACATCATCATTTCGGGGGCCGAGCTGCTCCGGAGGCAGAACCGGGTTGGTATAGCATTCAAGTCTTATCCAGAATGTCATCTTCCGAGCCCGAAAGGAATCCATAGTGATTTTGAACGGATTAAATAAGTTATCCTATCCGTACAAGGCGTTGTGACGACTATAGACTGGCGGCCATGATTCTCGAAACTCGAGTTCCTAGAATTCTCCTATATAGACAATACCAGACCACATTTCGAGAACCATACATGGTTATACTGCACTTTATTTTGGCCAAGCTGGGACAATGAAAGTGAACAGGTGCAGCAACCAAAGCCATATCTGAGTTGCAAGAGAACGACTGAGAACAGTATAACGCTATGAAAAGAAACTAAGGCTATTGATACTGCCACCCATCGATCTTGTTGAGTCTAGTCGTCAATGAGCCTAGCAGCCGAGGCCTAGGCAGGCCTATATAGGCTGCTATATAGGCCCGTACGAGCGAGCGATTACCCGCGCCGGGCCGAGGCGGCTAGGTGAGCTCTGAGCGCGACTCGGGACCTCGAATCAGACGTCTATAAGAGCTCTTAATTCGTCTGTAGAAAAGCAAGAATCAAGACAGCGAATTCTACCCTCCTCCTCGCCTTCTGCCTAGCTACGAGCTAGCCAGTCACGTGCATAATAGACGTCTAGTTGCAACAGGTAGCAACGGTCGCATTTTGTGTGTCATGGAAGAGAAACCGGAGCTTGTGGTGTATCAAGGTACTACGGCCCAGAAATGCGTGAGCGGCATGAGAGATGTTGTAACTATCGTCTGAATAGCACGTGATTCAGGATGGCGAGGAGGAGGATCTTGGTTGATTGATTCTAGCTATTCTACTGACGGCTTGGGGGTTCTTATAGACGTCTAGACTCGAGGTCTCAACTCGAGTCAGAAGCCTGCCTAGCCGCCTCGGTCCGGCGGGTAACAGGTGCTCGTACGCGCCTACTATATAGCCTACTATATAGCCGCGTACGGAAGCTAGATCTTGCTAAGCCTATTGACGACCCCATTCAACACATTCAATCATCTCTTGGATCCATTTCGGATCAATGGGCGATGGTAGGGGAACTTGTCGAGCCCAGTTCACCAAGCTCGGCCAGTCACCTGACATTCAGTCACATGCTCCTCATGTCATCTGAGGGTTAGGGTTCCTGATCCACTCCCCGCTTATATATGTGGCTCGTTACACAATATATCTGAAATTGATATCCGGACAAGAAGTAGACAATAGAAAAGCAGATCATGATCCTGTAGCGAAAAGCTTCGCGCTGAGTGTCAAGACTTCGGCTACTATTCGAGTCCGGTACACAAGCCTGACACGCCATCAATATTATCCATTGATAACTAGGATGATAAGGCTGGCTGAGATGGAGCATACTACCAGCACTGGCAACAACGGCGATTCTCCCATGCCTGATCACCTACATGATCCTCTTTTCGTGACCGGTGCAACTCGGCAGCGGCCTGTGGAAAACCTGATCCAGCATCCAAGCACCAGCCTCGAAGGCCCCATGTCTGACGAAGCTGTCGATCTTGAGAAACATACAGAGGACACATTGGAGAGCCATGTAAATGGTCCGGAATCAGACCCAGATGATCGTCGATTTCGAAGAATCATAAGAAATTTCACTCCCTCGTACGTTCACCTGTGTTCATTATCTAACTTGTAACAGTCAACTAATGGGACCCACCCTGGCCAGATGGTTTATCATCACCATGAGCACTGGAGTAATATCGATTCTTCTTCATCAGCTGCCTTACAATGGAGACTGGCTTCAGATCATTTCAGTCATTTTCTTCGTCCTTAACCTCGTGCTCTTCCTCCTTTTCACTTTCATATCTGTTCTACGGTATATTCTCTATCCACAGATCTTTCCGGCCGTACTTCGGCATCCACACCAAAGCTTGTTCGTCGCAGCCTTTCCCGTGGGCCTTGCAACGCTCATAAATATGACCGTTTTGGTGTGTGGGCCCGTGTGGGGTCATGGGATGGTTACGCTCGCCTGGGTCCTATGGTGGATTGATAGTGTACTGGCTCTGGCTACCTGTTTCCACCTTTTACTGGTATTGTAGGTACCTCCTTCCCTACTCCTTCTACTGCCTTGTCAATTATTAAAAATCATTTACAGGATGTCAAACCAGAGAAAGGAACTAGCAGAGATGACAGCATTGTATCTCATTCCCATTGTCGCTGTCGTAATCGCTGCGACGTCTGGAAGCCTCATCGCAGGAGCTCTTCCCAATAAGCAGTACCAGCAGTGGACACTCGTCATCAGCTACATCTTCTGGGGACTTGGGTCGCCCATGTCATGGATTATCCTGACACTTTATTTCCTTCGCATGATAGTACACCAACCGCTCAAGCGCGAAGTCATTGTGTCGCTTCTACTCCCGATCGGGCCTCTTGGACTATCAGGGTTCTGGTGAGCTTTTTCTAGTACCTATGAATACTAAGGATCATGAAACACTAAAACCACTACAGTATAATTGTACTCGGTAAACTCGCCAGGCACGTGTTAGCTGAAAACGAGACACTTTTGCAGGTGCAACATGCAGGAGATGTGTTCTATGTTGTTGGTGTTATGATCGGCCTCATCCTTTGGAGCTTCGCTATTATCTGGTTTATCGTCGCTCTCGCCATGATAGCCACTTCTGGTAGCTTTCCATTCAATATGGGGTGGTGGGGTTTCATATTTCCAATCGGTAAGTGCTCCTCCCTTCCCATCCTGCATATCTTGGGCAAGACTACCAGGCTAATTTTGATTTGAACAGGTGTATTCACACTTCTGACTATGACGATCGGAAATGAACTGAGCTCTCGTTTTTTCAAGGTTCTTTCATCTGTACGTTTATTCTCTTGTTACCTGCAATCAATGCTGGCTGTTCCTGACACTCTCATTTCTGATCCTAGGTTTTAACGGTGATTTGTGTTGTGTTGTGGCTCATAGTCGCCACGGGGACAGTACAACGTGCTATCACGGGAAAAATATTCTTTGCACCCTGTCTTGGCACAGATTTGTATCTGAGAGCTTTGAAGGAAAAGAAAACAACTGCGGAACGTCTAAAGAAGGAGGTCGCATGATTGTGATGATGTTGGGTTTATCGCCACAATCACCACCGCTTGGTATCGTGATCGACTTCGCGAGGAATTACGGGAACGCCGGACCGCAGAGTCACCCTGGCAGAAGCTCAGCGAGACGTCGGACGTCTTCTTTTCCATTAGTCGGGCTCTCTACGATGGATTCCCCGTTCGGAAGTTGTCACCTGTATGAGCCTCTCGCCACATTCTGGTATACGCGTACATGCTGGCAAAGTACACTTCACGTTGGAAGTTTAACCGAATGGCTGCTATCCTCTGCAACGCTCCTTATTATCACTTGGTGCGCGAGGTGGTAAATCCCAGCAAAGACCACAACTAGACGAAGTCGCTTCCCGTCATCAGATTTATAGCAACTGACGCCTAGTGGGGCACGCGACTCAGTGGCCAATATAGCGAGGAGAATTCTATTTTTCTTGACTACTAGGCTAGCTACTCTACTGACTAGTTGACGGTCTATATAGACCCTAGCGTCAGAAGCCTGCCGTCGATTCCTCGGTCCTCGGTGTGGCAAATAGTATTGCCACGCAAAGGTTAGGACTCGACTGCTAGGCCTTGGACGACCCTTGCAACAAAATTCAAGCTAGGCATTTACTTCTACACACGTACTCTGTAGCTAATCAAATACAACCAGTAACTTCTCCCCGTTAAAAGTTTAAATCCTACAAAGAGATCTCACAGCGATTAATTAAGGTATTTCAGG
>QQTW01001261.1_pt1 | contig 17513 bp, 11 predicted proteins | sample 1904831 | NCBI WGS metagenome assembly QQTW01 (sample SAMN09435610, study PRJNA476489) | Subsurface metagenome, whole genome shotgun sequencing project. | reverse complement strand
ATTCGAGATGAGAGCAACACCGCGAACGCATCAGGCCAACACGCTCTTGTAAATGGTTCAGCCGTACAGCAGAATGAGTCGGAGCAGAGCATTGGAAGGGACCGTGAGGTCTCCGAGGACGGTCTGGGCGGGCTGGCATGCAATGCACCACCCATGACTCAAATGGGCGGCACAAATTCCGGTGTCGCTTCAGACTATATCACAGGTCGACCGCGTCTGCCAGAAGATGCACACATGCCTTCATTCTACAGCGATGTAGTCGAGAAGCACAGAACAAAGATCCTCTCCGCTTCACCATTCGTCAAATTCATGCTACCGCACTTGTTGATGCGCGCAAGAGAACAAGAAACCCGGCTTGCTTATCTGAAATGTCTTCGGGACCAATACGACATGGAAAAGGAGCAAGCCGACGACGCCGCTTCAATGCAAACGTTTGAGCTTGTCAAACCGGAAATGGTTCATACGGTGGTCCAAAAGGCATCGAAGCAAGTGCGAGAGTTTTTGCACGCTGTTCACAATGCAGAGTACGATACTGCCATGCACAGTTATGTTACACAGAAACGACAGTGGGAAACATTCATCTCCGGAACAATCGACCTTTTCGACCCGTTCAGTCACCAGAGTATCGTTATCCTCTACAGCCTGGTGAACACTGAGCGCTCTACACCATGTGCAGGGCCTGAGATTATCGCGTTCGGCTTCTACAAGGAACACGATCTGGAGAATGGATTCGATCCGGACTGTACACTTGGACAGTACGTGGAGGACCTATGCTGCGGAGCTGGTAACGTGTGTGGTGCCAACGGTTGCGACAAGAGAATGTTCGATCATCACCGTCAATACGTGCACGGGGAAGGTCAAATCAGCATCTTTGCGCAGAAGTACCCTTCGAAAATCCGTGGCATGCACAACACCATCCTCATGTGGAGTTGCTGCAGGATATGCGGGCAGGAAACTCAAGTGGTACCCATGTCCGACAACTCCTGGAGGTATTCCCTGGGCAAGTACTTTGAGTTGTCGTTCTGGAGCAGCGAACTGCACCCGAGAGCTGGAGTGTGCCCGCACGACATACATCGCAACCACCTGAGGTATTTCGGATTCCACAATGTAGCCATTCGTGTGCAATACGATACCATCCAGCTCTACGAAGTCATCGTCCCGAGACCCAGGTTGACCTGGAAGGTCGACAGCGATCTCAAGCTCAAAAATGAACAGTACCTCCGCATCGAGGAAAAGCTCAACAGGTTTATGCTTTCTGTCAAGTCCCGTGTCACCGCAATAAGCGTCGACAACGTCGTGCCGGAAAAGGCAGACGCGTGCAGGGCCGAGATTGACAAGCTCACCCAGCAAGCAAACGATGAGCATGCGCTGCTGTTACGAATACTGAGAGAAAAGTACATGTCTTCACGATTCTATGAGATTATTCCCCTCAATCGCGCAATGAGAGCAGCTCAGGAAAAAGCAATAGCGTGGGACGAAACTTTTGCCGAATTTGAACGGACATTCTTTCCTTCGGAGAAGGACATTAGAAGGCTCGCCGCCTTGCAGCTAAGAAAAATGTTCCTAGACCGCGACGAGTCCTCGCCGTCCATGACATCGGTCGAAGAAGGATCGGAAAGTCGTCCGACAGAGTTGAGCTCCACGACTGCCGTATCAGCGACAGATGCCGATCAGCTAGTCTTGACGCCCAAGCCATCCAAAATCTCTGCCGAGACGGCCAAGGATATGATGACGTCCGTGGTAGAGGAGCATTCGGAGAGAGTGGGCGTCAGCAATGAAGAAGCACTGTCAGACGACAAGCAGCAAGATCTGGGACCGGTCACCATGTTGACTGGTGCACCCGCGAACGTATTGGCAGACGAGGAGGTCCGGCATCTGGATTTGGCCGTCCCATCTAGTTTCTCGGATACTGCGACGTTGACTGGACAGGTTACTCCTCGTCCAAGTGGCATATTGTCCGACGGCAAACCCTCACCCGGTGACAAACCAATGAGCGAGCGAGAGACAATATCGTTGGATGCTGAAGTCTCCGAGAAGATCAAATCCATGCGTGGCTCAATAAATCCGGTCACAATTCCAGAAGAGCCTCCAGAATCAAGGATTCCTAGGCCGGTGGAAGCGATGCGTCGCAAGGGCCCCGCTATCTCTCCATCGCTCTTACGCACGCAGTCCCAGCCTTCTGGTATGAGTCCTCGCGATAGTAAACAGAGCTCGGCTGCCACCATCGTTTCTGGCACTGAAGAGGCTACCCCCACGACGCCTGTGAGCAGGCAAGCCGATCTTTACAGGGCATACATGAACGAGGTCAACAAGCCGTTTGAGAGGAAGCTGGCCGAAAAGCTCGCCCTCGGAGCCTTCAAGTCTTTCAGATCGTCGAGCCAGTCCCTTATTCCTCGCTCTATACCCAACAAAAGGTTCGATACCAAGGTTTCCGCCCTCGCCAAACACTTTGAACAACTCAGCCGAGAATTCGAGAGAGAACGCCTTCGCGAGAGACGAGACAGAGACGCCGGGAGCAGGCAGGCGCGGGCCAATCCATTGGCGTTGAGCAGGCCGGTGGTAGAGGTCTACCGTGATGCACGTGAAGCTGTTCAGGAGCAGGAACCACCAGAAGACGACACGCAGCCTAGCTCTGCCATAACTCAAAGGACAGACGACTCGACTCTCGGGTACAGTGGCCACACGGGCAGTACAGATCCGACAAGCGTGTCTGAGTCCGCTCTGGAAAGTCAAAATCTGGAAGACACCACCGCGGAAACCACAGAGACAGAGGATCATACTGAAGACCACAGCCAACGTGCTTCTGACATCGAAGGCGACCACAGCGATACTGAGCAGACCACGTTCAACGACACGGAACGCTCAGAGGGCAACGAGAGCCGATCGACATTTCCTCCGAGCGATTCTTCGTTGGATCTCAGCATCGACCTTCCCAAACATGAACGGGTTTCCGTCATGAAGCTGTTGGCAAGCTTCTGGTCTGAGCGTTCCGCGAGCGGATGGAAACCGCTGGAATACCCGCTTGGTCCTCTCGAACACTGTTGGCATGACTCGGACATTGTGCTCCGCGAAGATGAGCCCAGCTCGCTCATCGCTCTGGCACTTTCGCACCCCGATTATCTTACTGAGCTTGACGGCAAATTGCGGGAGAAGCGGTCCGTGTCAAAGGGCGCGTCGAAACTTGTCATCAGCACCGAAGCAGGACCAAAACTGCCTTCCCAAGTGGACGACGAGGCCATACTGGAGCGAACGCTGCTGGGCGAAAAGGCCTCACACATGTCCTGCGGCGTTCGGCACGGACCCATGAAGGCTCAATGCAAGATTTTCTACGCCGAATCCTTTGACGCCATTCGCAAAAAGTGCGGCGTTGCCGACCGCTTTGTGGAATCGCTGTCGAGGTGTCTCAAGTGGGATTCAAAAGGCGGGAAAACCAAGTCCCTGTTTCTCAAGACGCTTGACGACCGATTCGTCCTGAAATCGCTCTCTCGGGCTGAGGTGGACGCCTTCAATCCATTCGCCCCAAATTACTTTGCTTTCATGTCTCAGACACTGTTCCATGGCCTCCCTTCGGTCATAGCGAAGATGTTCGGGTTGTTCCAAGTGGTGATCAAGAACCCAGCCACTGGGGTTGACTTCAACTGGTACATGCTGGTGATGGAAAACCTGTTCTACGATCGCACGACTACTCGCAGATTCGACCTTAAGGGCTCAATGAGAAATCGCAAGGTCCAGAGCACTGGTGAGCAAGACGAGGTTCTTCTGGACGAGAACCTTGTGGACATAATCTACGAATCGCCCATTTTCGTCAGGGAGCATACCAGCAAGTTGCTGCAATCGAGCGTTTGGAACGACACACTCTTCTTGTCCAAGCAGAATGTCATGGACTATAGTATCATGGCTGGGTTTGACGAGCCAAAGCGCGAAATTGTTGTCGGCATCATAGGTATACCTCTATCCGTCGACATCCCCACTGAGTCTTACTCCTAACTTGCATATAGATTCTATTCGCACCTACACCTGGGATAAGAAGCTCGAGTCTTGGATCAAGGATCGCGGCAAAAATAAACCCACAATCACCAACCCCAAAGATTACAGGAGCCGCTTTCGAGCTTCAATCTCCAATTATATTCTCTTGGCACCCAACTGTTGGCACCAGTTCCAGCTGCAGCAGATTCAACAGCGGCCAGTTCAGCTTCGCCCCACCTTGGCTAAGTTTGAACCAGAAAATGAACCAGACGCGGAAAGTAGGGCGGCGGCCGTGATATCGTAGGCGCAAGTCTGGGATTATGGGCGTTTATAGAGGCGAAACGGCCTCCAGGCAACTGAAGTGATACACTCGTTTTATATTGTGGCGTATCTAGGAGTTTTTCTCTCAATGCTTGTGCGGGGTACGAGGTATGAGATAAAGCATCCCAGGTCTGGTGGAAGATGTCGCGGTTGCATTGTGATCGATTCAGCGGCATCAGGGCGTCCTACACTTGGCATTTGTTTTGGAACGATCACTGCATCATCTCCGCAACTGCACTTGGAGTATTATGCAGACGTCATGTACGAATTCCATTTGTCGATCGTCATCCGATACCCACAGTCTTGTTAAATAGTGGCAATGACCACAAATGAGGTTCTTAGATTGGAGCAAGCTGCTGATGGTTTTGACTCGGCCCAATCAGCAAAAATGCACCCGCCCGCAGGCGGCTTTGGAGGTGCTTATGTAGAGGAGTGAGAGGGACTTTCTAGTGCTTCCCGTCTTACGTGGCATGTAAGATACGCTTAATTTCTTGCGATGCTAGAGATGAGCTATTAGTGCTTCCTTCTCGCCTATAGCCAATGACCCTGTCAAAGTAGGTGCCAAATCCCCAAGTAAATCGACGGCTGATGTTGGAGCGGGCAACTCAGCCAGCGGTTCAACAAGAATCATCATGACCTGGTGCGCAATAGCCACGCACGATCGACCATGCCATCATAGTGTGGTAGGAAACAGTCCACTGAGATGATGCTTCGTGGACTTGAGGTAGCAGACCGACGTCGACCTCCGCCTCAAGAGACGTGGGAAGTTCTAGTGAGCAAAATAACATTCACCGTGTCCTCCCCGGCGCTTGAAAAGGTTTGTTGGTGGCAGCAGTCCAGCCCTGAACGCTGCGACGCATGCCCAGCGATTTCTTATGCGGCAGGCTCTGTATGGTGGTGCTGGATGCATACAGAACGGACACCGTTCTTGCACCATCTTGGCCCGATTGTGTTCTGACCAGCGAGCCATCCACAGTGGCATGAGCCTCATTGTATTCCCTGACTGGAGAGCTGGAAAGGAAGCCGTAAGTCTTGTTTTCTTCCTCGCTGCCGTCACTTGGGCGAAAGCGCTGTGCAGCCGTACGCGCGGCACACAGTTTATGCTCCGCTAGCAACGGCGGTATGATTGTTGCTATGCTCTCAACATTCTTGAGGGAGGCATTCCGTACGGGCTGCAATGGCTTCCTGGGTTGCTTCGGTTCTGTTGAGCTCCTAACCTCAACGTGCTGGCTGGTTGTGACGGTTGTTCTTGCAGTCGAACATTCACTGTCCACCCCTTCCTGAGCGCTTCTCACGAAGAAATTCGTGATACTGCCCTGACCATCTCTCTGCTTCGAAGAGCGTTTGAGCGCAGTTTCATCGTTGTCAACCCCAGGTCTGCTGTTTGATCTACTCTTGACTTCCGTCTGATCATGCTTGCGCTTGAGCGGTTCCACAGCTCCAAATTGACGCAGTTGAGTACTGGCACTTACAAAGCTTACAGGCAATGTCGTGGTTGCCATTGAATACTGGTCTTGTCTGTGCATCGTCGTCTGGGCAGCGGCTCCAGTAATCAATTCTCTCGACTCCACTCTGCGACGTTTGTAAGGGTCGTGTACGGTTACTGAGCTGTCGCGGTCCTCCCAAGTCCGACGACTGCTTCCGTTGTCCGGCCTCTCGCCGTCCAAGGGCCAGAAGTCATCCTCCTTTGCTTCCAGGGGTTCACTGGTCTTAAAGATATCTGCTTGCGAAGGGCACGGCCGTCTGAGGATCCGAGCAAGATCCTGAACGGTGCAAAAGGTGAAAGAAGGCCCTTGCTTGCTGAACCACTTGTATATGGACTTCTCTGGTAGGAAGTGCGACATCTTAGTTTGTTCGCCTTGCGAATTTTTCGTTGGACAGCTGACATAAAGCAGCGACTGAGCTCTTGTCATGCCGACATAGAGGAGTCGTCTCTCTTCATCGGTATCCTCGGCTCTTGAATGTGGGATCGATCCTTCGAATGCTGCCGGAATGAAAACCACCGGCCACTCGAGTCCTTTGGCAGCATGGATTGTGGAGATGGTGACCTGCTCCGTCACGGGCTCGGTCTCGCTGTTTCGCTCTATATCCGTCGACAGCAGGATATTCGCGAGAAACCGAGCCAACGCGTCTTCTCTCGTTGTCGAATCATTTCTCTCGGTCCCACCATCTTCAGATAGGTCTTGCTCAATACCCAGGCTAGGTCCCTCACTTATCATAGAGGGGTCCGAGGCCTGAGCGACGAGCTCTTCGACGTTGGACCAACGTGTCTCGAACTCTTCAGAGGGATAGGCTTTTTTCAGAAAATCCTGGAATCGTAACCGTTTCAGTAGGCCGTGTATGAACTCGCCTAATGAAAATGGCGACTCGGTCGGTTGCAGCAACTTTGCCCTCGATGTCAGGATAACATTAACAAATGCCTTTAGTCCGGTCTCCGCCTGGGTCGACAGCTTCGTGTCTGGTCTTCGACTTCCTTGAGCAATCTGCAGCACCACGTTCCAAAGGGTCATCTTCCTATTTTCCGCTTCATGAACAAGGTTCTTGATGGTTACGTCTCCAATCTTCCGTGACGGAACATTCAGGACCCTGAGAAGAGCATTGCTGTGATCTGGCAGATTTATAACGCGTAGGTAGTCCAACACAACCTTGATCTCAGCCCGATCGAAGAACTTCAGGCCGCCTACCATGCGATACGGGATACCTGCTTTGCCGAATGCCGATTCGATGTGCCTGGAGAGTGATGCCGAACGAAGTAAGATTGCAAAGTCGCTGCGGATGAACATGTTTCCAGTTAGAAGCATGCACCGCTGGATTTCTGTCACAATCCATTCGGCCTCTGCGTGTGCGCTCGGTATTCGTCGAAGGACCGGCCGCTCTCCAGTACAATGTGTGGGCAGCAGTTTCTTGGCGGGTCTGCTCTCGTCTTGCTCTATCACCTCGAGCGCAGAAAGAAGAATCGAGCCAGACGACCTGTAATTTTCCTCGAGAACGATTACCATAGTGTCAGCGAATTGCCGCTGCATCCGCTTGAGGTTCTTGATCTCTGCCGAGCGAAAGCCATAAATGCTCTGGTCAGGGTCGCCAACAATAGTGATTGAGTTTCTGTGCTGTGCGAACAGACACATGAGCTCGTACTGGACATTGTTTGTATCTTGAAATTCGTCGATTAGTACGGCCTCCACATGAGAGACACAGCCTGGCTGATGTCGAAGAAGCTCCACACAGCGCAACAGGATATCATCGTAATCAAGCAGATTCGACAGCTTGAGATTTTCTTCGTAGTCGGAGTAAATGAGAGCGAATTCCTGCTTCTCTACGGATTTGGAACTCGCATGTTGGTCGCAAGCGATGCCCTTCGCTTTCAACGAAGAGATGCGCGACCTCGCGGCCGATGGCTCAAGCGCGCCAGGTCTCCGCTTGATGATGCGCTTGAGGATCGCAAGGCTGTCCTGGCTGTCCGCGATGCCAAAGTTCTTCGGCAGGCCGATCAAGTGCCCATACGCGACAAGGAATCGACGGGCGACGGAGTGGAATGTGCCGAGTACCAGCTGAGACTCGACTCCATTTCCCACCAAGCTCCGGATCCGCTCTTTCATCTCACGGGCCGCCTTGACCGTGAAGGTGCAGACGATGATGTTGCGCGGTGCGAGACCTTCATGGGCGATCAGATGGGCAACTCGGGCTGTCAATGTCTTCGTCTTCCCGGACCCGGGCGGAGCAAGGACTTGAAGAACTGAGGCTGGACTTGCAACGGCAGCCCTCTGGGCTTCGTTGAGTCCAGCCAGGGTTGCTGCCATGTCTCCAGAGTCGTCTGTTGTTGTCGCGCATCGCGAGCAACAAGCAACGGATGGAATCGCGGTGTCATGTGACTGGTTACACGCTATGGCCCTTTACTTTCGCGGGCTGTCCCGATGGACCTCCTCGGAGGCTCCTTCATACTTGCTACATAACATCTTTTCACATTTGCACCATCCGTCGATCCAATGCTTACGTAGGGAGCATATGCTTGTTGCTCGCGCAGGTTTTCTTCAATTCCAATGGTCGCTAAGTCTAATTACACAGGCTGGGAATACAGTTAAAACTTATGAAAAGGTAAATCCAAAAACTCCGACCCGACCCGTTGCAAAGCCACCCAAACAAGCACCAAAAACATCAACTCCAAAATTAGCAGGGGCGAAAGCCTTCACCTTCTCTGCTTTCTTCCAAGCCTAAGCACAGCCAGCACCCTGCAATGGGGCGGCAACCCAAGAAGAAACAAACGTCACCGACGCCGACTTGTCTGACGTGGAGCAAGCCTTCCGGTCCGAAGACACTCATTCGTCGGGAGATTCAATCTTGATCAAAGGCGAGCCGAACTCGCGCCGCCGCTCGTCGTCGCCATTGTTGGTCGCCGGGTTGCTCTCCGGTTCCGGCGAGTATTGCTCGCGCTTGATAACTTTTGGCGGAGACGGCCGTTTTGCCGGTTTCTTGACGCGGTCGGCAAGGCATTTCTTTCCGCCAGTTGCTTTGCCGCGTGAAGGCGTACGCGGGACGGATTTCTTGCGGGCAGGAGCCGCAGCGCCGCACTCTTTGGTGGCAGGCTTTTCTTGATCGGCCTGCGTGCTCAGTCAGTCTTCAAGTCAAGTTGATCGTATGTATTGATCTGGTACCTTCATCACAATAGTGACCCTTTTTAAGACCACCTTTTTGTGGGCGTCTTTCACGATTTGCCCCAAGTTCTCGAAGAAGTCCATATCAGGACGAGGACGACGTGCGGTGCTCTTTGCTTTCCGCTGCTGCTCCATTCCTTGCCGGGTCACAGTGGGCATCTTGAGTGCTTGATGGAGACAGATGATAGTGCTTGGTGTTGGAGATTATGTATGATGACAGAGTCTGTAAATGTCAACGTGAGCTGATCTGAGAGAAGGCTTGACTTGTGCGAATGGAACTGTGCTGCAGAGGGGGAAGGGTCTTGATTAAGTACTGCAGAGGGGGGAGGGTCTTAATTAAATACTCGACTGAGGACTGCCTCTCTCGGACCACATGAAGAGGCATCTGAGTCACTGTATTGTCGACGCGGTATCGTCTAGATACACATCGGTCTGAGCTGCTCAGACTTAAGAGTCTACCAGAGTTTCCAACACCACGAACCAAGGAAAGCATTTGTGTCTGAGGGTAATGACCACGCTTCCGGAAATCCTTCGAGATATGCTTACCAAGACATTAAGGCATGCATGATCCAGTTCGAATAGTGATTCAAGAGAAAGTTACACATTTCATAAAATAGGTTGAAGCTTCCGCCAAAGGGCGTCCTGTTTCTTATTTTATGAGAGAAAAATGAAGAAGTTGAGAGAGATATCAAGGTCTCCTGAGTATGTTAATGCTCATGATGCGAGCGCTTTTAGTTCCTCGCCAGGTAAGAAGAATGTCACATAACGAGGCTCCTGACTTAGTCTGCTTTGGATAAGTAGAGAACCCAAGGTTGGGGTATCAGAGTCAATTAGGTCCGTAGCAAGCGTACCAGCCGTGGAGCTGTAATCTCAATTGTTGAACGTGAAGCTATCCGTTGCCCTACACCTCTACCAGGTTTCGGTACTCGCGCAATTGCATTACTGGTAGGCAAGTATATCTCTCATGTTAGTAGGATATTTCGAAAAAGCCTTATATTCTGCCCCCTCATCTCCTTTCTTGTTTGGCTTTCCTTGATCTTGATGAAGAAGCGACAGGTATTAGGAAGAAGCTATTGAGTGAGTGTCCGGCCGAGCTGTCATTGCTGAAAGAAGAGTATTTGAGAACCGTGGTTGACATTGTTGACTCTTAAACTCTGCAAGGGAATTGAAGAGGCGGGGGGCCTGCCAAGCCGCCCTGCCGCCGTCTAACGGGCCAGCCTCCAAGCCCGGGGGGCTTCCCGAGACTCCCGAGGTCCCGCCACCTCCATCACTCCACTTCCGCAAGCTCAAGCCACCTGGGAATTCCCAATAATTCACCACTGAATTTGACCACATCTGTTGCCAACATTCACTCACTCATCATGCGATTCCAAACCGTAGCAATCCCACTCGCTGCGATAGTATGCCTCGTTTCGGGCCTCGAGAAGCCGCTCGACAAGGAGGTGACTCACGCAGTTGAGTGCAGCCGAAAAACAAAGCCTGGCGACAAGATCGAGGTTCACTATCGCGGCACCCTGGAGTCGGACGGGACCGAGTTTGATGCGAGCTACAACCGTGGGCAGCCTCTGAGCTTCCATGTCGGAAAAGGTGAGTTGCGTTTTCTTGAAGACCGCCCTCGGGGAAAGGGAGCTCTGCTAACGTCCTCTCCCAACGCAGGACAGGTCATCAAGGGCTGGGATGAGGGTCTTTTGGACATGTGCGTCGGCGAGAAGAGGAAGCTCATAATTCAGCCTGAGTGGGCCTACGGTGCGAGATCTGTTGGGCCCATTCCTGCCAACTCCGTACTCAGTATGTGTTCTGGCGACTTCCCATCTCGTGGTCGCACTTTCCGAAAACTGATGCTCTTCTCACAGTCTTCGAAACGGAACTCATGGGGATTGCGGGTGTACCAAAGGACGAACTGTGAACTCGACTGCTCGTGTGTACGCAGTATCTTCAGTCGCCGTTGGATAACCGCACCTGACGTCATCGCGAATTGCCATCTTGTGTATTCTCTCAGACCGTGACTCTTGGTATAGGGGACCTTTGATTGTGAAGCATCCTTTGTGCCAGGCATGATCTGAGCGGAGGTCTCTACCCGGGTCACCGTGTTGCCATCTCTCATGCGCGATCCGAGTCGTTGTCTTGATTGCGCGCGACTTCTTCCAGCGCTTCTACCGCGTTTCCCAGCTCTCGTATCCGCCCGCCGATTCGTCTCTTCACCTCCTCACCCAACTCCGTGTCCGGGCCCTCTACCACCGCCTTGTACGCATGCTGAACTCTCGTGAGCTCCTCCCTCGCTGCCGCCCGGTCGGCGGCGGCATAGACTGTCTTCTTCTCCGTTTCTTCCGCGGCCATCTCAAACTATGGGATCCATATAAGCGTCATATAAGCGTCGAACATTTATCATCCGAAACGTAGGCGGATGGCTGGTACCTCATCCTGAGCTGTTGCATATCTGGTTGCAAAGCTCAGTTATGTCCATCTTTGATAATCATAAAAATGAACTCAAAGGGCATCTCACAGCTCCTGGATCTCATCTATCTTCTCATCTACTGATGAAGCTCTCCTTCGTGATTGCGAGAACCACCGAGATGTTGTAAGCACCCGAGGAGGCCCCTTAAGGCCTGTGGTAGGCCGCACTGCAAAAGAAGCTGGAAGGCGAGCAGCCCAAAGCCTCTGCGGGCATGCTTGCCTTCGCAGCAGAGGAGGAAGTCGTGTCAGGAGCATTTGCTGTTCGCACAGGAGCAATAGTGAGATACGGATTATTATCAGATGTCAGCTGGTGCTGCAAAAGTTCTAGAATGAGATCGCCGCATCGCACTAGCGCAGAGCCGCAATTCTTCTCAGCCTTCAACGGGACGAAAGACACTGATAACCGTTGCACATCACAGCAACGCCGAAGGAGATGCTCCTTGGCATATCTATCATAGTAGCAGCATTCTCCTATCTACTCTATCGTCATCCACCGACGAGATGGTCTCTTCACGCAGTTTCAGCAGCCGCAAAACGGCTTCGCGGCGACGCCGTCGGCGGCACGACGACCGATGACCAAATTCCGCCATCCGGCGCGAAGCGTCCCAACAACGAAGCGACTATCCTCGCTCAGGAGAGGCCATCTCTACAGCGAGAAGCTTCCGAGACGCAGTCGCCGAACGCGACACCCAAGACTCGCCCAGCGGTCGTTGGCGCCGGAGGCGTCGCAGTGCCCAGCATATCTTTGGCCACTGGAGAAGACTCGGACGATGAGAGCGAAGATGATGACGGGGAGCGACCACCACCTTCGTTTCCTGCCCTGAACTCAGCTCAGAGGGCGTCCAGCAGTCGGAGCACACTGACTTCGTCGTCTGCGAGCAGACTTGCGGCGCAGAGGTCCCCAGCGACCTCACAGCTCATGCCACCTCCCCCACGGCTTACACCGGCCTCATTACGCGCCCCTTCCAACGGTCTCATCCCCGATCGCGGACAGCACAGAGCCTCAACCGGTCTCCTACAACCTCAACTCGCACCCGTAAAGACGCCAAATCCGCGAAACAAAGTCACCCTGCAACCGGGGCACTCCAGCCTCGACTGGGCGAATCTGCTCAAGTCTGGCCAGAACCTGTCCGGAGTGTCGTCGCTGATCCGGGTCACTCCGTCCATGTTAAAGTATAACAACGGCCGGAAGGGCAGGCCGGCGTGGTCGGCGTGGCAGGGCAAGGTCTATAACATGACGCCGTTTCTGCCGTATCATCCTGGTGGGGAGGGAGAGCTGATACGGGCGGCGGGGAAGAATGGCGAGAAGCTGTTCATGGAGGTGCATCCTTGGGTGAGCTGGGAGAATATGTTGGGGGAGTGTCTTGTCGGGATCATGGTAGGTGAGAATGATCCTGTTGCTGGTGGCAGAGGAGACCAGTTAGATCAGCTGGACTGAGTTGATGAGCGGATGGGTTGATATGGAGTAATCGGTTGATACCCGACTAGAAGGTCAGACATGATCTATGGGCGGTAGAACAAAGCATATATATTGATATGGAGAGGGCATTCAGGCTATGGAGCTTGACTTTGAGCGTCTTCATCACACATGTGCCAAGTTCAACTGGTATGATACTTGGTCGCTTGACCTCTAAAGTCAGCGATTCACACTCTAATAATACATTTCATACATCAACACCACTTTTGCAAAATGCTTCCCCTGCGATATCATACACAATGCGTAGCTTTCATGGAAAAATGACTCGAAATTGTGCGCCGCTTGAATGTGATTGTCAGGCTTACAGGTCCAAAGAAATCAAGAACTGATCATTAGGTCCTGCCACTGAGCCAACGCAGAGATGGATGGTGAAAGGCATGTTCGACTGCTGGCTCCCTGAATCGTCGCAACTTTCACTTGGCTGTGATAAATCACCGTTCCCAATCTTGTTGATTGGGTGTTGGTCGACACGAGACACAATCAAGCACCCTGCCGCGCCTTCTCGGCACAGATGAGGGCGATGATGCGAGACAGCTCCGCGCTCTGAGCAAACTGCTCACGCTTGAGCTCCTCGCTGACATCAGAGGATTTGGCCAAGTCCGCGCCGACTTTGAGCATCCTGTTCTGCAGGGCAAGCATCTTGCCGAGCGTGTTGTCGAGGAAAGGAGCAGAGAACGAGACAGTCTCGGCCTTCAAGTCGCCGTTCGGAAGTCGGATCTCGAGCTTGCGAGGCTGCTTGCGGCCTGAAGCACCGGCCAAAGGAGGAGCGGGCAGGTTGTTCTTGGGTCTGAGCACTGTCAACGTCCTGCTGCAAGAGATGGATACTGTGGGATGCTCACTGTTGACGCTCTACGATCGTCATGTTCTCCGCAAGCTCTGCTATCCTGCTGGCAATGCGGGACGCCATGATTTCGTATGCGGACGCACCGTTGACTGGTTGTGGAGTGGAGATGGGTTTCGGTGCCCTTGCGGTCATCATTCTGAGAGAAAGACTGGACTGAATGCACGCAAGTGGATGATCAAAGTACTGATGTGGTTTTTGTATGGAGGAGGTTTAAGCAAATGAACCGTCTGTCAGGGCGTGTGAGAAAGGTAATAAGACTCTGGTGGAAAGGAGACTTCCGTCCGATGCATGCACGCCGTCAAGATTTCTCAAACTTGCCGCTCTCTCTGACGTCAGGGCGGGCACTCGGCAGCCATTTGCGCCACAGACCCCTTTCGGCGATTTCTGGCCCCAGATGTCTCCACTGGGCAGCCTGGAAGAACCTGGAATCATGGAAGTCGGTATTGCTGTACAACCCCCACACGCCACAGCCCGTGTCGCATGCCCTGCGATGCATCATCGCTGTGGCGCTGGAATCAAATCCATGGATGACTGCCGGGGCCAGCTCGGCGCGCTCTTCTTCGTTCCCGTGTTGCCGTCATCGCGTTCGAGCACCGTGTACAACAATTACCGATGGCATCTGAGCTCAATTGACACTCGAAACACTGCGATCAGTGCATCAAGAATACGTACGAATAATGCCGTGAGCAGTCTCTTCAGCGGTCACCAGTCTGGGGTCACATAGCTAAGAAAACCGAACAGAGCGGAGTCGTCCAAGCCGGCAAGCGCAATACAGTCGGCCGACCTCGGAGCCGGCTTGAGCCTGTTGTCGAACGCTCTCGGCGACCATCCAGCGGGCCCGGTTCAGCATGGCCAGGTCTCGCAGACTGAGCGCGCATTCGCGGTCGCGTCGACGTTCTTATCCGGCATCCTGGCGTGAGTTGCACTATGGGCGATCATGAATCATAAGAGTGCCAGATAGCTAATATGGGGCTCGCGAACTGCAGCATCAGCGCATCCCAATTCATCGGTGCTCCGCTTAAGATGATCGACCGCAAATTCTATGAAGAATACATGTCCTTCACGAAACAGTCTTTCGCCGTTCTTGTGACCACCATCACCCAATGGTGGGCTCCTACCGTCGTCCGAGTGAGTGGAGATGAGAGCGTCAAGGGCCAGATGACGCAGCTTGAGGACGGGAGTCTCAGGTGCAAGTTTCCAGAGAGAATAGTGTTCATGGCAAACCATCAGGTACCGGGTCGTCTTAAATCTTGTTGTGATTTTCGACGGCTAAGTGGAAAAGCTGTATACCGACTGGCTATACCTCTGGTGGATCGCATACACCAATGAGATGCACGGGCACATATACATCATTCTCAAGGAGTCCCTGAAAAATCTACCAATTCTGGGTCGGGCGGGCCAGCTCTTTAACTTTATATACCTCTCGCGGAAATGGGAGAAGGACGCCGACAGCTCATACTTCAAAGAGAAAATCAGAAAGCTGAACAAGCCATTTATGCCCATGTGGTTACTGATCTTCCCCGAGGGTACAAATTTATCTGCCAACACAAGGGAGACGAGCAAAAAGTGGGCGGCAAAAAACGGATACGCCGATCTCAAGCATCAAGTACTTCCTCGCAGCATGGGCCTCAGGCTGTGTCTACAAGAGCTGCGGCATACGACTGAGTGGCTGTATGACTGCACGATTGCGTATGAAGGAACACCGTACGTTACATGACACGCGTGATGAGTCTTCTTCTAACGCAAGCCCAGCCCCGGTCAGTACGCGCAAGATATCTTCACTTTGCGCTCCACCTTCTTCGAAGGTCGCCCGCCGAAGTCGGTAAACATGCACTGGCGGCGGTTCAAGATTTCCTCCATTCCGGTCGACAACCCCAAAGCGTTTGACGTCTGGCTCAGAAACCGCTGGACTGAGAAGGATCACTACTTGGAACACTTTGCCCGCACGGGAACATTTCCGGCGGACAAGCCCTGGGAAATCAAGACCAACCAAAGTTATGCTGGCAAGCGAAAGACTACCCGGTCCGCCCCTCGAATCGCCACAGAGGTCAAACCCGCCAACCTGCGTGAGTTTATGGCGATTTTCGCGCCGGTAACGGCTTTCATCACGGCGTTGATGCTCTTCTACGGCGCTTCCGAAACTGTTCTTCTTTCGCCGGACCTTAAGACCGCTATCATGAGTCAGTCCGATGCGATACAAGACTTGCTCACTCAGAAGGCATCAACAAAATCAGGGGCGAAAGATAAGCTCTTGACCGCGGCACCGACAGCAACAAAGAACGGATTGGTAGCGGCGCAGTCCGGATCCAAACCTAATGTCAAGGATGATGCAGCCAGAAAGCAGATCATGGAGTTGGCGAGCAACTTGATGAAGCACGGAGCTGCCACTCAAGGAAAAGCGCAGGCGAACTCAGACAAACTCGCCCCTCCAGACGAGCTTGCTCAAAAGCAGATCACGGACTTGGCTATGAAATTGATGGATCATCCCGACATCTCTTCGGAGATATTACAGGCGAGCGCGGCGGTCAATTCAATGGGTAATCCGAATGCTCCCTCAAAACCCGGATCGAAGGAAGATCTTGCCAAGCAGCAAATCATGAATTTGGCCTACCAATTGTTGGATCACCCTGACATTTCACCGGAAAAGCCTCAGGCGGGCTCAACAACGAAGTTGCCTAGTAAATCAAAAGCTGCTTCCCAGCCGAGCAAGCCGCAGATTAAGGTGCAAAGCAAGCAATCTCAGAGCTTGAAAGCTACAAATTCGAGCCCGACCAAGAATGGAGTCTCACCCTCAGTATCTGGATCCGCCACGGTCAACTCCGCACGTCATACCACGCCTCTCAAAGCCGTTACAAATGGAAAGCCAGCAGTAAACGGTATATTGAAGTCGGCTATCGCACCTTCCAAGTCCCGTGCTTCTGGCCCTGCTGCAAAATCCAAAAAGGTTACCATTTCGGACCCTTCCTCAACTGCAGGCAAGGCACAACCCAACGGTAGCGCGTCGCATCCGACAAAGCTGGCAGCTGGCAGCTCGAACGGCTCCACCAAACCTCCAGCAAAGCTAGCTGCAGGTTCTGCTGTCAATGCGCCAAACGGAGCCAAATCCCAGAATGGTGCCGCGCCCACGACAGCACCGAAACTGAAAAGCGCAAAACCAATCGCTGCAGGATCTCCACTCAATGGTGTTCCTGGGCACAAAAAGCTGGAGATTGTCGATCGTAAAACTCCGGCAACAGTCGGATGATAAAAGGAAGTGCTCAGTGGCTTCCTCGATGCTATGCCGCTTGACATCTGAGACGAGTTGCTGCTCGATAACGATGCATGAAACGCTGTTTGTAGGATTAGGTGGACAATTGGTGCTCTCGATTGAATAGTTACGAAGTCTCATCATTTAGGTCGGACCATATAGCGGAAGCGTATTGGGTTGATGAAAGCGAATTTGATGTACACTACTTTCACAGGGGCCCTCGGCCATAATTCTACCAAAAATATCGCATCCAGGACCTCGTTTCGCAGACTCAGCTTAGTGCATCCTGTTGCACAGCTGCAGATGCAATGTTGGTGATGTCTTTACTTCTAAGCCCTTCACAAACTCCTCCAAACACCGTATACCCTCCTGGGAAGATCGGGTGCATAGTCCTCGATCCTCCTTTCCTTGTAAAGTTCAACAGCGAGGTCCGCTAACCCCTGCCGCAATATGAATTCAAACTTCCTTTGGGTGGATGTGGTACAAGAACCGTCGGGCCAAAGTCCTGTTGTGCGTTTGTGTCGACATTTACTGCAAACCTCAAGGAGTCTATTT
>QQTW01001260.1_pt1 | contig 17515 bp, 13 predicted proteins | sample 1904831 | NCBI WGS metagenome assembly QQTW01 (sample SAMN09435610, study PRJNA476489) | Subsurface metagenome, whole genome shotgun sequencing project. | reverse complement strand
GGCTCCCGACGCCTAGCGTGCAGGACTTGATTTTCTGCGCCGCGGAGAGAACGTAAGACTCTATTCTCATCTCATACCATTCATTCCATCCCCGACTGTATAGATACTAATACCAACTCACTTATGTACGGTCAGAACACTCGTGAGAGATCTGAAGAGGGTGAAAGGTGAGAGGGGCTGCTCCGCACGCTCTGAGGGGAAACGAGAACAAAAAAGAAGAAAGAGAAAAGAAGAAACTTTGCAGAGTTGGTACTGATTAGGCAGTATAAACAATGAAACTCTCTCCCTTCCCTTCCCTGACTCTCCCTGAGGTTAATCAATTCATGCCCCGCCCTCTCACGTAAAAGACCTGGCGACGATTTTGAATCATCCACCTCTTAGCTGGCATGAGCATGAGCATGAATATGAGCGATGAAGTGTTGGTCTGTGAGGAGATTGGGTGAAGGAGGTGTGGAATGCGTACGAGAGAGGGAGTGAGTGAGGGAGAGAGAGTGTGTGTGAGTGTGTGTGTGTGTGTGTGAGAGAGAGAGAGAGAGAGAGCTGGAGCTGAAGGATAGACCGCCAACAGCTAGATATAGATATAGATGTGGATCGACAGAGATCTTCCCTCCTTTCTCTTTCCCCCTGGTGGGCACCGCATGGTTATTACAGCGTTGCGACCCACACAACTGATAGGGACCGTTACGTATAGGACGTGGCTTGTCTTTTCATTCGCATCGCTTCGCATCGCTTCGCATCGCATCGCATCGCATCGCGTCTGATTTCTAGTCTAGAATGGATTCTGCTGGCTTCATGGTGGAGATGAGAGGTGGAAGCTCTATTTGGGAAGGCTGATTGATAGCCATGTCCGTTTTCAGGCAAATTCCTTGACGCAAGTGGCTAAGAGAGCCCGGCAACTATCTAGCAAAGCTCCTCCTTTAGCAAAGCTCCTCCCTCGGCATAAAGCTCTCTACAGCAGCATTCCTCCGTAATGCCCTCCAAGCTCTCTTCGCCAGTATGAACCACAGAGCCCACTACCAGTAGAGCTCTTGTCTGTTGTGTCTGCAGATACAACAATCCGAGAACCTCCTCACACTTCGCCCCCGCCCGTATTTTCCGATTGGCTTGACTGAATCCTGCAACATCCACCAACCAGATCGGGGCTGTACTGCTGTCAGATTCTTTCCCACACGAGCCGCAGTGGCGATCATTCCCACCGAGCCAGCGATCATGGTAGTGGCATGCTCGAGTTCAGTGGTACCATCTTGAACGGTAACGGGGACCGAAACCACTCCTGGTGGAATGCTGTTGGGGCGTATGATCGGATAGGCAACGTCGTCCAGAGTCAGTCTTTTGCGATCGGCCAGCCATGTCGTGGTGTCGCATCCCTCGAGTTCCTCGTCGGAATAATCCACAATACGAGTGCCTTTCTCCGACCAGAAGCAGAACGCCGTAATCCAACCGGACAGAGTCCGAAGCCCGTCACCGGAGCCATTCCGGCCAGCAGAGTGACAGCTCGCAGCCAGAAATCTTTGGTCTGTTGGGAGTTCGGCTGGTCGAAAGATGCGATCATGTGCTGGATGATGAGAAGAAGGAGCCGACTCCATTCGGTCGTCTGAGGGCCATAGTTGGAGAGCTTTCGAGCTCGGTCCAAGATCTTTTCCCAGTCTGACCTTTCGCCTAAGAGTGTGACGGAAGGAAATCCACAGCCACCGCGTAGTATGTAGTCGAAATATTTCTGCAACGTCCCCATCATGACGATCGAGGCGACGGATGTGTCGTCGTCGGTGGTGGTGGTGAAATTCGGAAGGATCCAGTCTCTGAGCTCGGCATCCACGACATTTTCCTCAATCAGGTGTGTCATCTCTTGTGCGAATTTGCCCATGTTGACGTTCCAGACCGGGTATGGACTGACATCGATCATGAGTGACTTTTGACCTTCATGGGCAACAAAACGTGCTCGGAGATGTTCGGCGTTGGCGTTGACAAACATGCTGAACTGAGTCAGAATCGCAAGCCAGATGTCATCTGGACGTAAGACAAGATGCAGATCTTGCTGAAATGCCCGAATGATGCCGTTGCGAGACCGTTGCCATATGGTGTGAGCATAGAATGACAATCAAGGTCGTCAAAGGAGCATTGAATAATGGGTCGATTTTCTGGCTCCTCTAACCTACCCGTCGATCGACTATAGGGACGACTTGGGGTTGACCAAGCTTGAGCTGTCCTCTTCAGTAGTTGCTCAGCTGAATGAACGGTAGAGTCGCTGTTGTAGCCCACGAGCTCAGGGAATGGCTTGATAGTGACCGGCATGTTTGCAACTGATGAGGGGATGAGAAGTAGACCTGAGGATGGCGGTGACTTGCTTGGATGAGCGATCGCTCTCAGCCTATGAAAGTGATGTTGAGAGAAAGTGAAGGTGACAGCCCGCCTTTGCTGAAGATAAAACGAATTAGCACGTGTCTTTCTAGCTAGATGGGGCCAAGGTGGAAGGAGGAACAGGAAAAACTCTGTTCAGCCTCTCCTTACTTATGGAAGTCGATGGTAGACCGACGGAGAACACCACGACAGGTTCCCCCAGAAAAATGAGGAAATCTTGGTGACAGATCCTGAACTCACTGAAGCTCTTTAGAGACTGTATCTTATGAGCTGGGGAGAGAGGACTTGTTCATGCTTCGTGAAAGGTAGGTGAGAGGAAGATGTGGGAATTTCTGGAGTGGTTGATTTGTGACTACAAAATCAGGCTTGGCACCCGTCTTCCCGCCCTCCACTCAGCTAGGCAGTCATGTTGACCTTTGTTGCTCCCTTTACTCAGCCAAGGCGATGACGACGGGGAAAAACTCCGACAAGAGCGAGGCGTGACGATGTAGCGGACGATAGTAGCGTGTAGGGACAACGTGCACCCGAGCGAACGCAATGGAAGGGAGGAGAGGGCGTGGGCTGGGAGCAAATTGCATCGTGTCTCCGACGTCCCCAGCTCTCTCGCCTACCCACAGGCATAAGACGATGGAAAGGAAGATAACGGAATAGAATCATGGTGAAAGGCCTCTTCCAGGCTCTGGATTTTTCATTGCCTAATACCTCCCCTGACAATTTTTGTTGCAAAGTTGAAAACAAAAGGCTCAAGCTCAAGCACATCTCGCGGGACATTCGCAGATCGGCAAGGAGAGTTGTTCGGATCATCAAGCATACTTCCTTACTGCATACCCACCATGTATGCAAAAGCAACAAGCCAACCATTTAGTCGACTCCTCAAACACCCCATTGTACAGGATTGCGTGACGTGTGACTACTCCAACTCCACGTCAGCAGTCATGAGCGCGTAACCACTCTTGGGGCTAGCTGCGTCTTCACCGGTATGTTCGGTCCAGCTGAGGAACATCTTTGTGCCACCGTTGGTGATGTCGTCATCACCGAAATATCCCGCATGCACGCTGCCAACATAGATGAAGTTTCCCGCCACAGGGCTATCGGCCTCGTAAAGGATTTCTTCGTCGGACCATGGATGCTTCAAGATCTCTTCAACGTAGTCGTATTCGGCGGAGGGATTACCGCCTTCAGCGTATGGTGGAATGATGGGGCCGGATGCTTGGAGGTAGCGGTAGTAGAAAGTATTGTCAACGAGTGGAATAAGGTAGACCATGATGAATGTCTTGTGATGTGGAGAGTAGATGAGGTCGAAGTCCATGACTTCTTGCTTGATCAAGAACGACGTCGCGGTTGGGGGCAATTGACTAGAGGTCCAACCCTCACCCGACCAGTACTCGTACTGGAGAAGTCTTCGGTAAGCAGTGTGTCAGAGAGGGTGATCATGATTACTCACTGAGTCTCTATCTGCAATCTTCTCGGGATCGACACGCGCAACAAGTACACCTTGCTCGGTTGCTCCAAAGATGTACACTCTACCATCCATGCCTCCGATGCCTTTTGAGCCCCAAGAGCGAATGCCACCAATCGAACCCCACATCACCTCTCCTTGGTGGAAGAGACGCTTGACGGTACGTTCCGCGACCGGACCATATTTCTCATCCATAGAGACGGCCAGCAGCGTATTGCCGATGGTAGTGAATTTAGCTTCCTGATTGCTCATGTTGACCTCGTCGTAAATCAGAGAAGCATATTGCAGAGCATGAGTCTTGTTCAGAGGGATGATTGAAGATCCAGGCCAAACGGCATAGCGATAGCCTTCACCAGACAGAGCAATGTTGAAGGAATGTTCTCCATTCGTCATGGGCGAGTAGCCACGCATTCGTCCAACGTCGTCGTTCCATTGCCCGATACCATCAACAAGAGTGATCGGTTTGCCAGACAGGCCATTCCAGCCGTCGTCAACAGCAACAGAGCTGGAGGTGAAACCAACCATTTCGCCATCATGTGTTTCATTTGTGGTGGTAAAGCTTGCGGTGTCACAGAACGTGAAGATGTGGTAGCCATTGAGCTCACCCCCTTTGCCGCCATCTCGGGAGAGATGGGGAACGACAGAGAGGTCTGCTAGCTGGTGCTCCAAGGGCGATGATTCTAATCTGAGGGGTCCCGTATCACCCGCAAGCTCAAACTGAGTGATCAGGTCGCAGTTGATGCCAGGTACGAGCAGGTCGGCTTGCAGCTTCATAGGAGTCGCAGGATCATGATAGACCCACTGGGTGGTGGGCTTGTTGACAGCTGCGCCGTGAAGGTTGGAACGGATGACCTTGGGATGGGAAAGCGTGGTCAACGATGCAGAAGGCGCAGATGTAGCCGAAGTAGAACCTAAGTCACGACCATCAATTGTTTGAAGCAAATCAAGAGGAGGGCCCAAGACGTACGTGAGCTGGCGGACGTTACAATGGGTGTCTCGGTGGAAGGGAAAAAGGCCAACCTCGTAGCTCCAACCAAAGAGATAGTGGCAGGAAAAGGATGGTCCAGTGATGATTTGAGATAACAATCGTCGGCACTGTGCAGACGTTCTGGCGCAAAAACAAAGCCCTCGCAGCGGACATCACCACCAGTGTTGTCAGTGTTGTAGGACTCGCACTGAGCCATACAATCTTCAAAGGACCCCGCAAGAACAAAAGGGTGAATGTTCTGCGCAGGGAAGTCGACATCGCAAATCACGGTGTAATTCTGCGACGTCGCAGAGTCAGTCCACGCAGTCTGTTTGCCGGCCGGACAGAGGTGTGAAGAGGTCGGAACTGCTGTGGCACAAACGGAAGCAGAGCATGGTGTGGCGGAACCCTCAAGAATGGACCCGTAGCCGCCAACGGTGACCGTGGAAGTGATCAAAGAGACTGTTGGAGTCGTTGCCCGAGCGATCACTTTGCTCTCGTGATGATGTCTGTGGCCGTGATGAACAGCACCGCTGCAGACCGAGAAGAGTGAGAAAAGAGTGAATGCTAGCATCAAGCCTACCAAGCCCGAGGACCTCATCGCGGACTGTCCGGAGCGCGGCAGAACATCAGCCGCGCCGGCAAGAACGAGTTAGGAAAAGCTCACCGTCGTCTTATCTTGACCGGACGCACTGAAGTGGACCTGTCTTCCGCCGGATTGTTGTTTTTGATGGCGAAATTCAAGGAACGGACAACAACGTGGTCTTTAAGGGGTAATTGTCAGGGCGCGGCGATCCAGATGGATCAAATGTGACGACCGAAAATGAGTGTGGATGGGTGTATAATGGATGTGTGATGAATGTGGGTTTCCACAAATGCGGTCCGAGGTAAACAATCGGTGAGAGTGAGGAATTGCCAACACCGCCAGTTTGGTGATTGACACGCCCTCGGGCCCAGAACAGCAGGCGCTGGAATGAATTTCCGAGCTGCCAGAGTCAGAGGGCCTCAGCATCGCAACAGCAAACCAGAGTCACATGAAACACTGGTCAAGGTCACGGTCACGGTCAGGTTCGGGGTGAGGGTCAGGCCCGAAGTCTGATCGGATCTGGTCTTCCTACATCACACTCCGTCTACACCGACAGAACGGAGATATGTCAAGATGAGGAATTTGCTGGATAGGACACCACTCTGTGTGTCAAAGCACTGCTCCACTCCTCTCTATCTCTCTCTTCCCTCTCTCAAACATCGCCAGCCTGAGAGAGATCGCATTGTCCGATCATCGCTCCGGACGAGACCGCGTCACATCGAGATCACGCCAATGTCTTTGCTTGCTCTGCCTCGAGTCCATCCATGAAGTTTCTCCACCACCATGGCGCTAACTCCGATTGGATCGCGTGTCAAAGTCCGAAAGTGTGGTCTGCACGACCAACGGAGACTTCGCTGGGGAATAGACCCGGGACCAGGAGCGTGGTCGTCCGAGAGGCTCCATAGTTACACATTTTGCATGCAGCTTTCCATGAAGAAAGGTGTACCTACATGAAACCCCAGCCTCCACGCCCTTGTCACACCTGGACAGAAAACACTTCACTGCGCTTTCTTCGCCTGACTACGGAGAGCTGGCGCTGTGCTACTTGACTTTTCTAGGTCGGCCGCCCATAACGCTGCTCCAACAGTGTTGGTGAAAGCAAACGCAAGATTGACGAACGGAACCATCTCCAGCAAAAATGCCACCACACCGAACCTGGAACAGCGCTTGCGTTAGTGCATGTCATCACGTCGAGAAAAATAACCACGTACGATGTGTATGCGCCCTGATGCTGCTCGATGAATGTTTCCCGCTGGCTCTTTGACCACTCCTTTAGCTGAAAGTACCTCGCGTGAGCGGCTGGTCCGTTGCGCTTGCCCTGTAGAAGCACAAAGATGACAGTGCCCACGACAGGGATGAAATTCAGAGGCAAGTACAGGAAGTATCGAATGATGGCCGAGGGAGTAAATTTGGCCAAGGGTCGCGTGATGAGCTTGCCCAACCTCGCCATAGGATCTCTTCCTGCCTTGACTTGTCTGCCGTCGGATACGAGGTCTGTGCACTCGCACGAAACCAGCGTGCCATCGAATGTGTCAACAAGGGCATCTTGTATGAGGAAGGTCTTGGAGATGAGGTTGATGATGGTAGAACTCTCGCTGAGGGTGAGCAAGGCAGCCGATATCGCGGCCAGGGGTCCGCTGGTGAAGGCCATAATGGCCGCTTGAGGGAGGTATGCAAAGACAAACATGAATGTCGTGACCCCGATGCTAAGGGTCAACGTCGACGCGAGTCTGGACGTCAGAGGCCGCCACAAGCTTCGGTGAGCCGCAAAGTAGTAGAGACCCTAGTTAGCATTAATTGTGTCAGCGTGGCTTCTCCCCTGAAATACCATACCACAAGCTTCACACCTTGATCGGGTAGAGATATGCTCTGGACTTGACGGCTTCTGACGTGAGGGTTTTGAGCCGCTTCGCCTCGTCGGCCGCAACCTCTTTGACTCTGTCAGCCATGTCTATGCGGACGCTTTCACGACTGCGAGTTCAAGCAAGAGCTGGGGTCGAAATGTATTGCTGATGGAAGGGATAACATCTTGGACGAGCTTCACCTTTGCCTTGAAAAATTGAGTCTCATGCTACGGATACGTCATGGCTACGGCTTTGTTGTCGTCAGGGAGATTCCTTGGCAAAGGTGATGATAGATCCTTTACTCTGTGCTCCCCACCACAAGGGGACACATTCAATCATTCAAGCTCTCTCGGTGCGAATGGGCTCGACAGCAGGCCGTCCATTCATTTGTACGTCTGCGATTCGGCTTTTAGGCTGAGTGGATATCAATACGAAAACAAAGGAAACGCTGAGTGACAGAATGGACCCTTTGTGGCGGTGGCCTGCCCACCCCATGTTCCCGCTCGTGCTGTAATGCCACAAATGATCCTGCTATACTCCGATGCTACACTCCTTCCCATCCAGGAGGACTTGGAAACAACGCCCAATGAGCCATGCTAGTGAATAGAAACGCCAGCATCACCGGTTCCGATCCGCTGGACTTTGTCGCCAGACGGCAGTGTCACCGCTCAACGCAGAAACGCTCAGGGAGGCCAGGTTTCTCCATCCAGACCGAACAACATTAGTGCCTCCATTGAGAGGCGCCGAAGCATCTGCGCCTCGTTCAATGTCTTCCTCATCCTCGTCTGCGAGGCGAGGGATGGGTATCGCAGAAGTAGGTGATTCATTCACTGTTTCTGCGGCACGAGCCTGAATGTCATCTGCTCGACTTTCACCTTCGTGCCGGCTTTCGTTCGAATTACCGTGGGCCATTGATCTAACCACGTCTCCTTTGCAGATAGGACAGGTCCTTCGCCTTCTAACCAGCCACGGGGTACTGGAGATTGTCAGTAGGGAAACAGGCAACATCATTCTCCAAAGGAGAGACTTACATGCAATCAGCATGGAACTCGTGCCCACAAGGGAGACTCATGACGCGACTTTGACCATCAACATATTCCTCAAGACAGACGACACACTCGACTTGGCGACCTGTATACCGTTGTCGCCACACGGGAGCGTTGGACGCTTTCTCTTTTGCGGGAGGTGATGCTGCCAATGACCCATCACTTGATAAATCTACCGGAGGTAGAACCCCAGATGTGGTCTGTGATCGCGGCCGGTTCCGGGGGGAGATCGTTCTCGACGTTGACCTTAGGAGTGGAGAGGTTGGCGAGGAGCTGGTAGGAGTGGTAATTTGAGATGATGTGGTAGATGAAGAACTAGACATAGTGTGATATACTCGGACAGGTAAGCGGTCTACCACTGACTTTGGGGCTCTCCATCTCCGTCGTCGGATGCGAGATCGAAGGAGTAGAAGGGCGTAGACCACACTCAAAGTCACCAATGGACTGACGACTAAAACGAGAAGCGTGTCGAAGAACGGGCTCGTCGACATTGTTGCTGGTGTCAGAGTAACCCATAACCCGTCGTGCCCCTCGACTGCTCCATCGCGATTGGTACTTTGTCCTTTGGCAGAAGGCGCGCTAGTTGCTGATGTCCCACTATGACCTTTCACGTCATGCGCGGGAGGTTTTCGTGATTCGGCGGTGGTAGAATCAGATGACTTGCCCCAGAGCAGCCGGCTAAGCCAACCCTTCTTGAGCCCATTGTTCTGATCATCGTTGTGATGAGACCCAGATGTTGGCTTGGCAGTATCAGACTCGGACGATCCACGGTTACGACTAGCAGCGTGGTCATATTCACCACTGCCGGGTGTAATGCTGCCACCTTTGAGAGTTTGGGAATCTCCAGGCTTTCTAGTGGGCTGACTGTTCGATCCACTCGATTTCGTGTCACTTTTTCCAGACCCAAGGGCGTCAGACTTTACCCCAGAATCATCTTGATTATCGGTGGGAAGGAGGACATCCGGGTCCCGCCAATCCTGCACCCCAATCACAAAATCAGCACCAGATTTGGGAAAGGATTTAGACCTTTCCGAGCCCGAGGAAGCCTTCTCGGTCCTGCTGTTATCCGCCGATTTCTGCTGGGGAGGTTGTGGTGACTTGGTGGAGGTTGTCCTATCATCCCAATCCTCGAGTAAGACCCAATCGATGTTGCCGCTGCTCGGCGGCCTCCGACTGTCTTCAGCAACCTGCCAGGGATAATGTGCGCTACCTTTGATGCCCAGGAAAGAGAGCATCTTCCCTAGCCAGCTTTTTGTCGCTATTGTAGCCGCAGCCTCTAACGTACCAGCGTTGGAATTCTTTTTGGGACTACTAGGTCCAGCGGTTGGGCGAGGGGTACTTTTGGCCGTAAAAGTAGGCCCAGCATCCTTCTCTGCCATTTGCTTGGCTTTCTGATTCTTAGCGTCCTTACCGCCATCAGACCCCTGGTCATCTGGCGTTTCTGGTGGGATCAGTGACGATAGAAGATGTGCAGTCGTATGAGAGGTGAACAGAGCAGGTATGGTGACATTCGACGTGTCGCCGCGAGCGTACATGGTGATGAGTGGTCCGCCAATAGCGTCATCACCCACTATGAGGGCGACGCCACCTCGACGCTGGACCCATTTGACCTTCTCCAAGAAACCACAACCTCCTCTGCTCAAAAGCACTACCCTCCCAGCAATTTCAGCACTCTCCTGTAGAGATTGGATATCGGCATGGGTGGGTGCTTTGGACTTGTCGTTGATAGATTCGTGCTCTGCAGGTTGACCAGGCTCCGCAGCTTCAGCAGGATTTGACTCTGGTAAAGGGTGGTGAAGGTGATCGTCAGTGCCATCGTTCTCCGAAGGAGAGTTATCTTTGGACTTCTCCGAGATCACGGTGTCAGCATCATCTTCCTCGCTTGCTCTCTTGGTCTTGCCACTGCTGGCTTTGGCAACAGCCGCAGCTTTGTCTGCCTTGACAGCGGCGGTGATGGGGTTCTTTTGAGCAGGTTCTTCGTCATGATGCTTTTTGTCACCCTCGCCCCATCCAGGAACATCGGAGCAGCCCAGCTCTCCCTCAGCGCCGAGAGCAGACCCAACTTTGCGTGAGCTGTCTTCCCCAAATCCGCTTCCGACCCATAGCTGACTGCTGAGACCATCAGTAGGCAATGTTGGTCCGAATGCAGCAGGTCTGGCGAGGAAGAATGTAGAGTTGTCGTCAGTCAGGCTGATTATTGCAGAGGGTGGGAAGAGTGACGCAGGGGTGTGAAAGGAGAAGAGTGCGCGTAGACGGCTTGATCTTGCGTCATAGCCGGCAGCAACGGATTCACTTCCTTGTGGATGGGCGCCCAGGAGTGACAGGAATGTCAAAAATATGGGGAGAGCGATGAAACAGAGGAGTAGAAGGAGAAGTCGTGGAGGTCGCATGGTTGGAACTGAAGGCCAGCAATTCCCGGCCAAAGCTTAGGATCGATCGTGAATTATTTTGAGGGACCCAGGAATGCTTGCCATCTGGATCAGTATAGTTGCTGGTAGAGTAGGAGAACGGGGAGGGATGGGGAGGGATTGTGAGGGAGAGATATCATGAGGGAGACATCATGAGGCGTTGAAGTGGCTCGGTGGATTCCCGCCAACCAAAGCTTCCTTGAATTCGTCAATCACGTGACCCACCATACACTGCAAATGGTCTCGTGACCAACACTTTTCTACGGTCATGAAGCTACGATAGCATGGTCAGAGAGGTTTGAACAGCTCATTCTTGGAAGATGCATTCCTTCGATGACAATCTGTGACAGGTTTTCGAAGAAGCGTCAATAGCGTACAGAGAATGCCCCCTCTTCCCCCAACGGGCACCGCTATGGACACACAACTTGGCTCAAAGGGAACAAATATGGAGAAGTCAGATCTTCTCAAACGCCTACTTCGTTCACTACGATCAGAAAGCGCTGCAGAGCTTATGTAAAGGACAGAAAGGTTGATCTGGAGCACTTTTCCTATAGCTTTTGCCCGCTTCAAAATGCCCAATTTATGATCCTCAATATTATCAGCCCACGCAATATCTCACGAAGTTTGCGTCGTCTGTCCATGGGTGGAATCCTGATTTTCTGGCCTGTTGCTCGAGAATGGTAGAAGCCCGCTCTGTTGATCTTCTGACAGGCTTGAAAGAGCTCGAAGGGCGGGATCTCCCTGAGAAATGGATGGTCTTCTAGTATCCTCTTGGGGATTGTAAACGTTGGCCTCGAGATCATCGAAGTCTTGGCCAGGATTTGCAGTTTCATATTCGCAGGCTTTGATGAACCAGAAGAAGCCTGCCGCGAGGAGAGATCCGAGACATGGACCAAGCCAGTAAATCCAATGCTCTTTGGGAAAGGAACGACTTGCTACGCAAGGACCGAAGCTTCTGGCTGGGTTCAAAGAGCCACCAGTATAGTAGACACCTAGATCCATCAGCACCGCGGAGCATCACCAGAAAGGTATAGGGTAAAGGAGACGAACCTCCTAGCTCAGCAATAAAGAGAGAAAGACCAATGCCGACTGGTGCTAAGAATGTGCTCTTATGCTTTTCTGCTGCCAGCATGATTATAGTGAAGACGAGCTGGGCTGTCAGGAACATCTCAATGAAGAGTCCTTGAGCGAGGCTCGTCCCTCCATTCAAGCTCGTGGTCACAGCGAGAGGACCAGGGAAGAGAACGGAGACAACGCCTGCAGATGCCATAGCACCGAGCATCTGTGCAACGAAGACGAAACCACCCCGGGCGAAAGGTACGGCGCCAATGAGACATAGACCAAGAGTCACCTGCTCTATATTTAGTGCCCAGGGCTTTTTTGAAGTAGCGTCCGACTCACGGCAGGGTTAAAGAGACCACCTGATATTCTGTAGAAGACCCATGCGTTGACAGCCAGCGAGAAGCCAAAGCAGAGACTGATGTATAATAGCTGTGAAGGATCGGGTCCCTGAGGGAGGTCTGTGCTCTGGGATCCAGAAGTTGTTTGAGGCGTGTTGGCCACTTGGGTTCCAGCGAAGGCGAAGAACCTACAATGTTCGAGGTCAGCATACGGCTTGGTTTTGGCCATGGAAGCACAGACAGGAAGAGAAAGGTGCCCATGAACTCGCCAACCATGGCAATGAAGTGGTTGCGAGGTCCATTGGGCATTCGTTTGAAGAACGGGATGGGTTTAGGTCCAGCCATCTCCTTTGAAGGGGTGAGTGACAAGTCGGTTTTCTTTCGAGGCCTGAACACTCCGGGGAGGAACCCCGTCTTCGCCTGAAGGTTTTCCATCTCCACCTTATAGTAGCTGCGTTCCGCTTAACGTTGCTTCCTGACTTCGGGGTGGGACAGCGGAATGGATCGTGGGGAAGGAAGTGCCGCTGGCCAGCAGATGGTAGCACACCCTTTTCGATCTTCTGCTGGTCGTTGCCTCGAGCCGGCACCAGCTCGTTCAGCTGCGAGATTCTGAGGGGATCGATTGCATAAGTAGTGCGGAGGCACTGCAGTGGAGCGATGTATTCAGGGAGGAACAGTCTGAAGGTGGTGCACAAAGCGAACGACGGCAGAGGCAGTCAAGTGGTCCAGGCCCCGACAGCACCGCTAACGGCATCGACGGCCGCAGCTCCACTGTTCGCTGCTGAAGGCTCGTCATTAGGGTCTGAGAGAACGGGTCACTCTGAACATTGTCAGACATTTTATGCACCTCTCCACCAGATCCGGAGCCTTTGTTCACCATGTCCAGTGGGTGGAGAAGCCTAAGGCGGGGCGGGTGGCGTCCAAGGTGTCTGCCACCCAGAGCTTGGAGCTGTCGATCGGGGTAGATCGATACCAGTACTGGTCATCCGTGGATCAATCTCGATGGTATGAGTCCACCACCCAATCATCGTGAGGGGGCAGTAACTACTTCAGGGCAAATTCCAGTCTTCTGTGAGCGCGCGCGTCGGATCATCACCCACCACTGGGCCTGTGGGCTTTGGCAACTACGTAGTAATCACTCATCGCACGGCCCCTATTTTCGGATCATAAGTTCACAACCGATGGGTGGGGACAGAATGAGGATGGAATGGGATATAATAATTCTGCTGCCTCTCTCCCCCTCTCACTCGAGCTATATGCACTCCTTTCCTTCCCTGGTTGTACGTACTGCTCGTCGTACATCGGATTACGGCTCAATGTCTCATTGGTTTATTCACCACTGACCACCCTCCGACTCCAATGCAGCCCTTACGCCCTGGTCTTCTTTGATCCATTGCTCTATCCTGTCGGCAGTGTCACCAACCAGTCTTTCATACGTGTCGCCCTCTGGCACGAACAGAGTCGTGTGGGCCACGACCTCATCGACACCCTCCATGTAGACCCGTATCCAGGTGGGGTCCCTCAGTCCTGTCCTTCGATCTTTTGGCGGAAGGGTACAGAACTTTCTATCCCGCTGTTTCTTAACTTTCTGTATGTCTACCTCGGTACTTGCGCCGGTGCGACGCTCTTCAGCATCTCGCTGCAGCTGTTTGTCATAGACCTCTGGATTCAAAGTAGCTGAGCGCTTGAGCTTTTGACGTTCTTCGACAGATTGGTTTGCTGCTGCGGTTTTGGCGGCTTTGTTGGCTTCTTTTCTCGCTGCTTTTTCGCGCTTCTCGATAACCTTTCCCCGCTCACGGATGCTCTTTTCGCGATCCTTCTTAGCCCGCTCATATGCCTTCACGACTCTGGCATGATCCTTTTGTGCAAGCTTCAGATGGTCTGGATCATTGTACTTCGAGGGGTCGAATTCTGGTGGGGATTGGGGTAGAGGAGGAACAGAAGGAAGGCCATCAAACGCGTGACCCTCGGTCTGTACGGGATAAGTAGAATGTGCATTATCTTGTTGACTATGGAGACGATTCAGGTCAGGGGTTCCACTGTCTGAAGTCTCGGTCTTGGGAGCAAGTGCAGTATGAGGAGCAGGGTACTCCTGTTCGTTGTCGGATATCGGCCTTGGGTCAATGAACTCAAGGGACTTTTGTACGATATCGCCGTCGGCACGATGTTCTTCAATCGAGAGTCGTGGCGTGGATGGCGTGATTGCGCCACTCCTCTGCCCATCAGACCCGCCATCAGCTTTCAACGCCATGTCTTTCATCTCTGTGGCCGGAGCGTCTGCAGGAGGCCTTTCAGGCTTCAATCGTCCAGTGCTTGCAGAATAGTAATTCACAAATCGTACTCGGCGCAAAAGACGTCCTTGAGAATCTCTTGGCCTGGCCAGCTCATCGACATCTTCCAAAGCTCTGGTTGCGGTATACCTTCGTTTCAAGCCAGGATAGTCTGCCATACAGCCGCCAAATTCGAAGTGAGACGTGACATACTCCTTTGTTGCCTTTGTCAGCCCGTCTGAGTGTTTATTGACGAAGTACAGAGCTTTCTCTAGGCCTTTTCGCTGGGTTGTTTTGACGTCATTCGGGAATGGAGGATTGTAGTTGGGGTCGTCAGGCATCTGACTGAGGATGCTTGACGCGACGGAAGCGGCAGGGCTCAGTGGACTGCCCGTACTTGAATGTGACGAAGCTGTATTGTCGCCCTGCATTTTACTATCAGGCAAGTCTGGTTTTGAGCGAAATAGACTACTAATGCCAGTTCCGATGACTCCTGGATGCATGCCTAGAAAAGGAGTGTCGAAAGCTATAAGACCCAAGATTCGGTGCAGTCGCGCATTGCGATTTCTCGTCGAGTACGGCTGCAGTAATGCAACTTCGGCGGCAAGTATGCCACCTAAGCTGTGGCCAAGGAGGACAACATCCGTGTCAGGAGACTCGTGGGGCGTGAGCCTAAAACAAGTCAGCGTGCTTCCACTTACCAGCCTGCGGAAGCCGACCAGTTGCTAAAATCATCTCGAGCATGCTCGATAGGCTTCCTCGACTTATACCGGGGATAGATCTTCGAATGTATGACATGTGATTCTGCCATCGTCACCGTGAGCACATTGTGGATATGGGCTGGGAAGCTCTTGAAGCTGGTCTCGTTTCCCATGAAGCCATGAATGTAGACTAGTAAAAGAGTCCGTCTGTTTGCTCCTGCCGACTCGATTGGCCGCAACGAATGCATGGAAGACGATCGAGGATCCTGCCCGCTCCATTGTTCTGCATGGCTGCCATACGGATGGGAATGCTTTCTGGAAGGGGATCTCGACCGTGGCTGATGATGAGGCGTAAGATGAATCGTCTCATGTCGCCACGGTGGATAGGGAGGGAGAGAATCTGAGGACATCAACGAGGACGAGGAAGAACCTGGTCTATCGGTGGCTCGCGAGGGAGATGGGTTCCTTGGTGGCAACGGAGGCTTTGAGGAGGACATATCGCCTCTCTCTTCTTTGACTCAGGTAGTATATGAAAGGCAGAAATGGATTGCAGAGGCGCCTCTCCGTTTTGATTTGTATCAGCCATGTTCAGAAGTAGCCAGTTCATACAGCCAGTGTAAGTGCTCAAAGAAGGCGCTAATCGTTCGTGCGTTCGTTTGTTGGAGGAGAGCTTGCGAGCTTGGTCGCATCCTGGCTGGCGCTGCACCGTCCCCGCAGGATGACAGCGACAAAGATCGACCTAGTCATCCCCAGTGCACGACAAAAGGTCAATACCAACTGCTTTGCCGTGTAACCGTAATGGCACCCCAAGCCGAGATATCAATACCCAACACGACTGTGTCAAACACGGACAAGCCCTACACGATCTATAACATCACACTCCGCCTTCCGCTACGGTCCTTCACCATTCAGAAACGCTATTCGGATTTCACATCACTCCACGAGTTGCTCCAAAGCCAAGCAGGCTCTGCTCCCCCGGTGTCGCTCCCTGCCAAATCCTGGTTCTCTCGCACAGTTGCGAATCCAGATCTCACAGAAGAACGGCGGCGAGGACTGGAGCACTATCTCTGGACCATCAACGAGAGCGAGGACTCGAGATGGCGGAACACGAGCGCCTGGCGGAGCTTCTTGAATCTTCCTGGCTCGCTATCCAGTCAGACTGGCACTAAAGCCGGCGCGTTGCATTCAGTGCTGTCTGGTCCTGGGGGAGCAGGTGCGCCAATCACAGATGCCACGGTTTGGCTGGACTGCCATAGGGATGTCAAGGCGCAGCTACATGATGCAAGACTACATCTGACGAGCAGAGATCAGGCTGCTTCGCCGCAAAAGCAACATGAGGCCAGTGCGGCAGCAAAGAGCTGCTTGGTCAAGGTCGGAGGCATGATCAACGCCTTGGAAGAAGGGTTAAAGAACATACAGCAGGGTTCGCACAGCTGGGGCTCGCAGAAGCTGGGAGATGGAGAGGTCCGGAGGAGGAAAGATTTGATAGCGACGGCAAAGAAGGAGAAGGAGGGCTTGGAGAATCTGCTGAACGCTATGGCGAAAAAGAGCAGCCTCGATGATGCTGTGGCGGCCATGCAAGACACACAGAAACTGGTTGGCACGAAGCCCAGAACGGGTGGCAGAGTCCTTGGTAAAGAGACAGCTGAGACAAGAGAGCTGGATAATACAGGCGTGTTGCAACTGCAGAAGCAGAAGATGGCAGACCAAGATCTTGACGTAGAGGAGCTGCGAAGAATCGTGCAACGGCAGAGGGAACTGGGGGCTGCGATCAACAATGAGCTTGAGGTGCAGAACGAGATGTTGAGAATGGTGGACGAGGGCACCGATCGAGTGCAAGCCAAAGTCGACATCGCGAAGAAGAGAATCGCCAAGATCTCTTGATTGCGCTTTTTTGAGTCGGAAGTCATTTTCTTGAAGGTCTTGATCTTGCAAAAGACAAAGGGTTCCTATGATATCGATCATGGCTGTGGGCTTGCTTCAAGCATGGGCCATCAGCAGATAGTTGCGGCAGAACTTTCGACCAGGAGTCCTGTCGTCCAACCGATGCACTTTTCTATTCAACGCAGGCTCGAGCTGTGGCTTTCTCGCAAGGACGTGTTGATGAATCAACCGTTCCATTGAGAGTATGGAAGCAGCCATGGGGCCACGTTTCTGGTATCATTTCGCAGACATGAATTCCTTCGCTTCTTCCTCCGACACATCAGACACATTCGACATCCTCTTATCGATCAACCCTACTCGATTCCTCCTAATAGACCACCACATCTCCCTCCGATCTCCATCTAATTCTTCTGCCATGATCTTCTGTTTCAACTTCCGCAACACCTCGTTGTAGAGCACTGGTTCCTCCAGCTCGGTCAACTCGGATCGCATCACACCCAATTCCTCCACAACGCGAGCATAGTTGTTGTCCCCAAAGCTGTCCTTGATCTGGTTCTCGACAATGGAAGCCATCTGATTGACAGCGTCTTTG
>QQTW01001259.1_pt1 | contig 17516 bp, 15 predicted proteins | sample 1904831 | NCBI WGS metagenome assembly QQTW01 (sample SAMN09435610, study PRJNA476489) | Subsurface metagenome, whole genome shotgun sequencing project. | reverse complement strand
GTAACAGACATCAATTATATCATCAGTGCGGAGTATACTTACCCCTATCAGTTGCTGCACTATATTCCAGGCCTCCGCATCGTTCCCAGCCGTTAGCACGCAGTAATGGGCAGCGAGTTCCCCACTGCACTGACAAATTCGCACAGTTCCAGATTGTCTTCCACCACTAGCACCAGTGTCTTGCCCTCATTTTCTTCTGTCCTGTAAAAAGCATGCTCCTAGTGGATAAGTTCATTTTCCACAGCCCCTTTGGGAAGCGGAAGAGAAACTCCACTACTACAACTGGTTCTATAGGCTGAAAGGGCAAGCATAGCTCTACAGTGGTACCCCGACCTACCAGGCTTTTTACCAATACGCTACCTTGTAACAGATCGGTAAGCTCTTTCACTAAGGCCAGACCTATGCCCGATCCCTCGTGCATGCGGGTAGTGGAATCATCCACCTGGTAAAACCGCTCGAAAATATGGGGCAGCTTTCCGGCCTCAATACCTACACCCGTATCGGTAATGAGTATCTTGGCTTGATGAGCAGCTACCTGTAGCACAACGTTTATCTGCCCGCCCTTTGGTATCACAAGCTAGAAAAGGCACCCGCCCGACCAGTTGCATATCCCCTTGGCCGGAAGCCCGGTAACCGGAGAAGATGAGTTGATTGCGACTCCATAGCTTGTTAGTTGTAGATAAAGAAGAGTGAAATGGCTACTTCCTTTGCATCTTTTATACCTGCCTGGTAACGGGTAAATGAATAGGGATGTACCATATTCTGGGTAAAATCCTGCTCTCTGGTATACATCAGCTTTACTGGAATGCCACCCGCTTCTTTAGATAGATGGCTTCTATAGCTACATCAGGATAATATCTTCTGCCAAAGCCACTTCCTGAAGGCAGCAGGTGCATGGTAATATTTTCTCTGGGAATGCCTGACAGCTTATTCATCTCTCCGGCAATATATGCCGGCCCCTGGGTACCCAGCCATATTTCGCAAGCATTGTTTGTATAACGGGCTGTACAGTTAAGCGTCTCCATGGGTGCATGCAACTGATAGGGGTAAGTATACTCCGCACTGATGATATAATTGATGTCTGTTACATAGGCAAAGGCATCCGGATTACCAATATACCCTGTTGGCTGACTTTCCTGTAAGCTTTGCTGGTGCATCCCCACTTACGCCGCCAATCTTAGCTGTAAACAGCACTTTCTTAACCCCTTTTACAGCCATTGCTTTAGAAGCATCATACTTCTTAAGTTTTCCTCTGAAAATAGGGCACCTGACTATCAAAGCATATACCATTCCCGGTTACTTCTACATCCATTCCGTACTGATACGTACCTTTTACCACATCCGGAATAATCTTGTTAGCCAGAGGCTTGCCAACAAGGCGGTAGTCAGCACTGGCTTTAGGAGTTATCTTTTCTGGTGCTGTGTATTTGCTTGCTTTGTGGGCTATCTCTCCATATATCAGCCGGGCACCATTTTTATTATTGATCAGTTCCCCCTTATCCGTATTAATTAATCTGGCTAAAGTCAACCTGCCAGTGCTCAGCAGCAGCTTGCATAAGCATGTGACGGACAGCGGCTCCCATGTGCTGCAGAATCGGCCACAACGGTATCAATTACCACATGGCTTTTTAATTTTTGAAGAAAATAGGCATCCAACCATTGCTTTTGCTCAGACTCTGAAGCAGCACCAAACAACTTATCTGTCAGGTGGGTGAAAGTAGCATCAGCCACATCGTTTGTATGAATTAAATGGTTTGCAAGTTGGACGGCAAGGAGATTCAGCAGATAGTGCATGGCCTGAGGCTTTATTTTTATGCCTATTTGATACAGATAGGCAGGAAGCTTTACAGTAACTGATGCATCCCGCTGGCCAACAATATGTGTCTCTCTGATTAGGCATGTAGTCTGACAGGGGGTAGATTGCCAGCTATAAGATGTACCCAGATTAAGGATAATTTCTGCATAGCCGTCCGGAATAATAATTTCTTCCCTGGAAATGGATTTCGCATCTGTTTTCAGTATCCAGTAGCAGCCAATATAGGAACGCAAATCCGGATGGGGCGGTAGCAATTTATAATACATTGCCAAAGAAAGAAAAGAAAGCCCAAGCTATAAAGAGTTTGCTCAGGAAGGAATACTTACTGTTTTTAAAAATAGAGAGTGGAAAGAAAGCAGATGTAGAATCCAGATCTTTACAAGTTGAAAGGAGGAGTTAAAGTAACACCCCTTGGCTATTGCACAACTCAAATCAAGTGATACGCTGCCCAATTTTTTAAGTATAAGAGCCAAGAGAGACAATCAAAATAACTTATTTTTAACAATCTTTGGTAAAGGAGTTTAACTCCTCCTTTTCCTTTTGCTTAAGTGGATGTAGTTATTAAAATATGTTATCAGGTTATCTGTTGCCATTGCACAAATGTACTTATCCTACAAATCAGTGATGTGGACTAACTCCTACTATAGCCTATAAACAAGCTTTGTTAACAGGCTGCTTACCTTTAATGAGATAAATTTTCTTGTTTTTGAAATTTTTCTTTTGTCTTTACCCTGACGCTAACTTTACCAGCTTCCACCTATGGCTTTGATAAGGGCAACTGTGTATAAGGCCTGCTGTCCTTTTAAATTAACTGCTTGCCGTTCCAGTTCCAGGGTAACTCTTTCAGCATCCACTACCTCCAGAAATGTAGTTAATCCTTTTGCATATAATTCGCGGGAGTATTGCCGGGTCCTATGGGCTGATACCAATGCCTGTTCTTGAATATTCATCTGTTCTGTCAGAATTTGTAAGTTGGCTAAGGCTGTTTCTACCTCCCTGCCTGCGGTAAGTACCCGCTGCTGATAAGTAGACAAAGAAGCCTGTGCTTGTTGCTGGGCAATTACTACATTGTTGCGGTTACGAAAGCCTTCATAAATAGGCACTGATACACTAGCTCCTAACAGATAGGTTGCACTATTGGCAGAGAAGAGATCTGCCGGTTCCTGAGACACCAGGCCTGCCGAACCAATCAGGTTTAGCCGGGGCCGTAGGGCAGTTTTAGTTATTTTTATCTGCTCATTTGTGGCGGCAACCAACCGTTCTGATTGCAATAAATCCGGCCGGCGAAGTATCAACTGCGAGGGTGTAAGAGAGGGAACCAGGGGCAAAATGGCAGGTAAGGGCGCTTCATCAATAGATATATTCCCGGAAGCTGTCCCTATTAAGACCCCTATAGATAATTCCAGTTCCGACCTGCTACGTTTGATACCCTGCAGTTGTAAGCGTACATTAGAAACTTCAGTTTCAGCACGTAATACGTCCATTTGAGTAATAAGGCCAGCTGTAAACCGTGCCTGCACCACTGCCAGGGTAGAGTCGCGAAGGTATAAGCTCCGCTCTAACACCAGTTTTTCTGTATCTGTGGTACGTAACAGCCAATAGATCCGGGCAATTTCAGAACTAACCATTAACCGTACGGACTGTTGTTCAGCCTCTGTTGCCTGGGCTAACAACTGGTTTACGCCTACTTGCTTGCCAACCCGTTGCCATACGTCTAGCTCATAACTCACATCCAAGGGAATCTGATAGGTATTCATCGTAAACCGGGTAAGCTGCCGGTCTTGCAACTGTATGGCTACCGGGCGGTTAGGTGCCAGACTCTGGGTTGCTACATACGGATTGAGCCGGACAGAAGGCATATAATACGACTGGGCAACTTTTACCCTGGTATGGGCTTCTTCCAGCCGGCTCATACTGACTTTTAACTCCAGGTTATTTGTTAACCCCAGCCCAATCAATGAATCCAGGGTGGCGTCGTTAAATACTTTCCACCATTGATTGTCTGGTGGTATAGCAGTTGTTTGAGTAGTTGCCGGTTGCCACTTCCATTGCTCAGGCATTTGGTCTTCCGACTGAGCAAAGCTTTGCACTGTACTGAGCCATATCCCTGCACAAACTATATATAATAATATTTTTTTCATCTGCATATATTTACTTTCAAATGACTAATAAATTCACCACAAACAGTTTATTGAGCATAGTCAGGGTTGAATAAACTACTCATGGCTCATTTCATAAGAAAAATTGCCTTTAGTGGCTTGCTTTGGCAGAAGCCACTTTTGCAGAGGCCGGGGCTTTCGGTTGCACTTTCTGGCCTTCCTGCAGATTATCAGATGGATTGACTACCAGGCGTTCTTCTCCCTGCAGGCCTGTTCCGATTTCTAAGGTTGTACCAAAGTCACGGGAAATTTCCACGGGCTGGATATGTAGGGTGTTATCTGCTTTTACCACCATTACCTGAGGCCCTTCCGGCGTCACCCATAGGGCATTGGCCGGAATAACCACCGGGGGCTGGACTTGATTTAACTGAAAATTTACCTGCCCATATAAACCTGCTACCAGCTCGTGGTTCTGGTTGGGTATGACTACTTCTGTAAGCAAGGTGCGGGATTGGGAACGTAAGGACTGGGAGGTGCGCATTACTTTTCCGGTGAATACCTTGTCTGGAAATTCCGGTACACGCACCTCTACCTGTTGCCCCACTTGAATAAAGCGGTAATATGCCTGAGGTACATCGGTATACACCCGTAAGGTGTCTAGTTGTGAAATGATAAATAAGGGAGTCGTATTGCCCACGGTAACCAGAGATCCTTGCTCGGTATTGCGTATCGTGATTACACCGCTAAAGGGTGCCCGTATTTCCTGTAAGCCTTTCAATACTTCAATTCGGCGCAGATTTGCCTGGTTCATTTCGTAGAGTGCCTGCCGGTTATCTATATCCTGCCGGGAAACAGCACCGGGCAACGAGACACTTTCTACTCGCTCCAGGTTGGCTTTGGCCAGTTTCAAATCAGTCTGGGCACGGATAATATCCTGATCCAGTTCGGGAGCATCCAATGTAGCCAGCAGTTGCCCTTTGTTTACCTGGCTGCCAATGTCTACCAAACGTTTTCTGAGAAACCCTTGTGTACGGGCATATAAAGGGGTTTCCCGCAGAGGTACTATTTGCCCCGGTAAGGTAAGGTTGCCCGTAACATCCGAACGGGAAGCTACCGTGATATTCACCTGTACCAAGCGGTTTTTTTCCTTCTCCACGGCAGCTTGCAGCTCCTGCTGGTTTCGTATCCGGGGCAATACACCCACGAAGAGAAACAGCAGAATCAGTGCTATGGGCAGCAACCAGAGGATAAGGTTGGATTGAGTTTTCATAGAGTGTAACTTTTATAAATCGTGTATACGTATTTGGGTAGAGAAAACCTGTTGATCTGCTTAACGGATTTATTTAGGATTGGGCTATTACCGGCTTGCGCTTAGCCAGATAGCTGAATACGACAGGCACAAATAATAAGGTGGTAAAAGTGGCCAGCAACAAACCCCCGATTACGGCACGTCCTAAAGGAGCATTTTGCTCACCGCCTTCACCAAGCCCGATAGACATGGGTAACATACCGATAATCATGGCCAGGGCCGTCATCAGAATAGGACGTAAACGCGTACGGCCAGCTTCATAAGCGGCTTGCCAGGGAGTTTTATTACTTTCTATCAGGGTATCAGAAGCAAAATTGACCATTAGGATGCTGTTGGCTGTAGCTACGCCCACACTCATAATAGCCCCCATCAGCGAAGGAATACTGAAGGGTGTATGAGTCAGGAAAAGCATCCAAACCATTCCACACATGGCACCAGGTAAAGCAGTGATTATAATAAAGGGCAGGCGGAATGACTGGAAGTTCACCACCATCAGCAAATACACCAGTACAGCTGCAAATACTAGTCCGGTAAACAACCTGGAGAAGGCACTATTCATGCTCTCCACCTGTCCGCGTACGACAATGGTATTTCCCGGCTTGAGTTCTTTCTCGTAGTGGGCAATAATTTTTTCAAGCTCAGCGGCCACAGAACCCAGGTCGGTTCTCTCAACAGAAGCATATACATCGTAGACTGGCTGCATATTTACCCGGTTTATAATCACAGGTGCCACTTTGCGCTGAATGTGCATCACATTACTCAGAAGTTGTGGCGTAGCCATATCAGCATTCATCACCAAGGGTATTTGCAGCATTTTCTCCATCGTGTTGAGCCGGAAAGGCGGTGTTTGCACGGCAATCAAATAAGGGAAACCTGTTTGTGGGTCTGCCCAGAAATTGGGGGTTACCTGTGTCGTACCACTTAGCGAAATCATCATATTGTTGGCAATCCGCTGCTCATTTAAGCCCAACTGGCCGGCCCGTTCGCGGTCAATATCTACAAATAACTCGGGGGCATCCATTACCTGGTGCAGGCGCACGTCTACTGCCCCGGGAATTTGCGCGGCCCGTTTTTCGATAGCTCTGGCAATTTTCAGGTTATTTTTCCGGTCAAAACCGGCTACCTGTATGTCAATGGGAGCCGTTAATCCGAAATTCAGGATCTGGCTGACAATATCGGAGGGTTGAAAGAAAAAGGTGACCCCCGGCATTTCCTCCCGCAGGATAGTACGCAGTTGACGGATATAATAAGAGGAGGGCCTGGTTTTTTCTTCCGAAAGTGCCACCAGTAGCTCGGCATCTGCAGAGCCGATAGAAGAATTGTCGGTGAAGGTAAGGTTGTAGCCTTCGCTGGTCATCCCAATATTGCTGATAATGGTAGCTACTTCTTTATCCGGAATATGCCGGCGGATTACTTTTTCTACTTGTGCAGCAATGCGTTCTGTTTCTTCCAGGCGCGAGCCGGCGGGTGCCCGCAAGTGTAAGCGGAACTGGCCTGCATCCACCCCCGGAAAAAAGTCTCTTCCGACGAAGGGAATCATCACCGCTGTGCCTACAAGTACTAGTATAAACAGGCCTAATACTTTTTTGCGGTTGTTTAAGGTCCATGTCAGCGTATGGAGATAACCGGTTTGCAGCCGCTCAAAAGACCTGTTGAAGCGGGTATGTATACGGCCAAACCAGCCTCTTTTTAGAGGACTTTGCTCCCCGTGTCTGCCCTGTGTATGTTCCTCTGCCGGAAGCATTAGGTCGGCCAGCATGGGCACTAGCGTACGGGACAACAAGTAGGAAGCCAGCATAGCAAACACAACAGACATGGCCATCGGTCCAAACAGGAAACGGGCCGGACCTTCCAGAAACAGTACGGAAACAAATACAATACAGATAGTTAACGTGGCCACCAGGGTAGGGGTAGCTATTTGCTGAGCGCCTTCTACAATGGCTTTGCGCAAGGGTAAATCTAATTCCTGATTCCGGTGAATATTCTCAATGGTTACCGTGGCATCATCCACCAGAATTCCGATGGCCAGGGCCAGTCCACCAAGCGTCATAATGTTAAGTGTTTCACCTAATAAAAACAGCACAATAAGAGAACTAAGAATAGAAAGGGGAATAGAGATAGCTACAATAAGGGTACTGCGCCAGCTTCCCAGAAAGAGCAGAATCATCGTTGCTGTCAGCAAGGCAGCTATGATTCCTTCCACCACTACGCCATGGATAGAAGCCCTTACGAAAACAGACTGGTCGAAGAGTTCAGTGATCTTCAGATTTTTTGGAGCGGCCGCCCGGACCATTGGCAGAATTTCATTGCGGATCCGATCGACTACTTCGGTGGTGGAGGCTCCTCCTATTTTTACGATACTAAACAAAGCCCCCCTTACCCCATCCTGCTTGACTACGTTAGACTGTATGGAAGCGCCATCGTGTACATTGGCTACATCCCTCATATGCAGGGTTACCCCATTTACTTGTTTTACAGGAATATCATTGAGGGTGGAAAGTACTTCCGGCTTGGTATTGAGGCGGACATTGTATTCGCGGTCGCCAAACCTGGCCTGCCCACTAGGAAGAGTCAGGTTCTGCACAGAAATGGCGTTCACTACATCTTCGGGTGTTAATCCTTGTGCCAGCAGCTTTTCAGGGTCCAAATCTACCATTATCTGGCGGGCTTTTCCACCAAAAGGCAGCGACATCCTGGAGCCTTGTACGGTGGAAATTTGCGGTCGCATCCTGGTATTGGCATAGTCGGTTACCTGCGATTCGGTAAGACTGTCGGAAGAAAGGCCTAATTGCAGAATGGGTACTTCTGTGGCATTATAGCGCACAATTAAAGGCGGTTGTGTACCCGGAGGCATCCGTACCCGGATGGTCTGGGCAATGGAGGTTACTTGTGCCAGTGCTTCTTCTATTCTTACCTCAGGCTGGAAATAAATTTTAATGATAGCAATGCCATTATGGGTCTGTGATTCCATCTGCCGGATATTGCCTACATTATTTGTAGTAGCTGTTTCACTGAAGTTAGTAATCATTTTTTCCATTTCATCCGTAGAGAGTCCCCGGTAGGTCCAGATGACAGTAATGACCGGAATATTAATCCGGGGAAAGATATCTGTTGGCATCCGTACAATGGAAACCACCCCCATAATGAGTATAAGCAGGGCCATTACGGCAATAGTATAAGGCCGGGTAAGGGCTAATCGTACAATCCACATAAGTCTTAACTGGTTATTGGTTTTTTATTTTTTTGTTTATCAGCAGGCTGATGATGTAATTGCAAAGGGTTATACTGTTATATAAATTTCCACCTTTCTGCACTAAACTTATCTATAAAGTAGGGTGAGATACAGCTTCCCAGTCAGTAATTTCTTTCTGCAAGGCGTTTAGCTAAACAAAGGTAGGCTTTTTGGTTGGTGAAATAGTGGTGAAGATTTAAGTATTATTGGTGAGGCTTTAAGTTATTGTCAGTCTTGGGGTAATATCTGAGTGAGAGTCTGACAATCCTCATCAAGGGCGGGGTTAATCGGTCACGTTGGGTGCCGCCCCAATTTCCTGGCTAGGATTAGTGAGTAGATGGGACGAAGACCTGTTATTGAGCCAGAGTCAAGTCTGCTTCTTACTACAAAAGCCAAAAGGTGAAAGAGCACTTGGAAAACATTAACGGACAGTTGCCCGAAAAAGACTAGCCCTTGGCTCTGCTGCGTCTTGCATCCGCCTTTTTGCTACTTCCCGACATTACTGCGGGCGTTGAAACTCCTTATGCAAACAAGGATAACTGGAGTTGATCTGCCGTATCGTACTCAGCATCAATATATCGGTTGCTTAATTTCTTTCGATATTCGGTGGGAGTCATTCCTGAATATAGTTTGAAGAACTTGGTAAAATTTGAATTATCATATGTCAACCGGCTTGCCACCTCACTTATAGATAAATCCGGGTCTGACAACATTTTCTTAGCTTCCAGCAGAATCCGAAGCTCATAAAAGTGGCAGGGATGAAAGCCCGTGTTCAATTTGACTACGTTGCTCACATGAACCGGATGAAGGCACATCGCATCGGCAATATCCTTAAGGTGAACCATTTCCTGCACGCGTCCCGCCATAAAATCGTCCATGTGCTTGTTCATCTCGTGCAGGAATGATTGGGTAATCTCATCCTGCCGGCTTAGGTATTTTGTTGGGATTTTCATAATTTTTTTAAGATTTAAGAATAAAACTCCTACTGCGAAGTTTCAATTTAACATAGCAATCTAATGGTGATAATTTGAGTTTTACGTAGTAGCCCCACTCAAGAGCGGAACGTTTCGGTAGTGGTAGCTATCCTTTTCATGGAGTGTTTTTATGACTGCTTTAATTTTTATTGTCGCCGGCGACAGTACAAAGGTAATGTGTCCCTCGCCCAAAAAAATACAAATTCTACGGTAAGTGTTGCATAATCCTAAGATTGGATGCTCAAATGAGATTTACGGTAAGCAACCGGAGAGGTATCTGTGTACTTTTTGAAGTAATTACTAAAGTGCGCCGACTCAGTGAAGCCTAAGCGGAAGGAAATTTCCTTAATGGAGATGGAGGAATTTTGTAAGAGAGATTTAGCTTCGGCGATGGTTTTTTCGGCTACCCAAGTACCAATGGGTTTGCCCGTTTTTGTTTTGATGACATTGCTCAGGTGATTTGGGTGTAAATTCTGCGCATCGGCATATTCTTGTACTCTGAATACTCGTTCCACTTTACCATCGCTCAAATTCCGGTAATGTTTTTCCATTAAAAGTTTAAAATTTTTAACTATTTGAGAGCTGCGGTTTCCTTCATAAATTGGGTTATAATCGAGCCAGAAATATTCTTTGACTTTTAATAGCAGCACCACAAACAAGCTACCTATGATGCGTGTTCGGTAAGGAGAGTGACTGTTGTACTCCTGAAGAATTTGCAAATAGAGTCTTTCAAATTCCGTAAATAAGTCAGCGTTAAGTACTCGAGCCGGAAACGTTTCTGTTAACAAAAAAGGAAATTCTTCAAAAATGTCAGCGTGCACATTTTCCTTTAGAAAGGATTCAGTAAGTGTAATTAAATAAACTTCCTCCACTACCGTCCACTTGTAAGTCCGGTAGTGACCAGGGTTGGTAAAGTAAATTGTCCCCGGTACCAACTCAAATTGTTGCTCATCAATAGTGTATTGTCCAACCCCGTTTTTAACAAACACAAATACAAAGAAGTTTAATCGATTAAGGGGGGCTTGGAAAGGGAGATTTTGAATGACCTCTTTTAAGTTGAAAATGGTAAAGTCGGTTTGTAGATCGATTAAATCTACTGGTAGACCTAAATGCTTAAAATGATCATAAAGCGCGCTAAAAATGGGTATTTTTTCTTCTTCCATTTTGCTGTGTAATATATGCGGATTGTATGCACAACCCATTGACTTCCTATAATACGGACCCGTAAGCTACTTTCAGTACCTCCTCATGTTATTATATTATAAGTCACGGGATTAATGACAAAGTTCGGTTAATGAGAGCTTAACTACCCTACTTCTTAATTTCGTTCTTATACGATTATCAGCACAGTCGTTTCTTTCCCCTTGAATGGTCAATCAATTGAACGACTGCCTGAATTCCAGCGGTGAAAGATGGGTTTTGCTTTTGAACAACTTGCTGAACGACTGCGAATGCTCAAAGCCTAACTGATAGGCAATTTCTGAGACAGATAAATCGGTGGTGGATAATTTCTCCTTGGCTTTTTCTATCAATTTATCGTGGATGTGCTGCTGGGTACTCTGGCCGGTTAATACGGTTAACAACCCGCTTAGGTAGTTAGGCGAAACGTTCAGCGCTTCGGCAATAAATTGCACCGTGGGTAATCCTTTAGCTATTAGCTCATTCCCTTTGAAATAGTCCGTAAGAATGGCTTCTAACCGGTCCAGGAGCTGATGATTGGTAATTCTTCTGGTCAGGAACTGGCGATGGTAAAACCGGTCTGCATACGTGAGCAGTAATTCCAATTGGGTAATAATTACGCTCTGGCTGAATTTATCCATGTTTGCACAATATTCCCCTTCAATGTTGTGCATGATGCCCGTAATGGTTCTCTCTTCTTTATCCGAAAGGTGCAAGGCTTCATGGACCGAATAGCCGAAATACTCATATTGCTTGATGGCTTTAGCCAGCGGCGTATTCCATAGAAAGTCGGGATGAACCAGTAGCATCCATCCCGAATGAATCAATTCTTCCCCACTAGCCACCTCAATCCGAAAAACCTGGCCAGGCGACATAAAGGCCATCACCCCTTCGTCGAAATCATACTGCTGCTGACCATACTTCAACTTCGCATTGAAAGCTCTTTTGAGGGCAATAAAATAAAAATCCAATACCAGACTTGTTTCCTGTGCGGGCACCTGCTTGACTAATTCAAAAGGCAATACACTGATGAGCGGATGCTCCGGCTTGGGCAAAGCTCTGAGTTGAAGGTATTCGCTGATGGTTTTAATCCGGTGCGGTTGAGTGCTTTTCATACGTTTTATCTTTTTATAGAATTACCACTACTTTTCCCACCGTATGTCCGCTGCCAACCTGTACATGGGCCTTTCCCATTTGGGTTTGTCTACATCTTGAACGTGTAGATTTTCTACACTTCCGCTCTCCTTCAATATAATCGCTTTCATGCATTATTGTTTAAAAGTAGCCGCAAATTCTCTGGCAAACTCTTCCAGCTTTACTTTGCCCATCACGGCTGGTCTATAGCGGTAATAATTTTCTGCCAATAACCCGCTGTGCATACCTTCATACATCTCAACCAAGCCGGCGGCTATGTGTGGGTTCATCCCGGCGGATTCCAAACCATTTTGCATCTGCCCGCTAGGAATTATCTTCCATGTCAGATCCGGCTTTCCGATGGCCTCACCTAAAACACGGGCCGTATCCTGGCAAGTACGTTCGTCGCTGGCTACGTAGCGAAATTTTCTGCCAGTAAACGGGTTGGTGATTTCCTCTTCAACGGCAGCGGCAATGTCTTTTGGAGAAACCCAGGGCACGATGTCCGCTTCCCCGTAATTTGCCAAGATAAAGCCTTCCTTTTTTATCATCTCTGCATAGCCGTATAAATTGTAAAAGAAAGAAGTAGGCCGCATATGGGTGATGGCCACCTCTGCAGGCAGACCATTCAAGGTTTGCTCTACATCATGGGCACCCACTAACAAGCCATTCCCCTTTTTCAAATGCGCGCCGATGCTGCTTAGGTTGACCACCCGCTTCACGCCCGATTGGCCGATAGCTTGCTTGTAATTCCCGCCAAGTCTGCGATAATAATCTAGCAGATCCAGGTTTTGATCGAAGTAGTTGTTGGGCGGTACCATGCAATACACGGCATCGGCACCGGTAAAAGTGGTGGTAAGAAATGAAACATCTTCCAGGGAGCCGATGGCCGCAGTAGCGCCCAGGGCTTCAATGTCTGTTTGTCTTTCCGGATTACTGCTAATGACTATAACCCTATGGCCTTTGTGCACTAACTTTTCTGTCAGTGGCTTACTTATATGTCCTAACGAACCTGTTACTATAATTTTCATGTTTTATATTTTAGTGATGCCACAAAGCTCGGCAGAAATAAAAGAACCGATGTAGCCGAATATATCGTTGTTGTAGCCAAATCTATGGGTTTAACTGTTTAATGCGTAGTATGATTGATGCCTACCATTGAAGTAAAGGGAAGTAGGTAAGGCTGATGCACCTACCCTCCTACCCTACTTCTTCACATATGTTCAGGAACCTGATTCCTATCCTGAGCAAAAATTATCACCTTATTGCCCCGGATCTTCCCGGATTCGGCTACTCTGATGCACCCCACAGAGAGAAGTTTACATACACGTTCGACAGTCTTGCAGCTACTATACAGGCATTTATTGATAAACTGGGCATGAAACGCTTTGCCATTTATATTTTTGAATATGGGGCACCAGTTGGTTTGCGCTTAGCTATGGCTAACCCGGAAAAGATCACAGGTATCATCTCCCAAAACGGTAACGCCTATGAGGAAGGGTTGAGCGAGGAATGGAACCCGATACAAAAATACTGGAAAGACCCATCTGGGTCAAACCGCGATTCACTCAAGGGTTTTGTGTCAGAAAAGGCCACTTGGTTTCAATATCATGAAGGTGTGTCTGACCCCTCACTTATAGCCCCTGAAACCTATACACTTGATCAGCATTTGCTCGACAGGCGGGGTAATATAGAAATCCAGCTGGATTTAGTGAAAGATTATAGAACCAATGTTGCCCTGTATCCAATGTTCCACCAATATTTCCGGACATACCATCCAAAATTATTATTAGTATGGGGAAATAAAGATCCCTACTTTCTGCCTGCCGGAGCCCAGGCGTATAAAAGAGACCTACCTGATGCTACGTTAAAGTTTTACGATACCGGGCATTTTGCACTTGAAACGAGTGTAATAGAGATCGCAAGGGATATACTTGGTTTTATGGAAACGCTACCTGAATAAGGCCGAAATGAATTTAACCTCCTTTTCTAAAGTCTCAAATCGTAAGAGGTAAGGCTTATTTTAATTGGCCAAAACGCTACGTTTAATTACAGCTAGCCATAAGGGTAATTGCTATTAGTTTATCGTTGGTTACCACAAAACAGTTGTTGGTGAATAATATTTTACTTACAGAGTGAGGCAGACTAACCTTGCATGGTAAATAAAATGTAGCAATTAAAAACAGACCCAGGTTTAAAGCCTTTTTATCGTATCACTCTGATGATTAAATATTATCAACTATTTTTAAAGTCATACTTAACAGACCTTCAGGTATATAAAATCTGCTTTTTTCGCAATTGATCAATTCCTTTCCAATGAAGTGTCATTGGTATGAAAGAAAGGAAATTTTGTATTAGACAATTATGCCGAAAATTATCTTATGATTGGCGACTTGTCTGCGTTATCTCATCTTTACATCATCAACCGAAATCCTACAAAGTGCAAAAATGGAATTGCAATAGCAACAGTTTACTGGAGGAATTTTCAGGCAGCTATTCTTTTTCTTCTAAAGAAATTTGATATTGCTCCGGACTTTAGTTACCTAAGGCCGAATGTTTTCTTTTCTTATTATACCAGCTTTCAATATATTTAAAAATAGATAGTTTGGCCTATTGCATTGTTGAATAATCAGTATGGTAAATTAACTCTGTTTTCAAGGTTTTGAAGAAACTCTCGGCTACAGAATTGTCCCAGCGGACCTGCCCGGTTAAATCGTGCATTTAAGGTCCATTACCTTTTCTACTCATACTCTGTAACACAGGCAACCCTTTCAATTGATTCTTAGAGTCTGTACAGGCAGCAAAACTGACGATGGCTCGACATCGGGTTTGCCTGCACACCTCTATCGGAATGAAATAGTAAATGTTGTTTTATGGGCCTGTTTTTGATAGCCATTTTCCAGGCAGCTATAGTAGTATCTGAAGCTTTCATAGTATTACTTAGCGCCCAACCAACCGCTTTTCGGTCCGCTAAATCCAGTATAGCTGTCAGGTATAGCCGTCTTTCCCCTGTTCTAACATAAGTCAAATCAGACACCTATTTCTGTCCGGTTCTTTGGGTAGAAAAATCTCTGTTAAGGTGGTTTTCAGTTATACTATACAACTACGTTGGCTTGCTTCGGCTCCCGCCTTGCAAGTGTTTAGAATCCCTAGTCTGTATCCGGTATTTCTTCCGGATAATACTTTTAATATTTGCTTTCTTCATGGTACCTGCGACAGAGCCTGCCTCTAGGTCCGCCTAGCTATCGGTGGACGCGACACGCGAATACCCAAGTCTTAGGCAAGAAAGGGCGCAAAAAGATGAAAACAGAGGCTGTTGCCAGGGCCGGGCGTGTAGACTCCCAAACTGTAAAGACAACTGCTTGTGGAGGAAGACACCGGGGCTATGACTAGGAAAAGAATGGCAGAAATAGCCAGTCCATGGTTTATCTGGCTATGTTTCCTCTCTTGCTTAATCGATTAGATTAGTTTTAAAACAGCTTCTTACCTGCTTAAAGTAAAACTGGTAAAACTTTACATTAAGCAGGCAAAAGTTATATTGCTTCTGCCTTAGGGCATCGAGCCTGCATGCAAGGTTATAAGGTAATCTACTTTAATCTTGGCAATAATATTCTACCGACTAAGAATGAGTAGAGCAGACGCAGGTTATAATGAAGAAATCAATAAAATAGAAAAACAAGATCTTTTAATTTTAGATGATTTTGGACTCCAACCCTTAGATAGTGCTAATCGGCTAACTTTGCTGTAAATAATCGAGGACCGCCATGGCAAACATTTTACTATCCTTACTTCTCAATTTCCAGTGAGCCAAGGGTATGAACTCATGCAGGAGCAGATGACCGCCGCCAATGCCATTCCAGACAGGATCGTTTATATTGCCCACCGGATAGAGTTAGCCGGGGAATCCATGAGAAAAGTAAAAATATGCAGTAACAATAAAAAATACAATCTATATTTAAATCACCAAAGCCTGTAAGAGAGGAGATCTGCTGTAGTCATCACACTGGTAAACTATTCTCCGGATTCCCTAGCAAACATTCACCGGAATATCTACCTGGAATTATCCTTTAAAAGTAGTCAATGGAAAGAGAGAAGATTTAGCAGCCAGGTTAATGAGTTAATTGAAAGGGGGAATTTGTATTACGCTATCATTCTTCTTTCTGATACCTTTTTGTAGAATGAAAGATTATGATGAGCGCCTAAGTGCTTTTCAAGAATTTGATTGTGCAAATGAACAAAAGGAAATATTTCCTTGTTTTATGGAAAAAGTTCCTATATTTGATTCTTATAAAAGCTATAGTTATGAATACTACATCTGGGAACCGTCAACAAGGTGGGATAAATAAGATAAAAAATAACTCCTTAGAAACTGCTGAGGAGCTAGCGCTCATGGAGGTAGCTATTAAAGATCCTTTTTCTCTTGTCATGGAAGCCAGAAAAGGCATTCTTGCTAGAATTGCCTTTGAAGTGGCTAGTATGCTGCATTTACATGTAGACCAAATGGCAGATATCCTACATACCACTACTAAAACATTACGCAACTACCGGCAAAGCAAAAAAAGATTAAATCCGGCTCATAGTGAACAGACCCTTAAGCTACTTGCTCTGCATACGAAGGGACAGAAAGTGTTCGGTAAAGCGGAGTCATTCCGTCGTTGGTTAGAGAAGCCAGCTTATGGATTGGATGAACAAATTCCTTTAGATCTGTTACAAACAAGCGGAGGTATTGACCTGGTGATGGAGGAGTTAGACCGCATTGCTTATGGTGATTTAGCCTGATATGGAGGTATACAGGATCTGCTTGGCGCAATACTCTAAAGAACTTTTTGCTTCCGGTAACCGCAACCGATGGAATTCAAAAGGTAATTTTGTCATTTATACGGCAGGTAGCAGAGCGCTAGCGTGTTTAGAAAATGTAGTGCATAGAAGTGGAGAAGGATTAAGGGAGTTGTTCAAAATAGTAGTAATTGACATCCCTGAGCAAATATTGATTGAAAGTATATCAATTGATGATTTGCCTGCCCATTGGAAGAAAACTTCAAGTTATTCACTTTGTCAACCTTTTGGGGATGTCTGGTATGAGAAAAAAACTTCAGCTGTTTTACGGGTGCCTTCCTCCATCATTGCCTATGAGTGCAATTATGTACTCAATACCAAACATGCAGACTTCTCCAGAATACGCATTATCCGCCATGAAGATTTTGATTTTGATTTTGATCCACGAATAAAGTCAAATGATCTAGAGTAAGATAATTAGCCATCAAAATTATTCCTAGCTTCACCCTGGAACTTTTAACTTGAATACTTACTATAATAACGCTAATTCCCCCTTTCAAGTAACTGAAAAGTAAGACTACGAACCTTAACCCGTGACCTCCTCCCAAAAAATCAGACAGTTTAAAAGTAGAGAAAACGGGTAATTATGATAACTTATAAATAAACATAATTGCCATGAAAAATGGGATCTGAAAAGATCCTACAATTCACCGAAGCACAAATTGTGTTTGCTCTGCGCCAGGCAGACACCGGAATAGCAGTTGGGGAAGTATGTAGAAAAATGGGTCAGACCTGACGATGGCTCGACATCGGGTCTGCAGCGAAGCTACCTTTTATAATTGGAAGAAGAAGTTTGGAGGTTTAGGTGTATCCCTATGCGCCGGTTACGACAGTTGGAAGAAGAAAATCAACAGTTAAAAAAATTAGTAGAGAGCTCCGGCCGCTCAAGCCGATGGGCAGAGGCTCTGTTGCGTTTGGGCCGTTCGCTACGTAAGTT
>QQTW01001258.1_pt1 | contig 17517 bp, 15 predicted proteins | sample 1904831 | NCBI WGS metagenome assembly QQTW01 (sample SAMN09435610, study PRJNA476489) | Subsurface metagenome, whole genome shotgun sequencing project. | reverse complement strand
GAAGGTTATGAAAGTAAAGTAGTTTTAGGCGAACAAGAAAGTATTTCACCATTGCAGTTCCCCGATTTACAGATTGGTGTTAGGGAAATTTTGCCACCTGCGATAGTGTAAAATCAAACACTGCCAGTATTTGTGTAATGCAAACAATCCAAGGGAGTATTTAGACAACTTTTGCACATACCAATTCTCTGCAATTTGTGAACTATAAACGGTAGAAACCCTTCCATAAATACTTGTCGAATAGCCAAAGTTATGCAATTAGATATCATGGAGAGAAAACAGTATATATGCTACTAAATATAATAATTTAAACTTTAATTTTTATTTGGACTATTAACTAAATAATATGCTATGGGTATATAAAAAATAATAAAGTTTGATAACCAATGGTAAGGAATATCTGAATTAACTATACAAATAGGGCTAGAAACGGGGTTTCTAATTTCCCTTGCTCTTATAAATTCATAAAAATCATGTAACTGCAATCGTTATCGATAAAATGCAAAAAAAAGGTGGGCATTGCCCACCCTACAATATCTTCAAGCATTCAGAATTACAAGTTATTATTCCTAACTCCTAACTCCTAACTTTCTTACGCAAACGCAGCAGTTTGTACGTCATTGTTAGCAAGTAATTCTTGCAACTCTTCTGCATCGACTGTTTCTTTCTCAACCAACATATCAGCGAGTTTGTCGAGGATGTGACGGTTGCTAATAAGTACATGCTTCGCACGGTCGTAAGCAATATCTACTAACTTGCGAACTTCCGAGTCAATCGCAGCAGCGGTTTCTTCGGAGAAGTCGCGCTCTGACATGATGTCACGACCGAGGAACATGTTACCTTGTTGACGACCCAAAGCCACAGGACCGAGTACATCGCTCATCCCGAAGCGTGTCACCATCTGACGGGCAACTCGTGCAACTTGCTGTAAGTCTCCAGAAGCACCAGTAGTTACTTCCTCGTCACCGAAGATTAATTCTTCAGAAATCCGACCACCCAAAGCTACAGCCATCTGGTTTTCCAAATAGGAACGGCTATATAAACCGCTGTCCATCCGGTCTTCGGAAGGTGTAAACCAGGTCAAACCACCAGCACGACCGCGAGGAATAATACTGATTTTTTGTACGGGGTCATAATCGGGCATCAACGCACCAACTAAAGCGTGACCCGCTTCGTGATACGCTACAAGCAGTTTGCGACGTTCGCTCATCACGCGGTCTTTCTTCTCAGGACCAGCCAACACGCGATCGATAGCGTCGTTGATTTCATCCATCGAAATTTCAGTGAGGTTGCGACGTGCTGCCAAAATTGCGGCTTCGTTGAGCAAGTTCGACAAGTCCGCACCTGTGAAACCAGGACTGCGACGGGCAATGCGTTCGATGTCCACGTCCTTCGCTAAGGTTTTACCGCGAGCGTGAACCTTGAGGATTTCTACACGTCCAGCGTAATCGGGACGGTCTACCACAACTTGACGGTCGAAACGACCGGGACGCAGCAATGCAGCGTCGAGTACGTCGGGACGGTTGGTAGCAGCGATAATAATGATACCAGTGTTACCTTCAAAGCCGTCCATTTCGGTCAGCAACTGGTTAAGGGTTTGTTCGCGCTCGTCGTTACCACCACCCAAACCAGCACCACGCTGACGACCTACCGCGTCAATTTCATCGATAAAGACGATACAGGGAGCGTTGGTTTTAGCTTGCTCGAACAAGTCGCGGACGCGGGAAGCACCCACACCAACGAACATTTCCACGAATTCCGAACCGGAGATGCTGAAGAAAGGTACACCAGCTTCACCCGCGACAGCACGCGCTAGTAATGTTTTACCAGTTCCCGGAGGCCCAACTAAAAGCACACCTTTAGGAATTTTTGCACCAACGGCTGTAAAGCGGTCGGCATTTTTAAGGAAGTCTACAACTTCGTTAAGTTCGAGTTTGGCTTGGTCGATACCCGCAACATCACCAAATGTTACTTGGGTTTGGGGTTCCATTTGGACTCTGGCTCGTGACTTACCAAAGTTCATAGCTTGGCTGCCGGGACCACTTTGGGCGCGACGCAGCAGGAAGAACAAACCTACCAATAGTAATACTGGGAAAAATAAGCTACTAAGTGCCTTAAACCAAAATCCTTCGTCGGTCTGGGGCAACACGCTAATATCAACGTTATTCTCGGTAAGCGTATTAATTAATGTCGGATCGCTTTCAACCAAGTTGACTAGTACTTGGCTGCCGTTTTGCGCTTTCACAATAGCTGTACTGCGGTCGGCACTGAGCTTAACTTGTGCGACGTTGCCTTTTTCTACTTCTGAAATAAATTGAGTGTATCGCCATGTGTCTCTACTTTGAGGTTGTTTGTCAAAAAACGCTGTTCCTAGCGCAATGACAACAATAAATAGCAGCGCGTACAACCCTGCATTTCTCCATCGTTTATTATTCACCCAGGTCAATCCTCCTGTAACTTTTGTGCTTCGCTCTTAACGAACGTCTTTTACGAACGCAAAGAGCGTCTCTCTTGAGAGGGCATTATTAAGAAATATGTTAACTTATCTTAAGGTATCGCAGAATGCCCCGTTTTTGATGTAGAAAAACTAGTTACGAAAAAAAATTTCGCAGTTGTTCGAGACAAAGATGGTGGGAATTATATTCTAACTGCCTTACAGGGTGGATGACGGTGTGAATCGGGACGGTTTCCACTACACAATTACTGTAGGCGATCGCGCTAAAAGATTCGACTAGTTCTTTTGTCCAGGGTTCTTGGTATACGGGATGTTGCTGAAAAATGAGAAAGGATACGAGATGCGATCGCACGATTCCTGGTAAAATTCCCGCATTCAGGGGAGGTGTCCACCAGCTATTATCTTTCCACCCCCAAAGGTTGCCTGTTGTGGTTTCTAGCCAGTTACCTTGTGCATCTGTAAAAATCGCTTCTTGAGTATCAAAATTTTGTGCATGAGTTTTGGCTAACCAAGCTGCAAGATAATTTCCGGTTTTATGGTTTGGTAGCGAACGATAAAACTCTGACCCGGCAACACTTACAGCAATTCCATGTTTCTGTTTTTCATTCAGATCTGGCGGTAAATTTCTGCCTGTTATCCACTCTGTACCATCAGGAAATACGGTTATTCGCAATACGGCGAATTCTTGCTTCATTACCTCTGCACCTTGTCGAATTAACTCCCAGTTGGGTTGCTGCCAGCCAAAAAAAATTAAGGATGTTTTAATACGTTCAAGGTGGGAAAGCCAATAGGTTAAACGACTATCGAGGGAATTATTGTAAACCCGCAAAGTGGTAAAAACGGTTGCACCGTAAAGCAAGCCAGGATTATTAAGCTCTAATTCTATAGTTTGAGAATTAATTAATTTACCGTTGTACCAATAGATAGCTTTTTCCTCAATTTTAGGAGTTTCAATGCAATAGGTAAAATATTATTTATCCTGCCAAACACGATAAAAATATATCTGCTGGTAGACTATTAGAAAGATTACATACCATTATAATAATTGTAGTTAATGATAATAGGTAATTTACCGCTTAGTGCTGCAAAGTTTCGTCTCACTCAAGTTATTGTAATCATAAGACTTGTATCAATTGCGCTTGGTTAAAACTAAAAATAAAAAATTTAGCTCCTAAATGAGAAGGTGACGTGATGAAAATTTTTATTGTCAGTTGTTTGTCTATTTTGTCCTTAGCATCTACTCAATCGATGGTAATAGCTCAGATAACGCCAAGCGGAAATGCTAACCAAGGTGTTGGTAACTCGCTCGATTACCCAAGTGGAACGCGCATTTATAATAATGGTTCCATCAATACCCCCAACGGAAGAGTAATTTATCCTTCTGTGACTATCAAGAATGGCAACGGTTCTAATACTTACTACTACTCAAACGGAACGCGCATTACCACTGATAAAAATACAGTTAACCCTAGCGGAACTTTTCTCATCCAGGGGATAAATGGGGGATTAAACAATCGTGTGAGAATTAACTCCATTCAAAACGGGAACCTTTAAACAGTAAAGTAAGTACCTATCACATGCTCCCGTGCATCAATTAAAAAGTTAATATCGGAAAGTCGTGACTATAGTCATGGTACTATTTGTGACTTTAGAGAGAATTGTTTTTGTTGCTATTAATGTAAATAATTAAGTAGGGTTAAATATATATATCGGTACTAAGTTGTTGCTTCGCAGTTGCGGGTTTCAGCAACTTAAGACGATTGTTTATTGGTGTCTACCTACTTAGCGGCATCTTAAATCTTATATGGATAAACTACCATATACGATTTAATTCGTCTAAGTTTATTTGCTTGATTTTTGTCGCAACTACAATCAGTAAGTTTAATCTTTTGATAAAGGTATAAAACCATGAACCGCGTAAAAGCTTTATTGAGTGGTATTGCTATTTCTTTGAGTTTGTTACCTTCACTTCCTGCTCAAGCTGCCAACGGTCAAATTACTTGCGATCGCCTAATTAGAGAGAGTGGTTATTCCGCAGTTAATAACCGAGGTGGTGAAAGTGTTTACCGAAATGGCCGAGTCGTGGGTTATCGCTATTTCTACAATGTTCAGAATCAGCGTAATCGAAGAGGAGAAGGAGAACGTTACGGAAGAGGAGAACGTAATAATAACCGTAATAATAATAATATAGTTTGTGCCTACAACATAAGACGTGATTCAGCCCGACTAATTATCCGTTAACAAGTTGCTTTTGAAGGTAGTTTAGTTAAACAGGATAATTTGTAATCAAAGCGACGGCTTGACTAGTAACGACATTAGTCAAGCCATCGTCCTATAATTAGTGCGAATTTGTAGGCGTTTTTTGAGCATGTCAATCCTTTTGTGGAAATTTAACTTTATTACCTTGGGGTGTAGAAACAACTTGACCACCTAATTTTTCAATTGCCTTAACTGCACGTTTGCGAGTTTGGTCGTCAACTCCATTTTCTAAAACCATTGCCCAAGCTGAGATTTGCGCGTATTTACTACTGGGATTGCGACTTAGAAATCGAGAAGTTCCTAGAGAAATTTTTGCTGATAGTTTACTTTCTTCATCAGCATGTTGATTTGCCCAATCTGCCGCACTTTGAAACGATTTTTGAGCCGCTTGAGAGTTTCCCAAAAATAATAATTCATCTACTGCTTTATAACGCCATATATAGTAAGACTTATCTGGAAGCCACGCGGATAAATGTTTCAAACCTTCTTGTGTTAAATCTACAGACCTTTCTGGCATTCCAGCATACATCGATGTACTTGTCGAGAGACTAAGATACGCAAGTCGGAACCGAGGGTCGTGTTTGAGAATAATTTCAAAATATTCCGGACTAAGACTATAACCTGTTTTAGATCGAGTTTCATCATCACCAAAATATTGCAAAAAGCCTAAATAAATCCAATCCGCTACTAAATTTTTATAACCAAAGGTAGGGACTTTTTTAATTAAATCTAAACGACTTTTTTCTAATTTAATATCGCGTTCTAATAATTCTTTACTAGGTACTTGTTCAGCACTAATTAGCTTCTGCATCCGTGGAAATTGGAGCGAACTGACTCCGAGAATGCATAAGCAGGCAATAAGCGATGTACCAATAACTTGACGAGATACAGAGAACATTGTGTGTAAATTACGAATTTGCATTTAACTACAAATTCATAATTCCCAGAAATCAAGCAAAAGTAACAGGTTTGTAAAAAGTTAAAGTTGGTTTTTATTCGTACCCAAAGATATTTATATAGCTGAAGTGAAGACAGAGTGATTTTTCAAGAAGCACGACGTAGCTTGTGTAGATACATCGATGGGAAGCTCGATTTGAAATGTGGTTTGTGCGATAGTCGAAATACAGTTGAGGTTGCCACCATGTTTTTGAACAATTATTTGGTAGCAAATCGCTAATCCTAATCCAGTTCCTTTACCAATCGGCTTAGTTGTAAAAAAAGGGTCGTACATTTTCTGTTGTACTTCCTTACTAACGCTATGCCCATTGTTAGATATTTCAATACAAACCTGGTTTGATGAGTAATTAAAAGTTGTTTTTATATGAATTATAGGCTTAAATTCAAGCTCTAAAGCTTGGTAATGTATATGCTTTTCTTCTAATGCATCAATAGCATTATTAATTAAATTGAAAAAGACTTGATTTAAACTGCCCGCATAACAGTTAATCAGTGGTAAATCGCCATATTCTGTAATTATTTTTATTTCTTTGCGCTCGTTAAGTGCGCTTTCGAGCCGATTTTGTAGAAGAAGTAGTGTTGAATTAATTCCTTGATGGATGTCTACAGATTTCCATTCGGCTTCATCAAGACGCGAAAAATTACGCAATGATTCAACAATATATTGAATTCGCTCTCCTCCCGTTCGCATTGAGTCAAATAGTTTAGGTAAATCTTCGATAATATATGGCAAATCAATCGACTTAGTTAAAGTTTGAATCTCGGAAGTTGGGTGAGGATAATTTTGCTGATAGGCATGGATTAATTCTAATAGATCGTGGATGTATGCTTCGGTATGGTAGAGATTGGCATAGACAAAATTGACAGGATTATTAATTCCGTGAGCGACTCCTGCAACAAGCTGTCCTAAAGACAACATTTTTTCTGCTTGAATCAATTGTACTTGAGTTCTCCGCAATTCTAAAACCATTGCTTCTTGCAGCAACAAAGCTTGTTTAAGACGTTCTTCGTTTTCGGTTAAAACTACAGTTTTGACTATTTGTATATTTAGTAATTGGTTAAAGAAAGATGTGAACAACGTCCACCCAAGTAGAATTAAAGTTACCAAACCAACAATCATGCCCATCGAAAAGGATTTAGTTGTGTCAACTTCCAAATCCACCATTTCAACAGTACAGAAATGGGTAGCCATCATACCAATATAGTGCATTGAAGGGATAGCAGCACCCAGAATTACTGCACTACCAATTCTCAACAATTTTCCTTTGGTGTTATTATTCTCGATTCGCAATTTAAATCCAGTCCAAAGCGCAGCTAGCGAGATGAAAACCGCAATCGCAACCGAAAGTACAACCAAGTTGAGGTCATAGAACATTTTGGCTGGAGTGCGAACTGCTGCCATACCGATGTAGTGCATCTCAGCGATTCCCATGCCCATAAAAGCACTGCCGCCGATCAGTTTAGAAGTGTTAATTTCTGGTAAACTAACTAGATAGAGGGCTAAACCAGAACCTCCAATTGCTGGAAGTACTGAAATAAATACTGTTAGCCACTCATAATTGATAGCTACTGGCAGATGAAACGCTAGCATGGCAATAAAATGCATTGCCCAAATGCCTGTTCCCATTGCTACTGCACCCAACAACAACCATAGCCACCGTTGTTGCTTTTGTCTTAAGGGTGGTACTTCACTGATTCTTTCTGCCAGGTCGAGTGTTGTATATGCTGTCAGTATAGCTATGGCTACTGACAGCATGACCAAACGTATATCATAGTAACCGTACAGCATTGGCTCGAATTTCACCTTGCTTCTTAAAAAATTTACTGTAATAATCCACACCTTTATATTGTTACATATTGTTAATCCTCTTTAAACCATAGTTTAATATCTATGGAAAAAATGAAGTGAAGCGTAAATTACCAAGTGTCTTATTTTAAACGCTGCCAGCATTCACATGCGATTTGCCAATCTTCTTGAGTATGAATAACTAAAACCCGTACTTTTGAGTCGGATGTAGATATATCAATATCTACAGGTTTTTGTGAATTTTTTTCGGCATCGATTTTCACTCCCAAATACCCCAAGCGATCGCAAACACTCTTACGTACTTCTACTGAATTTTCTCCAACTCCAGCAGTGAATACCAGTACATCTAATCCTTCTAAGCTAGCAACCATAGCACCAATATAAGATTTGAGGCGATGAATATAGATATCGTATGCGAGTTGAGCGCGGGTATTGCCTTGGGAAATTGCTGAACGGATTTGACGCATATCGCCGGATACCCCCGAAATTCCACTTAAACCCGAAGCTTTATTGAGAATATTATCGAGCTTTTCAACGGTATAATTTTCTTGACGCAATAAGTGAATCAAAATACCAGGGTCAACCGCACCGGAACGATTCCCCATCATCAAGCCATCGAGAGGTGTAAAGCCCATTGTAGTATCGATACTGCGACCGTTTTGAATTGCTGCTAGCGAGCAACCATTACCAAGATGGCAAGTAATAATGCGTAATGAGTTTATCTCTTGACCAAGAATTTGGGCTGCACGTTGGGCGCAGTACTGGTGGCTGATGCCGTGAAAGCCGTAGCGACGAATACCTTGCTCGACCCATTCATAGGAACCGGGGTAGATAGCAGCAGCATCTGGAATATGGCTGTGAAATGCAGTATCAAATACTGCAATTTGGGGGATATTACCCAAGTGTTTTTCGATAGCTTCGATGCCTTCTAAATTAGCTGGATTGTGTGCTGGGGCAAGGGTAGAGAGGTGCGCGATCGCATTCTTAACCGATTCCGTAATCATCACACTTTCGCGGTATTCTCGACCACCATGCACGACGCGATGCCCAACTACATCGATTTCTGAAAGTTGCTCGATTACCTGAGTCGAACCTTGACACATAGTGTCGAGTAGATGAGCAATTACCTCAGGACGCGATGCTGATATTTCTGATTCTAAATGCTCGCCTGTAGCAGTTTTGACCTCGATTTCGGCTTTTCCTTGATGGTGACTCCAATCAACTTTTGCTTCCCAAAGTGGCTGTGGTGCAACTTGAGGAAGGGTATCGCCTGTTATTTCGTACAAACAAGTTTTTTGGCTGCTGGAACCTGCGTTGAGTATTAATATTTTCATGGGCTTAAGGGTTAGGGACTTTCTAAAGATTCAGATCCCTAGCAACTTTTACGGATACTGTTGGCGATTCAGGGCTAACACCCCTCGCACAAGGATTTTTCGCTATCCCACGATATTGTAGGGGCACGGCAATGCCGTGCCCCTACGCGGGGTTTTCCCCCTATTCGCGCCTCTGTATCTGTATCCGTAAAAGTTGTCGGGGATCTTATTTATCACAAATTATTTAGCGTTGCAGCTAAACGTTGCTAAATCTAAACTAATTGCTAAACTTACTGCTGATATCTACTAAAAGGTTAAAAAGTGAAGCGTATTAGTAAAGTATCTTTAATTTCCCTACTGCTACTCACCTTTATTTGTACGCCCGTACTGGCTGATATTAATGCTAGCCAGTTCGATCCCATTCACAAAGAAATCCTTGAAAGCAAAGCATCATCCTCAAAATCCGATACTGGGGTTTTGATTGCCCAAGCGACAAAACCACGTCAAGGTTTTTGGCAAAGGATGGCGTTTTGGAAACGCAAACCGCAGGTTAAACAAAAAGGTAAGCGTCAAGGTTTTTTGCAACGCTTCAATGGGAATAGGAAGCAGAAACCCGCCAAAGTCAAACGAGGTAAGCGTCAGGGGTTCTGGCAAAGGATGAATGTGAAGCGGTTTATTCCCAATTTAAAATCGCGTCGAAATAAAAAATAAGACGGTAAAGGGAGGTTCTGAGGGGTTGCAAGAATCCGGGTAACTTTACGAAACCCGGATTCTGACCCTCACAAAAAGGTCAAAATTAAATGACATAAACTACTAGTGGTTCGTGTCATTAGTTTTGGGGGGTTGGATAAAGCTTCTTGAGCTTAATTCTAGCGTCCTCTTTTTGGAAGCGCCAATTAACAGTAACTTCATTTTCATTACGATTATGTTCCCAAATAGATACTTCTTTTTTGAGTGTTTCAATATTCGGTATTCTTCGATTTAAACATTGACGCACAAGTACAGATAATTCACATTCAACCATATTTAACCAACTTCCATGTTTAGGCGTATAGTGAATTTCTAGCTTCGTAGCAATCCGGAATGCCTCTGCTGGTTCAAAGGCTTCGTATAAGGCTGTTTACGAGTCCGTTCGATTGTGTTTACCGATATATGTAGAGTTTTTGCTATTGCTTCGTCGGTACTACCGGAGTCAGCCATCAGCAGCGTATGCGCACGACGAATCTCCCTGGCACTCGAAGAGCCTTTTTTAACCAAATCAAGTAGTTGTAATCGTTGTGAGCCGCTTAGATTAACTTTATGTTTTTTATTCATACACCCTGCGTAATAGTAATATATAGGAGTAGATACCTTGCGATCGCTTGCCTACTCGTGTCCGCATAATGCGGATACATCGTTATTATATTAGAATACACCACAACCCCCCAAAACTAATGACACGAACCACTAGTAGTCCATGTCATTAATTCTGATGGGTAATCTCTCAGTAAAACTCTTCCTTTGTGCCCTTTGTGTCCTTCGTGGTTAATTTCTTAACCCCTCAAAACTAATGACACAGACCACTAGTGGTCTGTGTCATTAATTCTGCCGGATGTAGAGACGCGAAATTTCGCGTCTCTGTAAGGGTTTTAACACCTAACCAACCCCCCAAAATTAATGACATGAACCACTACTTTTCCTTTATGCCCTACTATTCCCCTTCACAACTTCCTAGTCCAAAAATACTGCTTGCGGTTGATGAATTGTCCCATCGGGCATAATTGTGTCAGTTAACTTGGCATTATCTAATTTTGCTTGCCAAAGATTTGCCTCATATAGATTTGCTTGCCAAAGATTTGCCCAAGCCAAATTCGCACCCGTCAAATTCGCTTGATTTAAATTCGCTTCAACCAAGTTCGCACTGCACAAAGAAGCACCACTCAGATTCGCTTTGATTAAATTTGCTTCAATTAATGATGCTTCAATTAAGTTTGCACACCGTAAGTCGGCTTTTCGCAAATCCGCACCACATAACGAAGTTGCCCACAAATTAGCTTCACTTAATTTTGCTTTCCACAAAAACGCACCGCATAAATTGGCTCGACTTAAATTTGCACTTGTCAAATTCGCTTCACACAAACAAGCTTCATATAAATATGCTTCTTGCAACTGAACATCCCTAAGGTTAGCGCTGCTAAGATTAGCACCTGTAAGTATTGAACCGCTTAAATTTGCTCCCCGTAAGTCCGCACCAATTAGATTAAACCCACTTAAATCAATTCCACTCAAGTCAATTCCGCTCAAGTTGCACCCGCTAAAGTCTCGACGTTGGTACGATTTATCCGTAACTTGACTAAAAATTTGACTCAAAAGAAATTCCTGCTTGCCTGTATGATTGTTCATAATATTGACCTTAGACTCAAGGGTGCAAAATTCTAAAGATTTGTATCTACCGTATCTAGAGATTACACTCACGTAATAGTGTAGTTAGGTAAAGAAAAGGGAAAAATAGAAAAAATTTTAGTGAAGGCTCGTGAAGATAGCGCGAAGATACTTAATTTTCGTTGTTGGAGTGGATATAGATGTCACAATACCTTGATACAAGTCAGCAAAGCTTGATAACTCAGTCTAATTTTTTGAAATGATATCGCAATTCGTGAATCATTAAGAGGTAACTAAAGATGCGATCGCTGGGATACTGCCGTTGTTTGCATAAAAGTAAATTTACTATTAAAACTCAAAGGTGAAAATCAGTTTTACAAATATAATTTTCTATTTTGACGAATATATCTATCTTTAGACGTAAATTTAATAAGAACTCCCAGCTCTCTAATAAGTCGGGGTTCTCAATCTCTTCAAAACCTAAGTTTTTAGTTATTGGCTAATCATTTAGCATTGCTATATATTGAAAATCTATATTTGGAAGTATTGTTTTAATCGCCTATTTTACAGCAATAATAAATAAGCGATCGCTGTGATTTAACTCCCCTTATGAATATCCTATAGCGGTTATATAAAGGGAATATCGCACTCAAGATGTATTGCTAAAACTATTAGGTATTTGTTGAGTAATCGTTAACTAGGTTAAAAAGATATATGACTCAAACTTGGCTGTGGATTGGTGTCTTTAGTATGGCATTCGGATGTATTTTTTTTGGAATCGGGGCACATAATGGTAAAAACCAGCAGTGGAAGATATTGTATACTTTGAACTTTTTTATTTGCTTGATAGCTGCTGGACTATATTTAGCAATGGCACTCGGTCAAGGTGTTAATATTATTAATGGTCGTCCCACTTATTGGGTGAGATTCTTAACTTGGTTTTGTTCTACACCCCTATTGTTATTAGATTTAACTTTTTTAGGAAGAACCAATATTCTAACTACAGGTAGTTTATTGGGCGCAAATGCCTACATGATTGTAACTGGTTTCATGGCAACAATTTCATCAAAACCAGTTAGCTATATTTGGTATGTTGTTAGCTGTGCTGCTTATGTTGCAATTGTTTACTTGTTGGTAAAACCTTATCGTAGCGAAGCACAACGCAAGCACCCTAGATCGAAGTCTGCTTTTACCAAATTAGTTACTATACATCTAGTACTGTGGACGTTATATCCAGTTGTATGGATTTTCAGTGCAGAAGGATTTAATATTTTAAATCAGGGTGGTGAAGCAATGTCTTATACGCTACTCGATATCGCTTCAAAAGTTGGTTTTGGCTTTTTATCTTTGAATACTTTGCATACTTTAGAAAATGCTAGGGAGTCGATGGGGGTTGAGGCTGTAGGTGTGTAAGAGGTTATTGAAAACCTTGGAGAGACGCGATATATCGCGTCTCTACATTCGTTAAAATTAATGACACGGACTACTAGTACTGCATGTCAAAAGTTCTGAGGGGGTTGCTAGATCCCCTTTCCCCCTTCTTCCCCTACACCTCTAGTGACTGCAATACCTTACGTATCGTATCGGCTGGCACTTGGTCGGTAATTTTCACTGCACCAATTTGCGTAGGTAATATAAACCTGACTTTTCCAGCTTGAACTTTTTTGTCGATTTGCAGTGCATCAACGATTGCATCAATATCTATTCCATTTGGTAGCTGTGTCGGTAAACTCGCTTTGGAAATCAAATTATTTTGACGTTGAGTTTCTGCTTCCGTCCACATACCAAGGGACGCTGCAATTTTTCCTGCTGCCACCATACCAATTCCAACAGCTTCACCATGAATTACCTGAGTATATCCGGTCAAACTTTCTACTGCATGTCCAATCGTGTGACCGTAGTTGAGAATTGCCCGCAATCCCGCTTCTTTCTCGTCTTTACCAACTACATCAGCCTTAGCTTGGCATGAAAGCTTAAGTATCTTTTCTAACAAATCTGGATTTATATTATTTATTGCATCTAGAGATGAACTAGCTTCCATCTCGGTAAAAAAGTCAGCATCCCAGATAACACCGTATTTTATTACTTCTGCCATTCCTGCCCGAAACTCGCGCACGGGTAGAGTTTTTAATACCTCTGGGTCAATTAAAACAAATTGCGGTTGATAGAATGCACCAATCAGGTTTTTACCTTGGGGATGGTTGACACCAGTTTTACCACCTATAGAAGAATCGACCATTGCTAACAGCGTTGTGGGAACTTGGACAAAGTTGATTCCCCGCAACCAAGTTGCTGCTGCAAATCCGGTCATATCACCGATAACACCACCACCCAGCGCAACCATTGTTGAGGAGCGTTCTAAGCGATTTTCCAGAGCCGCATTGTATATTTTTTGAATCGATTCTAAGTTTTTATAGCTTTCGCCATCAGGTAAAAGGCAGGTTGTAACTTGGTAATCGGCGACTTCTAAAGATGCGATCGCACGTTCACCATATAGGGAAAAGACAGTTGGATTTGATACTAACAAAACTTTTTTCCCAAGTTCTAACCCACTCATCCGTTGTCCGAGTTGATCGAGAGACTGGGGTGCGATCGCAATTTCATACGACTGCTGTGGTAGATTCACATTGATTACACAAGCCATTACTTAACCCTTTTCCTTCATCGCCCACGGGCTAATATTATACCGCAATTTGGGGGAGATGGGGAGATGGGGGATGAGGAGAATGGGGGACGGGAGGAGTGTGAAAATAGCTTTCTTTTGTTCCCCTGCTCCCCTACTCCCCTGTTCCCTATTTCAATTACCATAGCGTTAAGTTGGTTTGAGATTAAGATAATTTTTGTAGTATCATTATAAAAAATAATTGATACTACGTTACTCCTTAATTGCAGATATAAAAAAATATAAATGGAATATAAAAGAATATAGGTAAAAATGCGATACTGCAAAAAAGTTATTTTTGGCAATAATGGACAAAGTAAAACTGTTTGGTCTACCCGCAGAGAAAGGTAGATGGTTGCTGATTCCTCTTGGTGTAACTGTCTTGCTTTGCCTGGGTACAGTATATTCGTGGAGTATTTTCAGGAAACCTCTGGAAAAATTACTCCAGATTGGTGCAACTGAAAGTTTATTACCATTTACTATATTACTAGTCGTTTTTGCACTGTTAATGCCCATTACTGGATTTTACATCGATCGGTTTGGTTCGCGTTTAGTGACTGCGGTTGGTGGGGTAATTATGGGTCTTGGTTATTTGCTGTCGAGTTTCGATGGTAATATATCTATGCTCACTATTACTTACGGAGTTGTCGCAGGTATTGGTGTTGGTATAGCATATGGAGTTCCTTTAGCAGTAGTAGCTAGATGGTTTCCAGATAAAAAAGGTATTGCTGTGGGGTTAACTGTAATTGGGTTTGGTTTGTCCCCTTTAGTTACTGCACCTCTGGCTAAATCATTGATTGATAACTATGGAGTTAGACAAACTTTCGTAATTTTTGGTATTGCATTTACCGCAATTATTGTTTTAATTTCGACTCTATTGCGGACACCTCCCAGGGGATGGAAACCACAAGGTTGGAATCCCCCGTCATCTGGGACATTAAATAGCGCAAATCAATCGGTATCGATACTGCAAACTCCCACATTTTACGGATTGTGGTTATGCTATGCTATTGGCACTTTCGCTGGATTAGCAGCGATTGGTATTTCGAGTCCCTTAGCACAGGAAATTATTAAGCTGGATGCAGCAACTGCAGCAAGTACGGTATCGTTGTTTGCTGTATTTAATGGTGTGGGAAGAGTGTTTTTTGGTTGGTTAACTGACCGTTTAACACCAAAATTTGCAGCAATTGCAGCTTTTGTGATGGTTCTGATTGCTTCAATTATGATGTTAAATGTTGGCACTGGTGATGTGGCAACTTATTTAGTTGCTTTTACACTGTTCTATTTTTCCTTTGGGGGATGGCTTGCGATCGCACCCACTTCGACTTTAAGCTTGTTTAATCCCGAAGACTATGCCAAAAATTACGGTATTGTTTTTACTGCTTTTGGAGTTGGTGCTTTAGCCGGAACTTTGCTTGCTGGACGCATTCGAGATATTTTTGGCAGTTATACAACTTTCTTTTATCCGACTGCTGGAATGGCAATTTTAGGCATTATTCTATCTGTATTTATGCTTAAACGCAGTCCGATTGTAGGGGATGCGAAGGTGGGAGGCAGAATCTAGAATCAAAAATTTTAAAAAGCAAAAAGCGCCTGGACGTGTGACCGTGTTTCCACTCCAAGCGCTTTCTGTTTTCAACTTACTCCTCACACACTTCTATATAATAATGCAGGTTTTATCAGATGGCAAGTAGTTAAAACAATATTTAAATTATGAAGGTGGGGAGGTAGGGAGATGGAGAGGTGGGGAGGTGGGAGAAGTTAAGAATTAGAAGTTAAAAATATTATTTTTTCCCTCTCTTCCCCCTTGTAACGCGTGCATAAAGCGTCTCTGGTATAAATTTCGCGTTTTTACACTAATAGTTAAAAGTTGATATTTAATTTTGCAACCAGGAATGCGCTTTATAGAAGAAGCATCAAAAATCTTAGGGTGACGCTGACTGCAAAAAAATGGGTAAAAAATTTAAAAAGCAAAAAGCGCTTGGACGTGTGACCGTGTTTCCACTCCAAGCGCTTTTCGTTTTTTCGACTTACTCCTCACACACAAATAAACTTTATCACGGGTCTAAATTAACTGCAAGTAAAGTGAGTGACACTTTTTATATTGCACATGCTGTTAATCAACTCCAAAAATTAAAAAACAAAAAGCGCTTGGACGTGTGACCGTGTTTCCACTCCAGGCGCTTTCTGTACTTTCAACTTACTCCTCACACACTCCAATACGATATCGCTTGTTTGGCCTTATGGCAAGTATTGTGCATGACAGTTTTGAAATTGGTTAGGGGGAAATTAGTGCATAAAATGTCGAATCCCGGTAAGAACCATAATTAAACCGAGTTCGTCGGCAGCTTTAATCGAATCCGAGTCACGCAAGCTACCACCGGGTTGGACGATAGCACGAATTCCTTTTGCAGCAGCGGTACGCACGGAGTCATCGAAGGGGAAAAAGCCATCACTAGCAAGGAATCCACCCTTGGCATTATCATGCGCTTGTTCGAGGGCAATTTTTACCGAACCGACACGGTTCATTTGCCCCGCACCTACACCTATAGTAGTGCGATCGCGTGTCACGACAATGGCATTTGATTTAACGTGTTTGCAGACCTTCCAAGCAAATAACAATTCTTCAAGTTCGTCGGGGTTAGGTTTCTTCTCGGTGACGATTTGCCATTTACTCGTGTCGGCAATGATATCATCAGCAGCTTGAACAAGAAAACCTCCAGCTATAGCTTTTACGGTTTGCTTCGCACCGCTAGATAAGTCGGGTAATATTAATACGCGCACTTTTGACTTGGCTGCAATAATTTCCTCTGCTTCGGCATCGCATCCTGGTGCAACTACGCATTCAAGGAATGTCTTCGTTAACTCAGTAGCAGTTGCTGCATCAAGCGGACGATTCAACGCGACAATCCCACCAAATGCTGAGACAGAATCGGCATTAAAAGCTTTAGTATAAGCTTCGTGGAGGGTATTTCCCAAAGCCGTACCGCATGGATTGGTATGTTTAATGATTGTTGCGGCAGGTGTATCGGTGAATTCGGCGATAATTTGGCGTGCTGCTTCTAAATCTACCAAGTTATTGTAGCTGAGTTCCTTTCCTTGAAGTTTGATTGCACTAGCCCATCCGGTGAGGGTGCTTCCAGTTTGATACCAAGCAGCAGGTTGATGCGGGTTTTCACCGTAGCGCAAAGCTTGGATTTGTTTACCTGATAATGCAAATGTTTCCGGTAATTCTCCCTCTTCGCTAACTATTGTCAGGTCATTCAAGTAAGCTGATATAGCTTGGTCGTAACTCGCAGTATGCAAAAATCCTTTTAAAGCGCACTTTTGGCGAAACTCTAACGAGGGTGTACCGTTATTTTGGCGTAACTCCTGTAAATAATCGCCATACTGGGCAGGGTCGCACAAAACCGTTAAATGAGCAAAATTTTTCGATGATGCCCTTAGCATAACAGGACCGCCAATATCAATTTGCTCGATTGCTTCGCCGATTGTTACACCGGGTTTAGCAATGGTTTCCTCAAATGGGTAAAGATTGACTACAACCAAATCAATCGGACGAATTTGATTATTTTCTAAATCTGTCACATCTTGGGAAATGTCACGACGCGCTAAAATACCACCATGAATGCGCGGATGTAGCGTCTTTACACGTCCCCCCAAAATCTCCGGCGAACCCGTATAATCGGCGACTTTGGTTACA
>QQTW01001257.1_pt1 | contig 17520 bp, 16 predicted proteins | sample 1904831 | NCBI WGS metagenome assembly QQTW01 (sample SAMN09435610, study PRJNA476489) | Subsurface metagenome, whole genome shotgun sequencing project. | reverse complement strand
AGATCTGGATGTGGGCCGGGCCGCCGCAGCTCTGGCTGCTGCTGCCGGAGCAGTCCTTGTTGCAGGCGTTGGAGTTGACGTTGTTAGCCCGCGGATTCACCGAGCTCGCGCACTGGCAGGTGTCGCCGTCGCTGACGCCGAAGTAGGTAAAGCTGGCGCAGAAGCTGGCGCACTTCTCAAGGGTCAAGGCCGCATCGACGAGCTCCTTCTCGGCCGGGAAGGCGTTCGGGTTGCCGGCGTTGCCTCCGATGTTCGTGCAGGAGAGATAGTTGAACGGAGGAACCACAGGAGGTATCTTGGGACTACCCGTCGCGGTAGGGCTCGCGGAGGTGGAGCTGGTCGTCGTAGTCGATCTAACTGAGGTGGAGCTGGAGCTGGTCGCAGTCGTGGTCGGTGCAACGGAGGTGGAGCTGGAGCTGGAGCTGGTCACGGTCGTAGTCGGTCTAACGGAGCTGGAGCTGGAGCTGGAGCTAGAGCTGGTCACAGTCGCAGTCGCAGTCGCAGTCGAGGTCGCGGCCGCAGTGCGTGTAACGGTCACGGTCTGGGTGGCAGCCGCGGAGTTCGTGACGGTGACGGTCTGAGTCTGAGTTGCCGCCGCGGTCACGGTCTGGGTGGCAGCCGCGGAGCTCGTAACGGTCACGGTCTGAGTCTGAGTCTGGGCAGCAGTACCAGTAGCTGTCACAGTGCGGGTCTGCGTGTTGTTTGCGCCGCTCTGGGTGGCAGTTAAAGTCACAGTCTGAGTCTGAGTCTGAGTTGCCGCCGCGGAGCCAGTAACGGTCACGGTCTGGGTGGCAGCCGCGGAGTTGGTGACCGTCACGGTCTGAGTAGCAGCAGCGGAACCAGTAGCGGTCACGGTCTGGGTGGCAGCCCCAGAAGCGGTGACCGTCACAGTTTGAGTCTGAGTAGCAGCAGCAGAGCCGGTAACGGTGACAGTCTGGGTGGCAGCCGCGGAGTTGGTGACGGTCACGGTCTGAGTAGCAGCAGCGGAACCAGTAGCGGTCACAGTCTGGGTGGCAGCCCCAGAAGCGGTGACCGTCACAGTTTGAGTCTGAGTAGCAGCAGCAGAGCCGGTAACGGTCACGGTCTGGGTGGCAGCCGCGGAGTTGGTGACGGTCACGGTCTGAGTAGCAGCAGCGGAACCAGTAGCGGTCACGGTCTGGGTGGCAGCCCCAGAAGCGGTGACCGTCACAGTTTGAGTCTGAGTGGCTGCAGCAGAGCCGGTAACGGTGACAGTCCTGGTCTGAGTCGCGGAGCCAGTGTTGGTGCCGGTAACGGTGACAGTCTGGGTCTGGGTTGCGGAGCCGGTGTTGGTGCCGGTGACAGTGACAGTCCTGGTCTGAGTCGCGGAGCCGGTGACCGTGACGGTCTGAGTGGCGTCATCGTCGTCGTCGTCTCCGCTGCTCGAGTGGAAGCGGGTGGGCAGCTTGTCGCACTGGTCTGCGTGAACGTCACAGTGGACACTCCCGTGGCCGAGCTGGAACTCGTCCGGCTGGACGAGGTTGAGCTGGATCTCGAGCTGGAGCTCGAAGTCGTGGTGGTCCCCTGGGGGATAGCTTGCGCCAAGGCAGCAAGCCCGGCAAGGACGACAGCGAAGGCACGCATGTTGAAGAGACGAGCTGGCGCGAACGACTGTAAGCGAATGACTATGGGATGAGGAGTTGGTTGATTGAAGAAGCCCGATGTCCGAAAACCAGCAGGATCTGACCGGTTTATATACCAGTCCGCCGAGCGGACCTGAAGGCCATCCCGTATGACCGTCAATGGCGTGGCAGTCCGATAACCTCAGGATGGACGACTCCATTGACGGATCTACGATCTAGACTCAATCACCATCAACATCAGCCCATCATCAGTGCTCCGAAGATATTGGAAAGTCGGCATCTGCAGCCAATGGCAGGCTCGCGGAGTGAAGCATGTCCGAGTGCTCTGCAGCAATCCGGTTTTCAGAGAGCCGGAAATGTCGATATCGTGATGCCGATGAGCTCAACTCAAGGGATCGGACATTCGCAGCGAAGGATCCATGAAAACTGCGACATCCCCCAGTCCAGACCATCGCTCACCCAGGGCTCATGCAGGAACGGGATCTTCCCGAGCCTTTTACGCAACGGAGACGCCACAGCATAGCTCTTTCACGATGTTGACCACGGCCTCCGAGACCGACAAGTCATGCAGGGGAAAGAAGTGTTCCAAGAACGCGTGAGAACGGTGCTACTATGAACCTTGTCAACAAGCGGTTGATGCCCGATCTGCTGTAATGATCAACGCTACCTGGGTAGTAGAATGAAGACGCCAACCGGGCTTCTTCGATCATGCAGAGCCTGCAACTCGTGGTCTTCCCGCGAGTCCCTTCGCGGTGGGAGCGCTATTGCGCAAACATCGGAAAGCACCTAGAGACCCCTCGAAAGCTTGGTTCAGAGCGCAGCTCCTGCACTCCCACATCTTCCGGACATCTTCGGCTTCAGCTGCTGTTTGTTTGTTTTTCAACAGCAGCAGTGTACCCTGCGAGGCAGCTCCGCTCAGCTCTTCCGAGGAGTAACACGAGCTGCCATGTAGGTACGGAGTAATCGCCGGTCATCCGAGCTCCCGATTCGGTTGATTGGTTGCCACCTCTCTTTCCTGTCTCTCCCTTGAGCTGTTTGTCTCTCCGAGCCTCAGGCCATACCGGTACTCTGCGTCAAATGCTCCAGTGGCGACGACAACGAACGAAAAGCATGCCAATGGCTGAGCTGCGAGTCCAAAGCAGCCAAACATCTAAAAGCCAGCAAGCGGCTGAATGTTGCCACCAAAAGAAACCTCGACCTCGACATTGCCCTGACGTCGACCAAGATGCAGCCTGGAAATTAGGGTTCATCACCGAGTGTCACGAAAACGCTGACAGGCCAGCAAGACGTTTTGGTAGTCCCAAAAATGCGGAAGAGCTAGAAAATCATGCTCGGATGAACCGAGTGACTGGGACGCGAAGATTCGACGAGATCTGAGATCGACAGCACGTCTTGCCGCGGTAGATGCAGGCAGTGCCATTATCGATAGACCCGGCACGGCGCGTGCATGCGCAGTATGTGATATCGGGATGCTCGTTCCCCTTGCGCCAACACGTGTAGCCATTGCGAATGGCGTTTCCACGCGGCTGTTCCACGAAGCCCTGAGGCTTGAGGCTCGAGGTCGCCGAGTGCGCGACCTCGGAGTCAGAGCTGCAACGCGGCTCGGCGGTTCGCCGCAGCCTTGGCATGCTGGACGCGGCTGCATCCAATATTGGCTGCAGGAGTGATCCCAACGGAGGCCGAACGCGCCGGGAAAGAACCTGTCCTGAAACCCGACAGAGTTGGATTGGATACGCGATGTTACTAAGGGTCCTAAACAATGCATTCCCAGGGTGCCAACTGTTCACCAAGTTGGTGAAGTCGAAAGCTAAAGGGTTGAATGTATGACGTTGGGAAGCCCAGAGAAGTCGGGAAAAGCTCGCCGGAGATCCATGTACCCGTGTACCTGAGAGGGTCTAGCCTGTTTAAGCTAGCCTCCCTCTCCTGGCCATAGCTCAAACTCTAACTTCACCCCAGTCGAACCACCGCCTTTTTTATTCGTCATATTACAACTATTCCAACGTCAACGCACAGAAGAGCCTCGAAGGAAGTTTGTTCATGAGACTAATAAACTAAATATTTGCGCCTAATATATGCACTAGAGCAATGCCAGACTATAATCTGTCTTTCTTTTACCTTTGCACCGTACATAGCATCCTCGAACGCGGAGCAATGAATGCGTACAGTACTTCGTATGCATGCATGAAGGGGGCATTGGGGACGCGATTGGCGCCTTGCAGGTGATTTGCCGCAATTCCCACAAGCACCGTCATCATTCCACCATCGTGACTGTTCAAAAGAAACATCTCCATCGGAGCTTCTAGTCTGGGAATATCTAATGGGGCTTTGAGTCTGGCAATATCTATTGGAGCGTTAAGTCTGGCAACCGTCTTATCCAAAAGATGTTAATCTCATTGCGTACAGGAAGGAGGGGTAATGAAGCACGTTGCCCCCGGGAAATAGCAAGCAGGACTCGCCGACTGTGGAAGAGGCCCTGTGGGAAGTGGTTTTTCCCCAGGAGATCGGTTGAGAAGTGGCGACCAGAGTGATGGCTGTTCAACATCATGGTCGTGATGCTCACTAGTGGCTTGTTGAGAAGCCCTGATTTGCGAGCTGTGACACGGCCCAAATGCCTGCATGGGTAATTAACTTGGACAACTCCGAGGCGGCAATGAACGTCCAAGTGGCGTGATCGGATAAGGTCTTAGACAAATGACGAGGCAAGGCGCATGAGGCCAACGGAATCGAAGATTTCCACCAACGAGGATGTCGCAGCAAACGTTTGTGGAGCAGTGAGCAACGCAGATTCCTAGACCTCGGACCGGCTTCTGGGTAATTGAACCGAGATTTTGGCAGCTCTTCGGCGACCACAATGCCTATCCTGACCATTAAACGAAGATCCAACATGGATTGAGAGATCTTTGATTTGAGGTTTATATTCAATGCCAGTCGAGCCAGTCAGTAGTGATTAGTAAACCGAGGCTGTAATATACGCTCTGGACGTTGGAAGAAGGCAGATCATCACACAGACGGTCTCTTAGTACCGACATGTGTTCCTTTTGCGATATTTGTACCATGGAAGCACTTTGATTGGCATCAAGCAGTAAGAGTGCCAGTGCCGGCCCGGGGCTGGGCCGTCATTCGCGGAATATATCCGCACACTCTACATCGGACTCTGAGAAAGAGAAAACGTAGTCGCGCAACCACAACGCTGTTGAATGTATCAAAATAAAAATTAAACAAAACAGAGATTGCAGAAACAACAAAAAGAGAGAGTTCTTACAGTATCAAAGTCCCAGGCAGTCAGTTTCCATCACTAATTGCTCGCGTTTTGTACCGAGGCCATTTGCCCCTAGGAGTCCCTTCTTGCTTATATTGGTGCACGCCAATATGCCCTCGCTCACATATAGCTCTCTACTTCACCTTCACAGATCCCAGTGTCCACGGCTCAACAAGCCATCTCACGTCCCGACATTGCTTGGCTCAAACTGCAACACTATAGTCTGACTTGGATTCCCGCTTTTATTCATGAGTGATGGTCCCTTCCATCCTCCCACCTTGTTCCCTATATGTTCACGGGCGTAATTTGTCGCCGTATCTCAAGTAGTATTCTAATTGTCTTTCCCCTCCACCACACGTCACTCTCGCAAGCGGGCTATGGGTCGTACCGGGCGAGCGTCTTACCGTGGAATCCCTCAGTGATCTTGATGTTTAGTTCATTGGATCGAACTCTCAATCGTCCTTCGAGTCTTGATCATGGAGTAAGCGATATCATACTGGGGTATTATCGTTGTTTCCTTCCTCGTCGTAAGCGGAATTATATCATACGTTGTGAACGAATTGGTTGGGGAAAGGCTCACCGGGTCTACTAATATGCCCGGCACCAGCTCGCAAGGGTTTCGTTTACTGAATCCCTACTGACTGGCTCTCGATCGGAGCATTGGATGATAACCCCAACCCCAAAATTCCTACACATATGTGGTGCTTCAGTCTAGGCATATATCTCCTTCGCAAAATTATGCGCAACGGAAGCACTTCAAGTTCATAGCATTAGAAATGGAAGTGTTGGATGAAAAACACGCACCAAACAGGTCAAGAGGACCGGCCCAATTACCCACGGTAATTAAGGCATATTCTCAATCTCACAGGAAGTCCTCTGCCAGTGCCCGGGCCCAGTTGAACTACTGAGTACCTTGGCACGCACGTGGCACGCTAGATAACATCGGGAGCCCTGCCAAGCCCCGCTTGACCTCGGATTATCCATAATCCGCATACTCTACACACCGCTCGGCCGCAGACCGGTCTTTAGCCGACGCCTGGGCTTTTGATCAAGAACTCTCAAAAATAGAAAACATAGACCTCACAACCACCATACCCAATAAACTAGCAAAGAAAACTCAATACTCCTTTGTTTAAAAGCCCAAAAAGCAAAAGAGTGGGCGTGCCCGGAATCGGACCGGGGCTGGCGCAGAGTTAGGAGTTAATCCACAATGCGACGTCATACCACTAGACCACACACCCAGTGAGCTTTGCACCCTTTTTGGTTGCCGGGGGCCTCGGCGATTTCTGGCTCCACTTGGATGGAGGAAAAGAGAGAATTTCCATATATATAGCTTGACACTGCCGAGGAGCAAGAGCTGAAGTAGGGCTGATGTATTTTCATGTCGAATGAACGTGTACCGTATTAGTTGTATCAGCGCTATGACACGAACATTTAAATGATCATGCTATCTTAGAAGTAGTTCGGTCTAACCTTGAGTCTTAACTCTCTAAAATTACTTTCTAGGGAGATAATTGGGATCTAACTATCTTAGTCGTCTCAAGGAATGCGCGGATGTAGTTATCCTCTTAGGTCTTACCGCTAGTAGGCCTTCACTAGCATTCGGCTTCGACCTGGAATCCCGGCTTCAAATCTACAAAACTCATTACAATGCAGTTCAAGCGGTGCCAGAAGTATTTTGACGACTGAATTTAGGGGCGATGATGAACCAACACTTATACTACCCTTTACTTTCGCTAATATGGACACAGATTCTGTTGTAGATTCTTGTATAGATGAGTACGCATATCTACATTGAATCCCTCACTAATTCGAACATGTTTTGAGTGATGCTGGAATCGATGTATAAATTATGGTCCATGAGGTATGAACAGAGTGTGGTCCTATTCACTTATAAAAGTGAACATACTTATCTGGAGAGGCATTTCTATTTTTCTTTTATTTAGGTAACGTTCTAGCCCATATCTTCTACAAGACGAGAACATCATCCTTTGTACTACGCTACGAGGCTTTGGAAGCTTACCGTGAGCGAAGAATATATCAGATTAAGCCATCCTCAATTAAAGTAGCTCTAATTACTACTTGAACTCCAGACACAGGGATGTTTTAGAGGGCCAAGCTACATAGAAGAATGGAAGCACTTAATCCATTGTGAGCTATCCAACACGACGCAACCCACCGTAAGGTAGGGGATATGTAGTTCTGTGTATCTATGCAGCTTTAGCGCTCCTGGACAGCTCTAGAGTAGTTCAAGGCCTTCAAGATAAAATTATGCTGCTAATAATATTGTACAGTGACAGTAACTCCGCAAGGTGATCTATGGATAACTAGAAGCCCGCCTAGACCTCTTCGCCAGCCAGTCAATTTCCATGCTCTGCTACATTACGGCGGCGTGGCGGGCGTATTCGAGGAGAGCATACTCCGGGCCAACTCATCTTCTTCATCTTCTTCATCGCTGGACGCCCGTTGGCGAGCCTCTCCCGGTGCATGCCTCCTTGAACTGCGGAATTCGAACAGCAAGCATCTTACGCTTCACTTCTTCCAGTTTAGCAGAGTCCACGTGGCCGGGCTCCGCGCGCGGAGTCGTCGCTGCCAGTCTCCATCTGGCTTCAGTCTCCATCTGGCAGGAGCATGCCGAGCAGAAGGAGCGTGGTGGTAGAGAGGGGAAATCTACAACGCACCTTGCGTGTTCTTCCAGGAAACGTCTCGCTTTCGCATATTGACCCATCTGAAGACCCATTCATCTACACTTGCTTGCTTGCCCAGAGCCTCTACATACTTGACCGTCTTCCCATTTGTTTCCTACCTTGCCTGAAAGGACGCCAGTTGCTTTTGTACGTAACTCGTAGCATTAAATGACTGTTGAGCTGTCTGCACTACCCGGGGAAGCTGAACCCTGGAAAGTAGAAAGAATATGGAGTAAGGAAACCATCATCGCCCTATCAATGTGATGGCTCCCGAGATCTCCCTGATCGTAGCTGCGGAGGGATAAGGAAGTTCTTACAGTATAGCCGTTGCTGTACTGGGGAAATCCTTCCAGGAACTGATATTACTCATCTTGATTTTGGTATTCTCTCTCTAACACTAGGTGTCATTGGAAACGCGGAGGCGGGACTCAGGAACATGTTATGGACAGATGCTTGACCGTAGCATGATCCGGGTTTGATCATTGTCCGCGCCTACGTTTCAGGTCTCATCTGACATCTGGAGCAGTGGAAGTTCCAGATGTCGTCTAATATCGCGTGTCCAGTCTCTTCAGTTATTGGGAAGCTTGCAACTGGGGTTGTCGCTTCAGCTATGACTTTTCCTTATTCGTTGACCTTTCTTTGCCTTTGTCAGATTGAATATATGCCTAAATTACCGTGGGTAATTGGGCCGCACCTTTTGTCCCATTTGAGGCGTATTTTTCATCCAACAGCCTTTCCCGGTAAATCCGGCTTCCGGTACTGTTTTACTCCTTTCTCTTTCTACTTCCTGGACTGCCTTCTCATCTTTCTAGTAGTCTCTACTTCATCAGTGTCCGGTTTTTCTATTCTTTTGTTGTTCGAAGACCTTCTTCTCGCTTCTCCTAGAGCCTACACCCTAGGAGATAAGGCCTATAAGTCTTCAATCCTTTTCCTGTAGCAGTATGCTACGTTCTGCCTATGGTTACAAGGTTGTGGACGAAGAAGTTAATTGTTTACTAGAACTCCGTTCTACTGGAGAAGTGATATATGAAATAGCAGCCACCACCTTTGGTCCATGACTGTCCCTACCCCATGGTTGCAAATTCAAGGCGCTCCTGGAGATTTGGCTCGCAGCACTCGTCTCTCGGTTTGTTTGGCGTCACGATGGCACCGTTTGTAATAGTTGTACTTTCGTTGACGGTGCTGTTCATTCTCTGTCTCCGATGACTCTGTTGAGCTGGACCGGTGGGTGCGCTTCCGGGGCGGGTTGTGACCCCTTTCCTGCGCGGCCTGGTCTCTCCGAGTGACCTGCACTTCCTGTGCGGCAGCATGTCGATGCTGGAAACAACGGCTATTCTATGCGCTTACGCGCATTATGCTTCTCCCTTGCACTCAGCGGGACGAGGGTTAGGGACTCCCCCTTACATCCATGCCATGGTCAGTCTGGATATGCTCTCTTAACCGCGCGTTGGGCCAGAATTTCTTCTCCGGAACACAGAGTGGGCAGTAGATTCCTTTCTTCGCTTCTTTAGGCCCTTCCATACCTGCATTCTTTGCTGCGTTACTCGGCTCTTTTTTGTTAAGTGGAATTAGCTCCTTGGGCTCTTTCGCGGTCCTTTGATGCTTCCGCTGGAGATGCGCACGAATTTCCCGGTTACATCTTCCTTGCCAGGCACATCCCTCTACCGGGCAAGCGAAAGAGCTTCGTCGATCTTTTACCAACCGTCGTTCCGCATTTTCCAGCTCCTTCTTGTTCGGAGGGTACCCGAGATGCTCCAGTCTCGCAGCCGGAACGTTTCTGAATACGGCCCGAAGAAGGGGGAGCGGTCGTTGCCCCAGATGTGATTGCTGACGTCGCCGACATTGATCCTCCCTATCCCCGTCATGTCAGCAGTTCCTCTCTTACAAGTATCACCATGTCTATGCTAACTTACCGCAAATGAAGTCAACGAAGGCGTTCGCCTTGAGTCTAGCCCCCAGACTGTTTGACTTCACCCAGGTTCTTGATGTTGCAGGCCCGACCGTGCGGACCTCTATCCCCAGTCGGCTTCCCTCATCACTGGGTGTCGCTTGCGTCGCCCATCGATCCGGGTGGGGACCTTGCGAGCTGACCTCGAATCTAACCCTTAGTGTGTGGTTCGTGGGAGGGTCTGCCTCGAGGCCAGCCATGCCCTGCGTGACAGCATCGTCAAGAAAGTCCGATGGCAGAAATGTCACACAGCCATCGACTAGTGCCCCTGAATCATCCCGGAATGCCTGAACAATAAATCATTAAACGTCATGCAGCCCCAAAGCACGAAAGGTCGCTTTGAGGATATATATGCGCGCCTAACCCACGGCAATCGTGCCGCCACCATGCGCAGTTCCCAAGATATTATAGGTAACCCCGCGGCTCAACTTCTCAAGCATTCATGTTCGATTCGCTAGCATGCCGCGTAAAAGCTAAGTACCCTTGTCCTCAGTGCAAAGTGGATTATGTTGGTTGAGTCCAGACTCTGCGGGCGCATATGGCAGGGAACGGTGCCGGATCTTGTCATATGGTGGCTGCTAAAATGAGCCAAAAATGCATGCGAACGCCGCCTCGGCGAAGAAGATTAATGATGCAGGCGTCATGGACGTAAACTTAGCCTAAACTTAGCCACACATGCAAAGTTGATCCTTCCCACGTTTCATCAGCCGCTCCGAATATTGTGAGCTTCTGGTCCAGCGGATGTGTGTGCGAGGTGGGCTGGATTTTTCCTATGCACACGCCTCTTGCCGCGTACTTTTAGAGCAGCTAGAAGCTGGGACGAACGGCCCCTGCCTCCGTCGCTTTCCGGTACCTGACGAGGGGGCAGAGCTGCTAGCCTCAGAAGGGGCTCCCGAGCGAGTCGCCCTGAACGGTTGGTTCCTTGTTGGCCTATTCATATGCTCCGCGACCATTGCTGTGGGGTAGGTGCTTCAGCTCGTTATAGCGGATGGTGACGTTTGTGTGGCCTGAGCAGCTCCATGTCGAATCGTCGCCCATGCTCAGGTGATTGTTTTGTCAGCATTGCTTTTCAAAGCCGTTTCTTTGCATCGGCGTCGTCAAACGCGCCTGAGTAGTGACTAAGCCTGCTCTTATTAGATCAAAAGACAACTCCCTAAATTGCCGTCAGCCGTTATAACCGACTATCGACCCAAGAACTGGCAGTCATCAATACCACGTACAGCTACCTTGGCATTGGCACGCATCTCGTCTGTTTCGAAGCAAAACTAGGGCAGCATTCTTTACCTCTTGATGATTCTTCCGAAATGAGGCCAATTCGACGATAATACGTGGTCAGCCAAATGGTCGGGCCACTCGCGCATCGTTTCGGTCCAGAAGATGCTTAAGATGTCGGGGTACGTCAAGGGCCATCGTTTCAGGGACGGAAGCTCCCGCACCGCCGTCCCCGACAGGATCATCTTCCGATAGTGATCAGAGTGGACGCTGTCATCAGCTAGAAGTGCTCCGTTTAGAACTCTAGGATCTCATCCGCCCGCTGGCGTAGCACTCCGGCCGGCACGCACAGAAAGATGAGGTGGTACAGTAGTGCCAGGTTGCGCAGTGAACAATATCCAGAGCAGCATGCGGATGAGCTCAATGGGTTTCCCGAAACCCGTCTGTCATTAACACAACCCGTCTTTGTCTTCAAACACGCGAGCTTCGTGGCAGCCGCCTTGAGATCCACGGATCCTTGGAAATCAAGTTCATGAAGGATATCTTTTGAGTGGTAATGGCCCCACCAGAATGTACGGTCTGTCCGTGACCGCGGACGATCCATGTTTTGACGCCACTGAAGCGCACAAAAAGCGTGAAAGCGCGGAAGGATCTCGTATAGGTAGCAATTCTAGCCACCTCACAAGCCCAGCCATCTGCGCCAATCGGTATAAGGATAAGACGACTTACCGCAAACAGCTTCGCTGTTACTAGACAGACAGTAGCAACTGACCGGAAATGTGTTCCACTCCCTCGCGTGTTGAAAATGGTGGGCCCATAGGTCAAGATACTGTACAAGTCGGGTGCTTGCCTAAGTAGCCCAAAGCACTTGTGCATATATATGCTCTTTGTGGGAGACTTCTCAGAGACTGTCAGATGCGTTCCTGGCTATACTGTTTCTGACCTCGAAGCTTGGCCCTGTGCCGTTTGAACGAAGGATCATAATTCCGTGTGTGAGGGACTGCTGATTCTGTATGGTCGAGAATTCTGGTACCCATCGCATCTCCAAGGAATCATGTTTCCACTGTACCACACGACGGACACGTGTAGCAGACTGCTCGAGAACCTCACTGGCAGAGCTCCATGTTCAATCTAAAATCATATCCGCCGGTCTCCAGTCCTGCAGGTCGCGGCCGTCGAGTCCAAAGGCACCCTCATTCCTGTGTGAGGGACAATCGATAGATTTCGACCTCCGTAACAGTAGTCAGGTATCCTTCACAAACGGTAAGGTCTTCTGGTGGCTCAGTAGGCTCTCGCTCTAGATAAGAGTTTATCAGTTAGAGCACTCATGTGCTGGATCCTCGCCAGATTTCAGGGCCAATGACGCTCTTGCAATCTCTCCACTGCGGGTCCTGTATATGTCGAGCATGTGGCGGGCGGCGTCGTATCCATCAGGAAAAAATTACTCTCAAGCGGAGTAACGTATGATATATTGTTGGGCTATTGGGGCATGCACGGCAAATGTGTGGCCTCCAAAAAGCATGATGCACCCTTGTTCGTCACATACCTCAAGTTTCGGAGCTGCTCGTTCCCCGCGCACGATAGTCAACGCCTTTGAGTAGGATCAGATGCGTCCGGTATGGGCATGGCCGTACCATAGTGGAATGAAAAGAGTAATGGTTGCTCCCGGCTATGGCCATTCGGTACGCGGGACTCGAGATCTTTTGCTTCACTCTTTTTGGAGATGTCAATCCTCGCGAACGAGGTAACAAATGCGTCTCCTATAAGGAAGGTTGGCGAGGTTTCTTCTTCGTCGTCCTAGTCTTGCGTTGTCAGGTGCACTGAGCTGCACTGGGAACGAATCAGCCACCGCTGGCTCCTGCCTATCCCTGGTTTTCGCTGCCTTTCCCGGTATCGACGTTTCGTGGCTTGGAATTGCGTTATTGATCGGCTCAGGAGCTGGCGGGACCGTCGGCGCCATCCGTTCCTTTTCCTTCTTGTGCCACGTACCAAGTTTATGGCGTTTGATGCTGGTCCGATCTATCCCGTGTGTATCCATCAAACCGGTTCCAGACGTGATCGCTGTTCGGGAGCGTTGTACTGATCCTCATTGAGCTCCCATGACTCCAGATGCTTTCGTATCTGTTGAATAGCCCCTGGATCACGTCCGCAGGCACCTGGTCTGGCCGTCGTTTCTGGAGCACCAGGACGAGAGCCGGGATGTCGACAGTCTCATCCCGCGTCAGGCCATCTTGGACAATCTCAACGGCCTTTTTTCACGATTGATGGAAGTGGAGTCGCTCGTGGGGAGGAGCGCCACCTCAGGGCAGGTTTTGATCTCCGCTGTTGAACGTCCACTATTCGCATAGCCTTCTGCCGCAAACGTCGGAGCCAGTAGATCCTAGAAGCCGGCCTCGGCACGGGAGATAATATGATGAGGCCTGTACAGGGCCAAGGTGGTCCCTGGCGACGTCTTATACAGAGCGTCGTCCATGCGAGGTGCGCATGGGTTGATATATATACGACTCCAGGCGATTTCAGTGCCGAACACTGTGACTTTTAGTCCAGTGGATGTGTTTGCGAGTCGACCTGTTCGTGTGCCCTGTAAATATTGCCGCAGGGTGAGTGTTTGTTCCGGCTGTGATGCCCTAAGCCCCCCGCTTAAGCGGCTAGCGGCCGATGGTGATTGCGGGTAAGATTAACGCTGCCATGCAAGCCGCGATGCCGTGGGGTAGACTAGAAAGCAACCCTGACGGGATGTTTCGGTAATGGATTCAGAGCGGAATGAACAGCTAGACGGTGGCTCGTAAGCTCGCATGACTCTATAGAGTCAAAGATAGGATGTGAGTACTGAAGAACTTACCTTATCACCTTCTCATTGGTCAAGAAGGTTGATCAAGTCAGTTGTGGTGTTGCTTTGGAGATGAGGAGGGAGAGGAGGAAGAGGGAGAGGAGAAGGAGAAGAGATGAGGGTGAGAAGCTAGAGTATTTGAGACAAGTGGATAGCTCCGGGTAAGGGGCTGTGGAAACCCGCATCCGCTGGTAGATCATAGCAAAGGCGCGTATCATCACAATCGTGAAGACGAGAGCATATTGGAAGAAATAAATACCGTGCCACTACTTATGTATACCCGGCCTCTTACAGCCTACTTTGCCCTTCCTGCGGAATCTTTACCACCACCTTCCCCCAAGTCTCACGCGCTCCAAGAGCCTTTAGCGCATCCGGCACCCTCTCTAGTCCGACAAATTCCTGGTCGGTGAAGCAAGTGGCCTTGAACTTTCTGGAGTCAATCAGGTCGAAAAGACCATCCCACACCCGCTCCACGGCAGCCGGCTCATTCTTCGCATACATGCCCCAGTGCACGCCCACGACACTCACGTTCTTGAGCAAGATCCTGTTGGTTGCCACCTTCTCGATCTGACCAGCAGCGAATCCGATGACGAGGAGCCGACCATTCCATGCGATGCATTTCATGGATTCCGCAACAAGACCGACCGGATCGTAGACCACATCGACTCCGCGGCCCTTTGGAGTGAGCTTCTTCACCTGCTCAGGCCAGTCCTTCTGCGTGTAGTCAACCAGATGATCGGCTCCATAGGACTTCGCAATGTCGAGCTTGTGCCTTGTCCCTGCCGTGGCAATGACGGTCGCTCCTAAAGCTTTCGCAATCTGAATGGCTGCCAGACCCACACCTCCAGCGGCGGCATGCACCAGGACATATTCACCTGTGTCGAGGGTGAGAACAGCGCAATCGATCCTCCTTCTGCTTACATACCCTTCTTGACCTGCGCTCTGATGACGAGCGCTGCGTAGCTCGTCGGCGCCGTCACAAACAGCCCAGCCGCTTCGAAGCAGGTCCACCCCCGCGGAACAGGCCGCAGTTGCTCTTCCGGGGCCGCGACCTTGGTCGCATAAGCTCCTTGACAGGCCCCGAAGACCTTGTCTCCAACATTGAACTTCGGTCTGCGCCCCCCACCAAGTGATTGCGGGACTCTCAACACCACGCCAGAGAATTCGGAGCCAGATATCCAGGGCAGCGGCGGCTGGTGCTGGTATTTTCCCCTGATCTGAAGCAGATCGAAGAAGTTCGTGGCGGATGCGTGTATTGCGATGAGATATCCATGATCTCCGGGGGTCGGGTCCGGTAGGTTTGTCACCACAAGATCACGTGGGCCCTATGAGAGAATTCACTTCAGCAGGTGCTTCCGCCATTAACTCAAGGTGGGCGGTTGACTACCTCCACATATTGCTTTACTTGGATCCCCTTCATGATACAGAATCTGCTATACTGGCAAGATGACTAGTCTTGTAAACCCGCGGGCCTCGAGACTGTGTAAACTCCATGATACTACAAATTGCAATCCGGAGGCGAATGTATGTCTGGAGTCTGGAGTTGTCATAGCCGAGGCAACTCCGGGGTTTCGGCTGAACAACATCTCTCGGCTTGTTGCCCGTGATATCCTTCCCAGAAACCTCCAGGAAACCTCGAGTGCTTTCAGGACCTGGAAAGCTTGACGCGTCTCCATCAATTCGAACGTCGTGACCCGCTGGCAATGAGAACCACTTACAAAGAGCGCGGATCTGATATCTTACCTTGTGTGAGACCCGCACGTTCCGATGCCCATGCTCGGCTTCACCTTATCCCGATTTCCTGCAGCATCGACGCACTTTAGAATCTTCAGGTCAGCTTCAATCGCAACGCAAAACTTCACTCCCGGCCACTGCACCAAAGTTTCCGCTTTTCTGTGACACAAGGATCGAATCGGGCACGCCTTCTTCGCGATGCCGTTTCTCTTCCGCGCCGTTTCACCCCGCACCGGCCGCAGAAGCGAGCTTCGAGCCGCTGCACAGAATCCTTGGTCTCTTCCCGCGCAAAGGTACGGCCTGCTGTACTTCGTGGGCGCGGTTGGACTGATCACTTTAGGCAAAGCCAATATGCACAGACTATTGAAAACCAAGCAACACATGCTCCTCCATCGGATGTACAGCTCTCTCGCAAGAGGGAACAACGTACTGTGTGCGTTCAGGCGGGACAGCCAGAGCAGTGGTAGTCCTCGGCATATTCTCCGCTCCTTCATCTCGCTCGCCGTCTGAACTATGACGTGGCGGTCTCGACAATCGGTTGCAAAGTGTGCTGCTGTGAGTGCTGTTTCTCAATCGCAAGACAGAATTACCCGAATTGATAGCCGAGAGAATGTCGATGCTATTTTAGTTCACCCCACACTTTTCGGCTCGTGTGTTGATCAGTTGTCTGGGTGAAAATCTCGAAAGGCTCAACAATGCTGCCGCTAGCAACTTTTAACCGGATAAGGCCGGCCCTGACGCTATCGGAGGGATCTGCGGGCGCCACGGATAGGCGGCGGCAGACGACAACTTTCCACCTGGACATCCCTGGAGGGCTGGCAAGTACAGCCGTGGTGTTGGCTCACTAACCAGCTGTGATAAATACTTGCAGGGACGGACGAATTCTTTTTCAATCGTGGCACGTATGAAAGAAATGTCGTGCTGCAAGTCGTTGACGCTCCCGACACGCTGTCGATATCTGCTCACAAAGAATGGAGTCTTTGAGTCCAGGTGAGACGGTCGAGCGCTGCAAAATTCAACACAGTCATCCTAGCTGTTGGGAACTTTGCCGCTCTCTGATGACGGTGGTCAGCCATTCCAACCTCTCATGTTCATGCGGTTCCTGCTTTGCTGCCGCGTCCTGCCCCGCAAGCATCCAATCATCCGCCAATGATTTCACGCTTGATTCTCATCCTTGCCCTTCCGGTTGTCGCGTGGCTCTTTCTTCCCTCTTCGGACGCTTTTCAATTTAGGCTAAGTTTACAGATTTTCCCTTTGGTTGATCGGTTGGGAGAACGGCCTCTCAAACCGGCGCTACTCATCAAATTTCCTATCTATGTGCGGGGGAAGCTCTACCGGAACTTTACCACACCCCGGCAGAGGCGACACGACACTGCATGCGTCTTTCAACTTCCGGTGGCTCGCATGCACCACCCATGCACCAACTGCATGGATCGAGGGTCGAATCCATACGGTCAATTTCTTATCACACCTACAGATATGGTTGCCATGAGCTACTTGCTACCTGCATCAGGTACGTTGCAACGAGGAACCCTTGCCCAAGGTTGGGAGACCATGTACGCCGTCCGGAGGCATCGACGTCAACCATCGGGCGGCTGGTTTTCGGAGTGGCTGTCAGGCCCCTCTCTGTGGACCATGGGTTAGATGTCCATGTATATGAACCAGTCCTCCCACCCTCGCTTTGGAGAGTTTACCTCGTTCCGCGGTATCAATTGCTACCGAAATCGTTGCGGTTGGCCCATTTACCTGAGCAGACACAACTCTCTCGTTAAGGTTGTTCTGTATCCCTCGTTTATATCAAACCGTCCTGTCGCTTTGGATCCAAAGTCTTGCGCACCTCAACTCAGCGGCGCACAATCTCCAGCATGTTCAAGCATATAGTTGCCATCCTGGCCTTTGCCAGCGTTGCGCTTGCGACCAAGCCCCATGAGTAAGTTTTCAAGTAAAATGCATCTTCCTAGCTTACAAGATAATAGCATAATAATCATGACCACCTACCAGACGGTCACGATTTGTCCAGTTACCTATACCACATCTGGATCAGCCCACACGTCCCTGACAACTTCCACGATAATTGTCACCAGTTGCCAGCAGGGCTGCTCCGCGACCAGTTACTACACTCCTTCCTCCGCCACGTCTACGAGCACGTACACAAGTACGTCCACGGGTACGTCCACGAGTAAGTCTACGAGCACATCTACGAGCACGTCTACGGCCATCGTCAAGCCAAGTCGACCTCGATCTCACTC
>QQTW01001256.1_pt1 | contig 17524 bp, 18 predicted proteins | sample 1904831 | NCBI WGS metagenome assembly QQTW01 (sample SAMN09435610, study PRJNA476489) | Subsurface metagenome, whole genome shotgun sequencing project. | reverse complement strand
CCACAATTGTAGCTTGCCATGTGTAAAGTCTGGACGCGATGAGAGCGAGTCCAACGGTGGTCTTTCATCGCAGCTCCTTGAACCATCGTAGTTGCTATAATAGGCTTACTATACAAGGTAACTCCGTCTACACCCGGCACGGGCACACCTCACTTCATGGCTGCTTGCAGACTCTCCAATACCTTCATCACAGTTAGCACCTCCTTGCGCGCGTACACCCTTTTCAACTTACTTCGAGCTCAATGTTTGCTTCCGCAATGTCCTGCTCGCTGCCTCCACCACCAGCCACTTTCTGAGTTTCGGCGATTTGATTTCTCACGGCCTAGGAATTTCGACGTGTCAAAAATGCTCTATAACCCTTCGTTTCTTTTCACATACTTCGGCACTGAAGTCCTCAAGTGGAAACCCCTCCACGGCGTTTATACTCAGTTGCGAGCCTGGTTGAACCACCGCAAACCCCCCGGACACTGCGATTGCGGCGTTAGTCCAATTCGCAATGTGGCACGCGCGAGGCTTCGCGATCCATGCCCGGTTTAAGGAAGACCTACAGAAGAACTGTTTGCTTCCACCGCTCTCTTCGATGATCTCAACCAAGCCCGGTTTAAGCTGCTCAATTGACGGAACGTGGTTCGCGAGAACACCCATCTCGCCTGACTCGGCAGGTATGTTCACTTGTACTCTGCACTGTGCGTAAGTCGGGAGCCTTGGTGGTAGGATCATGAAGGACGAGAAGAATGGCTGACATACACATCGGTGGATTTGTATATGGACTGCCAGCGTCGCTAGTCAGCATTGTCTCGAGAACGGCAGCATATGGGTTGGGTCCTCCGTCTGCAGAGTAGATGTCGAGAGGTCATGCGTACCTGATGAGGCAGAGCGAGTGAGAGTTTGATCTTGTCAGAGGCCACGTCGGCGTATGTCCTCCGCTGAAGCGGCGTTCGAAGGGCAGCTGAGCGCGTCCGCAGAGCGGCTCTAGCAATGCGGAGCGAGCTCATGTCTATAGACCAGCGAAGACAGATGCAATGGCCGGAGCGGTAATGTCAATGTCCAATGGTTGAAAGCGAAATGCTCGAAGAACGTTGAGACGGTTGATATTCGGCACCTAGGTACGTACCGCCGGCGGCCTTCAAATGGGTCTCCCGCTCCGTGTTCTGCCTTGCGACAAGTTGGGCGGTTCGATAACGAGCAACACCTCACGATTCATTCGAAAATACCAAGAGACCTTTTCGTCCTTGTTTTCTGAGCTTGATGATGAACTGACTCAATACAAGTGACATGGCATGCAATGCAGGCAGGACTTTCGTCGACACATTCTTCTCTCAACTTATGAGCTTCATTTTCCAGTGTCAACCTCTTCGAGCGCTCCGCTGATTTCAATGTACTGCTTACGCGCCCTTGTGCAATCCGAGCCTGCGTCTGGCATGAATCGTCGAGCAAACAGGATAGACCTTTAAATACATGAGAGGGTTGGGGACAATCTATCCTGTTGTAGTGTAGACCGTGCTAATTCGACAAGAAAACTGACATCGGAATCTGCAGAGTAAACGATATGTACAAATGCAATCAATCATCACAGCGAGCTGAGCCGCCAAACCTTAACGTCGCATCATCTTAAAACCCCACAGCTTAGAAGAAGCCAACCGACTGCCGTCCCAGTCTCAGAAAGCCGCACACAAGACCTCACTTGCCCTGTCCGGCGTCCTTGACACCCTTGGCGATTCTGTTGCTTCCGTCTTCGATACCGGATGCGGCGTCCGCCAGGCCCCGGCCGATATCTCTGCCGGCACCGCCAGTCGCGCCCTCAATCGTCTCGCCGAGACCGCGACCCGCGGCGCCGACGATGCCACCAACGGTATTGGTGAGTCCGCCCACGGTGTTGCCGAGGGTGGATGTCACGGCTTTGGCGCCCTTGGTGACGCCTGAATCATTGGAACCGGAAGTCACGGTGATGCCTGTGGTCATGGTGATGCCTGAACTCATTAGCTGAAAATACTGAATGATGATCCGGCCAAGCAGCGTACGAGGTTCAAGAGTCCAAATCGGATTAAAAATTGTAGGTTTACGAGGTGCAACGACAGTGGAGTTTGGGTCCTTATGTGATGGTTTTGTCGATGATGGCAGTAGTACCGGGCAGGGACAATTCATGAATGTTGGCAAATTCACCAGCTCGTCATGATGTCATATGACTGTCCATGAAGTTTTCATAGGTACATAGTATGTACAGAATAAAGTACTCCGTACCGGTGCTCCATCCATCCATGGGCATCTATGGGCATATGGATGGATCACTACCAAATGGAAAAAAGAAATCCCCCCTTCGACATTCGACTCACATCAAGCAATGGGGTCCACCATTTCGTCCCCGACTTGATACTTGTGGAGCTCAAGGATCCCCCAGTGTTGGTCTGGGTTCAAATGACGGCCACCCAGCTCACAGATCCCAGCCGGGGTGAGGGTAAATTGGAAACGGCTCAAGAAGTTGTCATGGCCGAGTAAAATTCCGCAAAACTGAGAAGGCATTTTCGAACGAGGCCGAAGCCGAAGGTGCGAACGAAAACGTCGTTTGACCGGGAGCAGGCGAATCTCGATCGGACAAAGAATGTCGTCGCCGTCCCTCGAATGGTTGAGTTTGAGTTTTCGGAGGAGTTCGTCAGGGAAAAGTTCCTGGGCCGCCATGCAAACTGATGCCCCTGTGTCCCACACCAAATCTACTTCGGTCGTCTCGAAGTAGTAGTTGCCAGTGCCTTCAAACGTGGACGGAAACGCAAGGGACCCCGCCACCACGGGAATATGGTCGAATCGCAGTGCCAAGGGAACAACGGAGAACAGCGAGATTGGATCAGACTTGGAAGAAGCCATCACCTGTTCCATGTTCTGGTATGCGGAAGGGAAGGGGGTGAGAGCCGGAGGTGGTGGGTTGAAAGTCCCCGGGATCGGTGTGGTCGTCGCCGCGGTTCGTGGTCTGGAACATACAACCTGTCTTGCCGGGTCGGAATTCGGAAATATTGCGGGTCGACCGGGCGGACAGCGCGTCAATCCCGTGGAGACGGCTGAAGCCGAGAGGGACTCAACGATTGTGGTGTTCGACGGCAAGGCGCCTGGCGCCGAGGGTCGGTCGGAGATCGTGAAATCCGTGAACGAAACGGCTGATGCCGAGCGAGGGAGTTGCGTCGACAGTACGGCCATGACCTCTGTTACAGTGCCCTGAAATGGCACGTCCACAGCGAAGTCAGGTTGTAGCAACCGCAGATGCTCGCCAACCTGTCGCAGGACCTCGTGTGCAGGCAGGCTCACAGTCTGAGCGGTGGTGGGCATTCTGCTTCGGCTGTCAGCAGATCTCCTACAGTCATGAACAGCCACAGAACGGGGTACGAACCTGACAGTCTGAACAGATGGAGACTTGACAAAAGGAGGGAAGCCTTGTGTGCGTGCAAGGTGGAAAGGGTGCGTGCGAGTGAAAAGGCTGGACTTGTTCGTGCTTCGAGAGGTCTTCGCTGCTTTGCACGAATGTGGGGACGATGAATGCGTGAGGTTGCAAATGCATGTTGGTGGCCGGGGAGAATTTTATATCCTGCCGGCTGCAGGCTGCAAGTAATTGCAGCTTTGTTTGGGCACTCACCCGATTAGGCGGCATCAAAGCTATCCAAGGATCTTTGGCAGCAGCTCATCATCATTTCAGGCAATTCCACGGTTCGTGGCACCTTGGGCTGGTCGGCCCTACTCTGTTGGGAGACATCTATCTCCGGATATGGACAACTTCTGCAACAATGCCCCAAGGTTAGGCAACATTTGAAAGGTTCGCCTCCCCAAATCGGCCAGCACTTACCTGGTGCGCCCCGTCCATCATCGACGCGAGCAGACCGCGGTTCTCCTCCTCCTCTGCTTTCCGCAGAGGAGCTTGGCGAGATGCGTGCCTTATGGCCACCAGCCGCCTCAGTCTCGGATGATTCACAACCGCCTGGCCAGTCTGGCCGCGTGTCGATTCCCGACCAGCTTCCCTCTTCGGCTTCGGCCTTCTCCAACATCATCCCCCTTCGGACTGCCAACATCGTACGAGATGGGAGGATGTGGCAAAGATGGAATGCCCGAAGTGCGCAAGGTATTGCAGTGTTGTATCACTGGTTGACGCCAGTTCCACTGACTGAAAATTGCCTTGGGCGTTTGCACAATATCCGGTGCACTAGATGCGGCCTTCAACTTTGTCAGCTGTGTCAGGACACTCATGCCTAGACATTCGCGTATGCACATGAGCCATGGGGTCAAAACGGGACTTTGAACTTGTTCCCGATGATCTGTAGACAGGTTTTACGGGGGAAAAGCGTAAACGTGGAAGTACTTTATGTTCAGGTCCTGTGTATAGAGAGTAAAAGAGAACTCCCTACATACTATCTACCGAAACCGCGGCTTGCATTCAACATTAAATCGTCTTTTGTTCCCGGTTGGTTCGTGATGGATCATGAACGGATGAAATTGACGGAGGAGTTATAGCTCGGATCGCATCGCAATCGTTGTCGACATCTATCTATGGATAGATCCACAGGTAAGGGTAAGGTGATGCTGAGCCGAAGTTGAGCTGGGATGATTTTAGTAAGAAATCTTACTCTTAACAGAAGGCAAACTCTTCATCCTCCAATCCCTCTATCTGAAGTGCCTCTCCGTCCATTAGGCCGTGGATGTAGCAAGATCCGACAAACTTGAACTGCCCATCGCCACATGGCCTGATGACATAAGGAACCTCCCCACCATACAGAACACAAACAACGTCACCGGTCTGCACTGAGCTCAAAACCCGGCCCAAGCGGCCGTTGTCCGTCGTGCAGAGCCTCCATCCATAAGCCCACCTTCCCAGAGCGGTCTCGACTATGAGTATCTGCTCGAGGACCGGCTGCGGCAAGTCCACGGCCACAGGGCTGGGAATATCAAGTATCTTCAGAAGGTTTGCGGACGCTATTGAGAGCCCGGGATCCGGGCGCTCACCACCCGCGGTGATGTTGCACATCATCGTGCGCCAGAAGTCCTCGAACCTAGAGGATGACGCTTCCGAGCCGGATGGAGCTGAAAAGGCGAGATCAAGGGACTGGTGCAGCCAGGATTTGATATTTTGCGCGAAGAGTTGGGTCCTCTCTTGGCGACTTTTCTCGCTGAAGTGCGCCGACGAAGCAGTCACTTCCTCGAAAGCTGGGCCAATGTCCTTGATCGTATCGATGATCCTACCTAGGACATGCAGGATAGTATTGTCTTTCGATAAGCGGACACGCTGCTCGGTATCGCCGGAAGCATGAAACGGTAACCCTGGGTCATTTCTCAGGTGCATAAGAGGATTTGTCATATCCAGTTGAGCAAAATCAGGCACCCATGACGGGAGATTCAAGCTTGTCGACTTGGAATAGTCGTAAGGTGTACTCAGCGTGAGGAGAGAGTTTCTCCGCGTGATATGAGCGACGACAAATCTTCGGTACACCTCTTCTACCGGTGCATTGTAGTCGGGGGTGACATCATCCCCATAACAGCTCAGTTCCGATGCTATACCAAGGAGTGAAAAGATAATGTCTCTGGGGTCACCACTCTGGTAACAACGGACGCTGATGAGTAGCCCCAGCAGCGCTGAGCCGCCTTTCTCGATGACGTCCCTCCGAATCAGCTCCATGATGATAACACTTGTCATGGCCGCAGTCACTTGTGAGGACTGCAGCGTTTGGGAGGGTTGTAGGAGCTGAAATGCGCAGTTTGCCGCCAGACTCCAGAAAACGGCTGCCAAGTTGCTCCAGGACAGAAGCCTGTGGCCGCAAACGACAGTCGCGTGTGGTGCTCTGGCGACTTCCTGAATCACCCAACGACGAAGGAACCATGGCTGGCCGATGAGATGAACTACGGGCTCGGCCCACTCGTCCGCAGTGGTTTTCAACCGCTCAAAGTTCGGGTATGGCCCGTCTGGATAATGATAATATCGTTCTGCACCGTGTGGGTAATCTTCTTCGTGTTCAAGAAACATCTCATGCAGGAAGTTCAGTGCTCGGAACGAGGCTGTCAACTCCTCCGTCTCCTCTCCCAGCCAGATCAGAGCCCTTTCGGAGTATGAGTAAATCTTTGCCATTAGTTGAACCTGATGCGACTTTTCCGAACTATTCGCCTGGTCGATACACAGAGCATCTGCCCACAGAATACGATCGCGGGTTGGGTCGCGGAGGTTCCGAAGAGCAGACTCGAGGCTTCTGGTGACTCGGATGGGTTGTCCTCCGCACTCTATATCGCTTGTCTCGGAAGCATCACCCCAGGCGTATGATAGAGCCTCATATTTCGGCTTACTTGCAAGAGATACGTGAGTCAAGCGACAGCAGACGGATCCCGAGCCTCGTCCCGGCGAGAGTATGAGCAAGCGGATCTCATCCTGGGTCGTAAGCTCCCGATGCAACTCGAAGCTTTCCGATCTTATAGCGCTCATGGTACCGTACCACCGCGGTACTCGGAAAAGCTCTCCTTCGATGTCTCTTGAGGAGCGGAGGATGCCGCGCCGGCGGGCTGGCTATGAAGTTCGGCTGTCGCGTTCGTGTTCACCCTGCTGGGAATCAGTTCTCCTCAAAGTAGTCATCACTAAGGAGGTTGCTTCACTTTGCATCTACTATCTTTTGTGAGAATCATGCATCGCAATGCATGCGGTTACCTTGCTGCCTGATTCGAGGCTGCTTCAGCTGCGGCCCATAGACGACAAGCTTCCCCACTTCCCTCGGAAAGAATCTTTCAGATACTCAAGCTGCAGCATCTGCATTTACGCACTGATGAAGGGACCTATGAGTTGCGATCTTCCCGCAGCTATTCAGCACCTTATATGCGGTGTTGTAGGTCATCACTCGCTCAAGCTGGACGAGGGACTGACATACTCGCAGGTTGCGGACACCTCTCGTGAGAGGTTGGGCTCTTTGGCTCTCGTGAACCGTAGCTGGTATCATGCAGCGGTCCCGTTCATTTACCGGAACCTCCACTTGCACATTTCGAGACCCGAGAAGTTGCTTGCAGATATCGAAGCAATTCTTGACAATCCTTTCAGAAATAATTACTTGATATATGTCCGAGCACTTGAACTGACGGGTTGGGTGCTCTCGGTGAAAGAAAATGGCGGAGGGTATCTCCCCAACATAGACCATCCCATCTTCGGGAGAGGATACAACGAGGAGCTTTATCTACCGGAGTACGATCGTTCAATACTCAAGTCTGGTGAGGTACAACGTGAAAGGGAGTTAGAGTTGTTGCCAATATGGGTGCCTTTGGCGTCTCTGATAAGTCGTTTTCAGCATTTGACGGATCTGAGCTATGCTTGTCTCAGTCAATTCCCAAGCCGTTGTTAGGGGCACTTCACAAACATCATCCACATTGCAGGCTAGACCTACGCACGTTCCGTCTCCTTAGCCTGAATGATTCGGAGACGGACCAGCATGAACTGGACATCATCACTTCGCCATGCCTCCACAGCCTAACCGCGATGCACACGTGGTGCGACAAGGTTGGAAATGCCGATTTCAACCAGGAAGCGGTCGAAAGGATTGTCATGATTGCCCCGAATCTCCGGCGGGTGAAAACGGTCAGCTGTTGCCCGCCTGGTTGCCCTGGATTGGTACGTTATTTGGAGATGCCCAGGAAGCCGTGGAGAGGATTCGTTCCTCCCATTGACACCCCGAAAAGAGCAAACTTGGCATCGCTTTCGTTGACGGTGTACCCTTATATCACAAGGGAGAAGCTGCAATTTTGGGATACTCTCACGGATCTATCCAAACTTCGGTCCCTGGTTTTAGATGCACTGTCTGACTCGGAGCCATTGATGTATGCTGCCGAGAATGCACGCTTCGATTGTCTTGAGAGGTTGGTTCTGCGTCTGAAATGTCTAGCGGATTCAGGTCAGGGCCTCATCTCTTCCGCCGAGATGTTCTTAGAGACTCTCAATCCGTTAAAGACGCTGCAGCTCTATGGTGATGTGAGTCGGCCGCTCATGGCAAAAGCGGTGAAGCGTCACGGTGGTGCACTACGCGAACTGACATTACGAGCGACGGGCCGCACTGCACCCGGACAAGAGCCAGTTTCTCATAATCTTGCAGATATAACGTGCATCCGCGATTGTTGTCCAATCCTCGATTACTTGAACACCGAGGTCAGGCGCTCAGAGTCCGACAGGCACGAGACACAGTGTTACCGCGCTCTTGGGACTCTCACTTCTCTTACGCGGCTGGAGTTGCATCTTGACTGTTCCGGCTCGATCTTCAAGGATCAAACATCAGTGGAGAGGGGTTCACTCGACGACGGCTCCGGCACACTGTGGGATTCGAGTGACACTCGGCCGCGCGATGCTGACATACGAGACGCTCTCATCAACTGTGCTGTAGATGAAGCCCTGGCTAGGGCGATTTGGCACATCGTATCCGCAAGAGAACGAGGACGTCAGTTTTCGCGCTTGCTGATCACCAGTGGTGGTACCAAAACTGTCCGTCTCCTAGACATGTACTACTGGATACGTCACATGTCGCGGTCCTATCTCTTTACTAGGTGTATTCGGGACGACCAGAACAGTTTCGATGTCTTGGAGATTGGGAAAGAAGCGAGAGAAGAGCTGGAAGAAGAGGAAGGAGGAGGGTGGCAACAGTGGTGCCCTCTCGTGAATTACGGCAGGATTAAAACCGCATTCGGCGAACTATGGCCATTAAAGACTGGAAACTGGCGTCATGACTGGAGTAGCCGCCCGCTAGAGATGATATCAGATCCAAGCGAGCCATTTCAGAGTCGTGATTCTGAGGCCGGAGACTACTTGTGAATGACTGGCGAAATTCTCTTGTGAAGACAAAGACTTCATTTATCCAAAGAGCCACCGGACTCTAATTTCTGCATTGACGTCGGGTCGGGATCTCAGGGCCACGATAAGGATGACCTCCTAAGGCATCAACTCGTGGAAATACGAACATGTAGGGTTCGAAGCCAAATTCCTTCATTGTTTTTGAGCAGAGATGCGCTGCTGCTGAGAAGTCGTTCGAAAGAGAGCGGATGATACCGAGAAGCTTTTATATGCAGAGGCTCTATAGTACGCTGAAAGAGACAAGATAAGATACATACGAAAGGCTCGCACTTTCTACTGTGTACCGAGAACCCCTGGGCCTCAGTTCTCTAGGGAGCATGAGCCGCAAGCACGTCCAATTCGCAGTACTGACGAGATTGAATACACCAACTGAACTGTGAATGCTTGCGTGCTTATCGAAGCAACGGCCTCTGGCTGCCGCTTCACCGCGGACCATCGAGGAAAGCCCGCACCTTGTTTGCCAACCACGTATATACAGCCCGCCATGTAGACTTCAAGGGACGCGGTACATAGAACTGTCTATGTCAGCTAGGGTTCCCTTCATAATTTCAGGGAGGAGTCATACACATCGAGCAGGTTCAATGTTCGGGTGTTGGAAACAAGCAATTGCTTCTTCAACGCACCACGGGTTAGGAGCAAAGGGAAGGTAAAAGTCGTAATTGCACCATCCACTTTCAAGGACTTCAAACTTCCATGTCAGGGGCTTAATGGGCATCTGGCCACGACGCCCCATTGACTGGCAGATCCTGGCGATGTGACGTACAAGGTCTTTCCGACACCCCATCATGAGGTCGTCTTTCCACACCTTCAGGCGATAGATGTATCCACCCAAGGGAAAGTACCGTCCGACTTTCTGGTACTCGCAATGGGCTCTTGGGTTGCTCCAGAATTCCGCTGTCCGGGTAACGAGCGTAGGTCCGCCTTGCGGCGACACATTAGGATTTCGTGCTATAACGAAGACGGAGAATGTGAGGCATAAAATGATAGCAGAAAATGAACACCGGCTGAGACGCATACTTTCCATCACACTTCCGCCACTCTGCTTGTTAGTAGTATTGAGTTATTGTATACTGTGGCCTATGATGGGCATATATATTTTCTTTGAGACCATGCACGTCCCAACCGTTCCATCCGGTTCAAGAGCAAAGGCCATAAGTCGGTCTTACATCCAATGTTCTTAGCTAATTGACGCAAAATTCAGGTCGAAGCAGCACGCACCTTGTGCTGATTGGAAAGTTCCACGCACCGAGAGAAGCATAACACAGCAAGAAGCGAACTCGGTTGTGAAGCTCAAGTTTCTCAAATTTTAGTATGTTTTTTAAGATATTTACGTTCCCACTTTCCGGGGCTCAATACCCCAGCTCGTGCTCTCTCAGCCCATTCGCAACTTGTCAGGTCCGAATAGGCAGATAGTAGACTCGAAAGTTTCATAGACAGGGTGTTGCTACCCTGATGTGGTGCTCATGGCTTCGTGGGAGGCCTCTGGAGTAGTTTCGATTCTCGCTTTGAACTGTTCGCGAAGGTGGGCAAACCTTAAGAAGTAAGCACAGATGGAGTTCTATGAGACGATTACTTACATCTTAGTCAATTGGTTGAAACCTTTTGTGCATGGTATGCGATGCGAGTCCCTACGTTGCTGAGACGTCGTTCCAGGGTCTCATGCGTGCTGTCAGTGCGGTCATCCGATCAGAGGCGATAACATGTGCCGTGCGGTCTCCACGAACAGCTTCACATTTTTCGGAAGCTGAGTACGTCTGTAAACCCATGTCCGACTGAGTGGCAACGTGTAGCAGTCCTCAACTGAGATGGGGTTCAGTCCGCGGATATCGACTACAACCCGTATATTCAACCGGACCACACAATCCAGAAATAATTGCTCTCGTGCTCGCTGAAGACCCGATTCTCCATGAGTCCCTTGGAGGCACCTACGGTGTGGCTTCACGTCGACTTTAGTTGGGTTTGGCCAACTTAAGAAATTGTGCAAGAGAATATAGAAGGACAGTAAGAAAAGGAAAGAGGTCCAGCCAATATTGCCATTGAAAAAGATCGTATTCTGACACTCCTATTCCCCTGGAGATTGGGGAAGGCCAAGTATATAAAAGATGAAAGCAGGGTAAGCTCCTCCTCACCTGAGAATGTGCCTGGCGGTACTCCGTAGTGACGTGAGAATCTTGGACTGAAAGATCGCTTACGTAAGGGGGTCAGGTACGTACCTAGGTACCTCGCGGACTTCAGAATGCGCGGAGTAGTCTGGAGCAGTATCAATTTTTGCGCTGAGCGAAGCAATGGACCTTGGCGATGACGGTAGCTCTCCGTGGGGAGGTAGGCTTGAGCTAGATGACCATCCGACGTGTCGCTAACTGTGTTCAAAGACGAGCCTTCACGCTCAGAGACGGGTCAGAACAGCGCGAACAAGGCAGCAGCAGGTGAGGATGCCGGCTCGCAAGGTACAGCTCCTGTGACCAATTCCTCAATGCGCTTCATTATGAAAATACTGATATGGACTCAATAGCAAACTCACAAGAGATCCAACCACCGAACGCTTCCAATGCCCCAAAATCCCCCGGTGCTCGTGGCGGAAGGACACCAAGACGATATGGCACTCAAAGAACGCGGCTGGAGGCGGTCGACGACTCCTTGGGACCCCTGGGTCCCTTGGGAGAGAATGCGCCGACCCCAGCACAGCCAGAACAGCCTCCCGCGCCGCCGCTGAAGGAGCAGTCTGCAGCCAGAAGCACGCGTCCTCCAGTAGCGGCGTCCCAAGCATCGTCCTTGAGGGGTATGATGGAGTCGGTCAATCTTGATGACGACGACGAGCTGCCTCCTGCGGGTCCGAGAATACCACCGCCGGTACAGCCGCCAGCCAGCGAAGGCCCGCGGAGGCAGACGCAGCCGAGCATGAGCGTCGAGCAGGCGGCCAAACCGACGTTCGACATCGCGGTGGGAGATCCGCACAAGGTTGGGGATCTGACGAGTTCACACACTGTCTATCAAGTGCGAACCAAGGTACAGCTTGGGTAGTTTGTAGTCACTTTCGGTCCCTAAGCTGACCATGTCGGTTCCAGACCACATCCAAAGCTTACAGGACCCCAGAATTCGAGGTCTCTAGGCGCTATCGCGACTTTCTGTGGCTATACAACCAGTTGCACAACAATAATCCAGGCGTTGTTGTCCCGCCCCCGCCGGAGAAGCAGGCTGTTGGTCGGTTTGATGCAGACTTTGTAGAGTCAAGACGAGCCGCTCTCGAACGCATGCTCAACAAAACAGCCGCACATCATATACTGCAGCATGATGCTGACTTGAAGCTATTCCTTGAGAGCGACTCTTTTAATGTCGACGTCAAGCACAAGGAGCGAAAGGAGCCTGGCTTGGGAGAGAGCAAGGGCATAATGAGCTCCATCGGCATATCTGTTGGCAGCGGCAACAAGTTCATCGAGCATGATGATGTAAGACGCTAGCAAAAGAATTCAGCCGAAGTAGCTAACTCATCCAACAGTGGTTTCACGACCGCAAAGTGTATCTCGACGCGCTCGAGAACCAGCTCAAAGCCCTCCAAAAAGCTACTGACATAGTAGTGTCGCAACGCAAGGGACTCGCCGAAGCCTGCGGCGACTTCTCAGCGTCATTGCGTGCTCTCGCTGCGGTCGAGCTGTCGCCGTCCTTGACCGGACCGCTCGACGGCCTGTCGGACCTGCAGCTCCGCATCCGCGAGCTGTACGAGAGACAGGCGCAGCAAGACGTTCTCACTCTTGGCATCGTCATTGATGAGTACATCCGGCTGATTGGAAGCGTGAAGATGGCGTTCACACAACGCCAGAAGGCCTACCACTCGTGGCACGCTGCCGAGTCGGAGCTGTCAAAACGCAAGGCGACCCAAGACAAGCTGCTGCGACAAGGCCGGAGTCAGCAGGACCGACTCAATGCTCTGAACGCCGAGGTTGCGGACGGGGAAAGGCGAGTGCATGCGGCGCGGCTGCTGTTCGAAGACATGGGCCGCTTGATGCGCGCAGAGCTGGACCGGTTCGAGCGGGAAAAGGTCGAGGACTTCAAAAGCGGTGTCGAGACGTACCTTGAGAGTGCTGTGGAGGCTCAGAAAGAGGTACGCTCACTTTTGCTGCGCTTAATCCCCCACCACTCTACTCCTACCGTTCTTCCGAGTCCTTTACCTCTTGGTAGTGTTGTCAACAAGTGACTTACTTCACAATAGCTCATCGAGCTCTGGGAGACATACCTCATGCAACTCGACGCAGAAGAAGATGGCGCGCCCTTCGGCAGCCCCAAGCCGCCCGTTGGCGTCGTCGCGGCACCGTCGTCACGCCCAACCACCGCTTCCGGACGCGACACGGAGGCGGATGATGCGGATCACTCACGGAACCGGGATGCTGCGGACCAAGAGTCTGAGTCATCGACTCTTGTGTCGGCTACAGCCGCGGCGCAGGCGGCGTCGGCGGCCGACGGGAGCGACACAGAGTAGGCGTGGCGGTGTCAGGACGGGCTGTGTGGCGAAAAGCTGGCGACACGCGTTGTATTCTAAAGTCTCGAAAAGCACGCATCGAGCGGGCGGATGGCAGATGGGCGGGCAGGTTATCTTTTTGATACGATGCATCCGTTGCCCAACCGATCAATGTGTGGCAGTCTTCTTATGTCGAAGCATGTCAGTGAGACTGGTCTGATTATGAGCCACCCACTATCTAGGTAATGTGGGTAGTCGTAATGCGGACATCCAATGGCTTGTAACCACATGTCTGAATTGTGAGCAATTACTGTCTCTATTTGACTTTCTTTCTTGATGACAAAACATGTCCCAAGGCCAACCCGCTTTTGGTCCGAGATGACTAGCCCCACGATGCAGCGAGCAAAGCAGCAATACACAATCGCTTCTCACAAGACAGAAGAGAAGACTGGCACCTTGCCAGCTCATCATCTCTGATAGATCAACAGACAGAAAATGCAAGCAACGCCGGACTTCCGGTGCTCGTCCCAAGGACGTACCCCGAGTCATGCCCATCGCTCCTTGTTTCGCTGATGCCGCATGAAATAACGCTCCTGGGGGTCCGTTCATAGATGCACGTTAGATCGTCAGGCCGATGGTGGCTAAATGGAGCAAAACAGAAACACGAGATGGCCTGGATGCAAGAGATTTATGAGATTGCAAAGCGTCTTTGGCTTGATTAAATCCTAGCTCAGATTCGGACCTTCGGATCCCTTCGGTCCGTACAGGTGTCGTCGAACCCTCCAGGGCTAGTCCTGGTCACTAAGTAGGCTCATCCGGAAAACCCTTCATCGGATGACACCCCAGCTCTCAACGCCTCCACCCAGTCCTCCGCCGCTCCGCTCCTTCTTGGGGAACGCGTTCCAGAACCTAAGCGTCTCGTCGTGAGCGCCCGTGACTATGACCTGGCCGTCGGGGCTCATGGCGAGGTAAAGCACGCGGTAGGTGTGACCCGTCAGGCTGACGACCTGCTGCATGCTGGGATACTTCCAGATGATGATTTGGTTTTGCGAATAGCCGTGCGTGGACACGATCTCGTTGCTGTTGCGCGACCAGGCCAGGTTGCACACCTGCGAGCCGGTGTCGAGGCTCGAGAGGAGGTTCGGCGGCGCCGAGGGCGCGTTGGGCGAGGACGAAGGCCCGGCTCCGTCCCCAGAGGCGGATGCTGCTGCCGCAGCCGCGGCGGCGGATATGGATGAAGGTCCGTGCGGGGAGAGCAGGGTATTCCAGAACTTGATGGTGCGGTCCGCGGTTCCGCCGCCGGAGGCGAGCAGGCCGCGCTGGTGGGGACTCCAGGCGATGGCTTTGACGGCGGCACAGTGCTCGCTCCATTTGAAGGTCGGCTCCGCATTGAGCTTCTTCCAGACCATGAGCTTGTTGTCGTTGCCGCCGGACGCGAGCTGGCCGTCGTTGCAGTTCCACCGCAGCCCGCACACCTCCTGCTTGTGGCCGACGAGCTTGCGGAACCACTGGTCAGGCTGTCGAACGTCGCGGTGATAGATTAGCCTGTCGCGACTACCCGACGTCAGGATGTGCTCGTTCCACGCGAGCGAGCCGACTCGCGCCGTGTGCCCTGTCATGGTCCGTAGACGGCGTGTGGTGGTGGCGTCCCAGATCTGGACGAAGCCTTTGTGTGTGCCGATTGCAATGTGCGAACCCTAGGTTGAAAGGTTAGCGTTTACATGCCTGATCGAGAAACCGCTCTCAAACTTACTCTTTGGATCCAGTTGACGCTCGTCACCGTATCGTCCGGCAACTCGCACAGCTTCGTCACTCGGCCAGACGTCGCATTCCACATGTAGACGCACTGGCCAAGCCCGACCCCTAATATGTTCTGGCTGCCCCAATCGACAAGATTTAGGTAAAAGTCTTCGGCGAGATCTGGAGCATCCAAAACTTTGTAAGGCACTTTGCTGACAGCTCTCGGAGTTTTGCGTGGGCTCAGCAGCATGGTCTGGCTGCTATATTTCACAGGTGATAAGCTGTAGATCTCTGATCTTGAGTTCAGATTCGGTCCATGCCGACTTTGAGGCGTTCTTGATGGTGTAGGTTGACCGGCAATTCCGCTATGTCGCGGCGCCGAGTAAGAGAAGAGGTTTTTATGAGGGGTCGAGGGGGTGAGTGAGGCGGGGAGGGCAGGGCTTTGACCAGGGGGGGTGTGTGAGCGCGTGGGATCGTGAAATGTGGTACTGTGGTTGGCTGATAAGTTTGGTGATACGTGCTGAGAGATCGATTGTGGGATCGTCGACTCGAACATCTCAGAGCGAAGTAGCTTTGAGTACGTTCGGTTGGCTTCCTCAGCTGTGGCAGATTGCAGTGTCAGTTGAGTCACAAGTTGGAAATCAGCAAGACGAGATGGCATCACACACTTCTCTGGAAATGCAACTCATTGTGAGGTGTTCGCTTTGCCGATCTGGAAGGTGTTGCAGGCGATCCATCATCGTGCAGCAGACTGAAGCTGGCTTGCAGATCTTGACCTGAGCGATTCGGAATGAATCTGTCCACAAGAAGCGTCAGAGCTGTATTCAACAAGTTCGGTGTACACTTTACTCCAGGCTTCTGAGAGAGCGATGAATGCACTCAATCCCACGATGGTACTCACCTGTCTCCATAAATTCTCTGACGTTTCCGGCTCGGGCTCGCTCCAGGTGTGTGTTCTCTTTGCCTCCCAGCCTCCTCGAACTGTCTCAGTGCCTTTGACAGAGCACCAGCGTCTATAGGCTCTGAGCTCCCGTCGTTCGCCCGAGTTGTGTTGCCGTTAAGGTGCTGTCTCTGTTGCATCGCAGTGGGTGGCGTTTTTGTCTCTGGTGGCGAGATGAGTGTTGGCGTGTGGATGTCAGGAACTGTTCCATTTTGCCTCGAAAGGCCTGTCTCCAACGCAAAATCTCTTTGACTCATGTTGATTGTTTGTATGCACAAGTCTGAGCAAAAGCGGAGTGAGTCCACGGATGGCTGAAGGGGACCTCACGGGTAAGGTGTGGGTGCGGTGAAGTTGTAGGTAGGGCCAAGGTTGTTCAAGAAGATGGCAAGCCCCGCCAAAGGTGTGCGCAAATGATTGTCGTGCAAAGAGTGAAATGAGCTTCCTCGCAGCAAAACCCCTTGACTAGGTCGTCCGTCCGTCCAAGATGCGGTGCACGATGTGGATCCTCCCTTGTCACAGCAGTCTCGGGCGCATGGTCCGACGCCTTTCTGGAGATGTCGAATGAGTGGTGCTCGTCGAGCTTGCTGATGCCACTATTGCGATCGTGCTGCGCTGGGCTTCTAGGCCGTGATGTGTTTTTTGTGGAAGCGGTTGTTGATGTCTTTGTCGTTGCTTGGGGGAATGCCCAATCAGGTTAGGCCCGGCCGGCAGTCAAACGGCCGATGTTTCTCCGGGTGAGCTCTTGTTGCTCTCGATCAAGACTCAACTCTGGCCAGGGATGAGAAGCTGCCTCTCTTGTGGCCACACTGAGGAGAGATGGTGATGCAGACAAGCAAGGAAGAGAAGAGAGGGAGGAGAGGACCGTGATACATCCAGACTCTGTGACAGTCACGTCGCCTCTACATAAACGCCAGACTCTACCTAACTTTTTGTTGTTGTTATGGCTTTCTCGCGTGTTTGACCTGTTTGGACGCCCTTCGAAGGCCGACGAGACAAGACACGCGACGGCCGATTGATTGGATGGCGGCTCATCCGCGCGGGAACCCAAAACCTCAGGGACTGATCTCCACGAGTTGTTCCTGCCGCTGATGTTGCGGCTCACAAGTCTTATCCTACTCGAATCATCTCTCCGAAGCGGCAACACGTCTGGGTGTCATGCGCGCCGGCCATGCTAATACAACGCTTTTCGCTGAGCTGCGTTGATCTGCGAGGCTGCAAGCTTCAAGTTCCGTAGCTCATATCTTAGAGGGTCCTTGGAGATACTCGAGATCATTGAAGCTATCACATCTCCACAATTGACCTTATGTTACTTTTGTTCATGCCTGTTCAGCGGGTTTGATGCGAGTATAAAGCCATTGAGACGGCCTTGAGATCCAGATTATACCTAGGGAAATCAATGTCATGTTTGGAGAGTGAGTGCCTTCTTGAAAATCTCATCCAGCTGAACGACATGTCTTCAAGCTTGCTGTGACTTGGATTCAAGCTTGCTGTGACTTGGATTCAAGCTTGCTGTGGCTTAGGACTCGAGCTTTTCATTAGTTGCTCCTTTCCATAT
>QQTW01001255.1_pt1 | contig 17530 bp, 19 predicted proteins | sample 1904831 | NCBI WGS metagenome assembly QQTW01 (sample SAMN09435610, study PRJNA476489) | Subsurface metagenome, whole genome shotgun sequencing project. | reverse complement strand
CACACACGCACGCACGCACGCACGCACGCACACGCACCATTAGCAATTCTAACCCCATGATTAGCGATGTTTACGTACGCTTCCGGGAAAAATAGTGTTAGCTACTAAAATCAAAGTAAATATTTATTATGCCACCAGTTTTATATAAGGAATCTCTCAATACAAGCAAGGAACAAGATCGGGTCCCCACTCCGTTGCTTTGCCAAAGCTTCCACGTCGTTTGGGTTGGTAGATCTCCCGCGAACATCGCACGTGTCGTGGGCGCGGCTCGATTAGGGCAGAGTGGGGTGGCCACAAATTTGTCGACCATCGTTGTCCGAGTGGTTAATAGATATGACTCCAGGTTCGTAAATTCGAAGAACGATCATCCGGACGATAACGTCTCCTGGTCGCTTTGAAATGCAATTGAACGACAGCTTCAGTCCTTTTACAAGAGCCACATGCAACCCGTCATGAGTAGACCCAAAATGCAATTGCTCGGTCATCGGAATTCCTTGGCCAGTGGTACCCATCCGGTGTCCAGCATTGTTGGTCCGGTTCAAGCACCTTGCTTGAATCGAGCAGTCCCATCCGAGATAGGCCGTTTGACGAGAAACGTGATCTTGCTGGTCAACGGTTACTAGCGTCAGCTAGTAAGCAGTGCCGGTCCAGATCTTCGAGATACTACCATCGGCTATCGATGTCAGCCCCTGCAATGATCCGCGGAAGGCGCATCATCACCATCTTGGCGATGTAGACGGTAGCTCCTTCGTCGGACTGATGGTGCTCACCTCTCCTTTCGTTCATCGGACGGAGGACGATGGAAAGCCCTTTATCAAATTGGCAACGATGGAAACTCCTTCGTCCTTTCGACAAAGGCTGGTCATCATCGTACTGATGATGATCACCTCTCCCCTCATCGGCTGGTGCCGCTCTGGCTCACCGACCGCAACTTCCTCTTCCAGGAACCATCACGGCCATTCCTTCCTTCCTCACCATCTTTCTCGTCGGCAAGCATTACCGCTCATGAGCGGGGTAATGCGTTGAGCTTGGGGGGGTTGGGCCTGCCCGCCAGTCTTCAAGGTCTGCCTATAAAGAAGTGGACCCGTCCCCCCGATCTCCCACCGAAAGCCATTCACGTTCTTCATTCTACAAGGCTTTCCTCACATTCTTTTCATTCACGGACCCTAACGAACATCCCTTCGTTTCATCTCATTTCACTTCACTCGTTGGACATCGATCTACTGTGTACCTTCCAGTCATCTCCTTCTCTCCGGCCTCAACACGCACGTTCATCTCTTCCACCCTCTGAACGCTCATGATTTTCCACTATTCGTTCATTGGCGCACGTCCGGCAAGCAAGCAAACATCCACCGACGCTGGTGCGGACATGTAGACGGAGCGAGTTCCGGTCCTTCATCGTCTTCCCTCGCACGTCTCATCATCTCGGTTCTCCTTGGCTCGTGAGAGTCGAACGGGCTGGCTCTCGTGGCGTTCGTCGACCCACAGCGATCAAGATGTCCATCGTCGGTCGTGGTGTGGTGTTCCTGGGACGTCTTGCTCATGGATCATCGGCGGCGACCATCATCGGTCGACGATCAACGGCTCGCTTTCACGTCTCGGCCCGACGGATGGATGACCCGACCAGCGACGGCCCCGTCTCGGTAACAGTATCCACAGAGGCGGGTAACATCAAGATCTTAACGACCGGGACGAACGTCGAGACCGTGTCCAGCGACTCCAGCACGATGGCGGATGCTTCGAGTTCTACGAACGCCTCGGGATCGCACCATCTGACCAAGTCGGTGATCGGGTCGTTGCCGCCAACCCTGCGCAGCTTCACGTTGGCCGGCAAGGTGTGCGTGGTGACTGGGTAAGTCGATCGCTCTCGTGTGCCCTAATCGATTTGATTGCTTCCTTTCCGGAAACTTCTTCACCATCACTCGGTTGTGCCCTAATTCACCCACTTCTTCCGGCACCTTCGGTGGATTCACTCTTTCCGGCGTCTTCTTCACTGTCCGGTCGTGTTGTCGTTGTGGGCAGGCTTCGATGAGTCGTCCGCTTCGTCAGCAGCGATGCAGGAGGGGTATATAAACGTTCTCCATGCCCACCTTCTCTCTCCTTCTCCTCTTCTCCTTTCCTTCCTCGCCCCCCATCATCTATCCGACACGACAGACTAAAGGTCTGTCGACAGGGGTGGCCGAGGCCTCGGCAACAACATCGCCCAGGGCCTGGGAGAGTCGGGAGCGGCGGCCATCGCACTCTTCGACATTAGTCAGGCCCTGGGCGAGGGGGCGGCCGAGGCGCTTGGCGAGCAGGTCGGTGTACCGGCGGCGTTCTGGGAGGTCGACGTCCGACAAGACGGCTCGGTGGCGCGGGCGATCCGCGGGGTGGAGGAGCGGTTCGGCCGCGTCGATGTGTTGGTGAACGCAGCCGGCATCGCCGAGTAAGTGAACTCCGAACTGACCTTCACTGGCTTATTTCTGAGCTCGTCGTCGACCGTCGCTCAACCCCACTAACACCTAGTAACAGCTCCAATATCAAGGCCGAGGACTACGACCCGGCCATGTTTCGTCGACTCATCGACATCAACCTGACGGGCTCCTTCGTCATGGCGCAGGCGGTCGGCCGATCGATGATCGCCAGCGGCCGCGGCGGGTCCATCGTCCTCATCGCCAGCATGTCCGGGTCCATCGTCAACTACCCGCAGGAACAGTGCGCCTACAACGCGTCAAAGGCGGGTGTCATCCAGCTCGGCCGGTCGCTGGCCGCCGAGTGGGCGCGACACCACATCCGCGTCAACTGCATCTCGCCCGGGTACATGGACACCGCGCTCAACAAGGCTCCGGCGCTTGAGCCGCAGAAGAAGATCTGGCGTGATCTGACGCCGCAGAAGCGGCTTGGCAGTCCCGACGAGCTGAATGGACTGGCTTTGTGGTTGGCGAGCGACGCGTCGACGTTTACGACGGGCGCCAACATCATCGTCGACGTGAGCATTTCTTATTTTCTTCTGTCATCGCCATCGAACACGAGACTGACGATGGACTTAGGGGGGTTACTCGCTCTACTGATGGGACGTCGTCGTAGAACGAAGGTTGCTGGTGTTTGGCTGGTGGTGCCCCGCGACGAGTGCATGGATAGATGAATAGACGGACGGATGGATGATCTTGCGTGATTGCTTATTTCTCTTGCACCTCGCGGATACCCCATGGGCTTTGGTCGGCGATGATGGGAGCACGTGCAGGCGGTCAGAATGGGAGCATAGCATGGCATAGCATAGAGGGACAGAAGCGGGGCAGAGTCCACCAGGATGATCAGCGAGGGGTCTTTGCAGTCATTGGTTATCATCACCAGCATCTCGCTCCTAGTCATAACCCCTAATGGAACAACATGGTCTTCCCTCACCATACTCGTCGGCCCTTGGTCGATTTCCCCCTCTGTGACGAGATTTTTGCCAAGGAGTGATCGGCGACCCAATTAGCCTTCCCACATGAGAAATGATCATTCAATGTGGCAGTCTATCAAGGTCGGTCCAAAGAGATATCAATGGTTGCTCCATCCATCTCCGTCATTGGGTGATGAATGGAGGCGGAAGAATCGTCATCAGAGCCATGGAAGGCGTCGAGTCGTGCCGTCATCATCAGTCTGATGAAGGAACCTCCATCGTCGTCCGTCCAAATCGAACAGATGCCATCGTCGTGATGATGGTTACCCATCTGCTGCCGTTGTCGTCGATTCGGTGAAGCCGTTTCTAGGTTTCTACACCAACAGCGGTCGTGGATGACAGACAGCCGATCGTCATACGCTTCTATCCTGGTTTTATCTTCGGTCCTACCCTTCCCGTTCCCTGGGACGGGTCATCTGTCCTCTCATCTTTTCGTGATTGTTGCGTAACGGTGATGCATCCTCTGTGTTGAGAGTCAACAGGAACCGACATTCATTCCTGGATCGATTATGGCCCTCATCGCCAATCTGACAAGAAGGTTTCATCATGATCATGAGCCTGATGATGAAGAGAAGACGTTGACTTCGTGGTCGTCAGATGGACGGAGACCCCTGTTTATCATCGTCAGGCTCGTGGAAGAAGCTTACAACGCTACTAGTTCTTCGAAGGAATTACTATCATTATCGATAGTTCGACAAATATATATTGGTTCGATTGGTTTGATGAGGTCAAGGTGAGGAGAACTAAACTAGAAGGGATCCCAGCGGCTATTCCACTCCTCCTCGTCCGATTCCTCACTCTCACTAGCTTCTTCCCCTCTTCCATCGTCATTCTCATTAGAAGTAGTGGTTTTCTGCTGTCTGTCGCTACCGCTTGCTCTCTTTTTTACTCCCCCGGGCCGCAAACCATCATTAGTATCATCCTCATCTTCTCCCGCCCTGTCACCGCCACCATCATCGTCATCACGACGAACTGCACCTCCCGCTCCGGCTCCATCAGCTTCACCGTCCGCAGTATCACCATTTCCATGACGCTGATGTCTCAACTCCTCTCTCCGCATCTTCAACCTCCTCACCCTTTCCTCATAAGAATGCATCACATCCCATTCCTCCTCCAATCGTCGTCGAGCCTCTTCCCGTTCCGACTCCTCTTCTTCCCTGGCCCGGCGTCGTTTCTCATCCAATGCCGATTCTCCATCTTTCTGACCTCCCGCATCACCTTTCTGGAGCCGCTGGAGTTCCGAAGCCGACAGAGCCGGTGCGGAGATGACTGCGGTTGCATCAAGGACGTTTCTTGGGTTCTTCACTTCCACCAAGGGGTCCACGGCCGCGACTTGAGCAATGTCTTGTTCGAAAGCGGCCCATTCGTCTTCGTCGACTTCTTTGGCTGGACTCAGTTTGGCTTCACCTGTCTCGGCTGGACCGTATTCCTCGTCGCGGTCTTCTTCTTCATCATCGCGTTGGGAGTCGTCGTCCTCAACAAGAGATTCCTCCGTTACGAGACCTTCCTCAGTTGGTCGTCCATCGACGCTCTTTCGTTGTCTTTTCTCTCGGTTCTCCGCGCTGATATCGTCCTCGACGCCACCTTCATCATCGAGTCGACGTTTCTTGGAGCCATTCTCGGGACCACTCAGTGCGGACCGAGTCTGTTGCTGGTGTTGAGATACACGCGCTAGATGAGACGAAGAGCGTAGGTGCGTCTCCCACAGTGAATGGGATTTGATGGATTGCTTGCAGAGATTACAGCTGAGAGTACCTGTTGCGCTGTAGGAGGCAAAAGGGTGAGTAATTCGACGGGTGGCTAACTCGGTTCGAAGAAGGGAGCGAACGTCGGCCATTGATGTTGCTGATTTGAATGCTGCCAGCAAATTCAGATGCTCAGACGCCTTCTTCGTACTCGATTATGAGGTGACGTTGGAAGTAGCTTTTGACAGCTCCGCGAGGACGGCACGCGAACCGGGATAGCTCAGCAATAATCGCTTACCGCGGCAAAGAGGCCTGAACCAACTTCACCACTCTTTGGATATACTGAGCTTGAGGACAAAATAGTAGAGTACCCGTATAATGAACGCACCAACATGAACTGACTTGCTCCTAGATAATTTTCCGTGAGCCTGTCAATAGCCGTGTACCAACGTGAACCGCCGTTTATTGCTGAGCTATCCCGGTAATTTTGGTCACCTGCGTGGACCGATGCTGCTTGACGGCCATTCAACGCTCCGTCACCACGCACTATTTATATACATGGACTTACTCGGCAGAGTCATTCGCAGCATCATTGATCTGACGAATCGTCAAGACGGAGGTCTTCACACATGGCAATACCATCCACGAAGACCTGGCACTGCAGAGGGCTGGTCCCGTGATGCAACGCCGGGGAGGACCCGACGCACGTGACATGCCTTGCTGCTTACATCATCGGGGCTTTGCTTGCTTCGGCATCATCCCACTCGACGGCTCTCTCCACCTCCACCACCACCTCCGCACCTATAAATCACCACAACATCGCCCTCCTGCTCTCTCTACCGACACACACTTTCTCATCCATCGTTATCAGCTATCACAGCGTATCCGAGCACTCTGGCGACCGCATTCATCAAGCACTGACAGTGCGACTGGTTTCCGGGGCGTTTCAATCACAGCTGTGACTGCTTCGCGTGCGCAGTTGCGATTGCTCTCGCTCTCGGAGCGAGTGGGTGCGCAAAGGCGCGCCGTGGGCGCATCACAACATCGAAATCGACAACACCGTCCCTCCCAGTGGACAGGGGACTGAACGTGGCAACAAGGCAGTGGAACGAGCAGACTGGGTGCGGGATAGTGGAGCTTGACTGGCGGCGCATTTCTTCATCTGTGCTGTTTCGTTATCTCGAGCATCTCGACATCGCGTCTCTTGTTGTTGTCAGACGTCATCATCGTCCTGTCATCTATAGAGGTCCGGCACGCAAGAGTCACCGCGCTCGTGCATCATACTATCATCATCGAGCTGAACGTAAACAATCGAGCACACGCGTATCTGTTGCGCGAGCGTAATCGGTCGAACGGCCGTCATGGCGGGTGAGTTGCGACCAAACGTTTTTGTTCTGTTTTTTTTTATTTCCCACCCCACCCCATCCCCACCCAACCCCATCATCAACATCATCATCCTCATCGTCATTCTTATCATTCATTGAGACACACATATTCACAGGGAAGGATCACAGCTAACATGAATACTACCTCATCACAGACGAACTGCGTCGGTCCGGTCGTGCGACCAAAGGGCAGCATACGAAGAATCAAGAACTGGACGTCCCGACACCAGTGCGAGCCAAGCCATGCAAGCGCACCAAGGCCGTTTCATCCGCCGATGGAGCAGAGGATGAAGAGGACAACGATGAGATCCGCTGCCCGTGTGGAGTTCAGAAAGACATCGACGGATGGAGGATGGTCCAGTGCGATAAGTGCGATACTTGGCAGCACAATCGATGCATGGGATTGCCAGAGAATAAGAAAGCCTTGCCGGACATGTATCAGTGTGAGCAATGCAAGCCGGACGAGCATGTGGAGCTGCTAGACGCTATCGCGAAGGGCGAGAAGCCGTGGCAGAAACGTGGGAAAAAGAGGGGAAGACCGTCGCAGAGACAGTCGTCGAACGAGGGTGATGAAAACACCAAGAAGACAAAGGTCGATACAGTGAAGAAAGAGGAGAGTCAGGAAGAAAGTCAGGAGAAAGGAGAAAAGGTGAAAACGCAAGGTGATGGGCCGAAGAGCCGCGAGTCAATGGACAAAACAAGCATGGGTCCTCCTCCGCTGGGGGTCAAGACGGATGTGAACAAGAAGAGGAAATTGCGGGGAGAAACCATGGAGTCGGACGTGGTCAGTATTTTCACTACTGATCGAGATTAATAAGTGTAGAGCTAACAATGGGGACAGTCCATGGTCGATGCGTCGCCAATGTCCATGTCGCCGCATGCGGGCACCCCGAGCGCCATGTCCGTCAAGGCCAACAGTCCCGATAGTCCAGGGCCAAGGCGTAAGCGAGCCAGGGCGGCGACCAAGACTGGTTCGCCTCGCGCGAGATCCAAGTCGAGGACAAAAAAGCAGAAGAGCGCGTCCCCGGCCCCCCCCAACCCGGCCGAGATCAACCAGACCACGCTACTCGACCGACCGGAGCAACTCCTGAGCGAAGGTCGGAGGAAATGCGCCGAGCTGCTCATCAAGTCCTCGGAGGGTGCCATCAACAACCTGATCAAGCAGGGCAGGTACCATCCTGGACCGGAGACCAGCGTGAGCAAGAAAGCGACAGAGATGGGGATGGCCATCGAGCACGCCACGCATATGAACCATTCGAACCATCCTTCAACTCTCTCGACGAAGTACAAGATTCAATTCCATACGATGTATTTCAATCTGGGGAAAAATCCGATGCTGTGTGCGAATATGTTGGCCGGGATCCTCACGCCGGATCAATTCTCGATGATGGCCACCCAAGATATGAGGACCGAAGAGCAAAAGCGTGAAGACGAGGAGATTCAAGCGAAATCTGAGAAAAAGCATATTCGAGAACCCGAAGACGAAAACATACGGCGCATTCGTCGGACGCATAAAGGGGAGGAATATGTCGGGGGCGATGGGGCAAACGACGCCAGGCCGACCGTCACGGTCCCGTCTCCGCCGTCGGGGCGCCGCGATTCGGTGTCGATGCTTTCTGTGGGAGACCTAGCTCTGGTGAGTCCCGGGATGTCCATCTCGCAGGGTTTTTCGACGAATGGTGGAGTGGGAGCGGGTTCACCGACGGGAGATGGTGGTTTCAAGCAAGCTCTCCGCATCGATCCCAATGCTGCTGCTACCCATCAGCAATCCGAGCGAAAGAGTTCCACGACGACCACTACGCCATTCAACATCCAAGACGTGTGGTCCAGCGTGCATCAATCCCCGCTTGAACCCGTCCAACCCACGTCGTCCTCTACTGTTTCCATCCCCAGTCATCAGCACCATCATGCCTCTGCTTCCACCAACGTCATCGCCGACCCGGAAATCGACGCTCTCCTCAAAGATGACGACGACGAGGATATCAACATGAAGGAAAGCGAAGATGAATCCCCACCGTATTCCCCCACCGATATCCCCCCTGCGACCGCTACCAACTTCCCAGTTCTCCCCGTGACTACAGACCCGAGCATCATCTGGGATGGAACGATTTTCATGCCCAACGTCACCGACGGAGTCAAAGGACAAGCGAAACACATCGGCTCGAGCAGCAGTTTCGAATGGACCCCTTCCAACGTCATGGACGGTACTATTCCCAAGCTACTCAAGATCGTAGGACGCATCGATGAAGTCAAAGCGATGCAGTATCTATGGGATCTGCAGAATGTGGAGAATCAGACGACGGGGAAAAGTACCAGTACCGATACGGATGTCATGGTCGTGTATCCTACTCCTCAGATGCATCATCGCGGTGCTCAGAATGGAAACGGGTACGGACATGGATACGGAATGGGCGTGGGAGATGCGAACGAGGAAGAGAATAAGAAGAACCTCAAGGAATTCGAGACGCTCTGGACGTATTTCAAGTCACGAGGGAAATCGGGAGTGATCGATCAGGTGCCGGATAAAGATGGGAATAAGATCATCATCTATCTCCTGCCGGTCGATTTCTCGGTCTCTTCTCAGGGAACGCAGACGATTGAGACGCAGGGACAGGACATGCGCCTGGGATCCGGACAGGGACAGCCGGAACAGGGACAGAACGGACAGGATATCAACCTGGGCCTCGGACAAGATCAGCCGGGACAGGGACAGCACGAACAGGATATGAACCTGGGCCTTGGACAGGATCAGCCGGGACAGGGAGTCGAAGTGAAGCAGGAAGTGAAGCATGAGGGACATCATCAGGGCGCAACTCAGGGCAATGGAAATGTCGGCGGTGGAAGCGGAATGACGACGCAGATGACAATGGCCATGCCAAAGATCCTGGAGATGCTGGAATACAAGAAGAACCCTCTGGATCTGGGTGTCGACGTGCATGCCAACAGGGGGAAGCTGTTTCTGTTGACGTTTGTTTCGAAGAAGAGTGAGACTGGTGGAGCTGGGAAGAGTGGTAGTGGTGGTCATGGTCATGGTGGTAGTCAGAGCGTGTATAGAATTGGGATGGGAGGAAGTGTGAATGCGAATACGAACGTGAATGCCGGTGCGAATGTGGGTTCTGGTGCGATGGTCAAGGAAGAAGACGGTGGAGACTTAGTGGGGTAATGGGACGTACGCATGGGGGTAACTAGGGGGTGAGTGGCGAGTAGTGAGGTAGTAGTAGGAGTAGTCAGTAAGCGTTAGTGGAAGTTCGAATCAATCGATCGTACGTGGTCTAAGTGCGCTGTGTCCCGCATCAATCAATGGTCTGAGTATCCATATACTAAGTGAGACTTGAAATTGACTCGAGTGAGACTAACTAAACTAATTTGTGTAACTACTTCATCATCCTCATCCTTGCGACGACGGCGAAAGGGAGCTTCTTCGTCATCAGTATAGCGAAGGAAGGTACCTTCGTCACTCTTATGATAACGAATGACCTAATCTTCGTTGCAATGATGATGATACCTTCGTCACCCTTATGACATCGAATGACCTAACCTTCGTTGCAATGATGATGATGATGATGATGATGATGATGATGATGATGATGATGATGATGATGATGAGACCTTTATCGCGAGGATAATGATGACGATGATACCTTTATCGCGAGGATGATGAAGCTAGCTCCCTTCCGTCGTGAGGACGATGATGATGATGATGATGCCTTCATCGCGAGGATGGTGAAGCACCCTTTCGTCGTGAGGATGATGTTAGTGATACCTTCCGTCGCGAGGATGGTGATGCTTTCATCGCGAGGATGGTGAAGCTAGCTCCCTTTCATCGTGAGGATGAGGATGATGATGATGATGATGATGATGATGATGATGATGATGAAGCGGTTACTACTCAGCTGTTCCGCTTATTTTGTCACCCGCGTGCCTGCTTGCTAGATTGTGATTTGAATGTGCTTCATACGATACACTAATTTGTGATTTTGAATAAAACCTAACATGGTCGAAGTCAACCGTCACCACCACCCTTCTCATCATCCATCCCTCCAACATCCCCCTCCATCGTCTCCTTCCTCGAAGGAGGACCCAGGCTTGGTGCGTCCACCCCACCTCCCATCAACCCCCCCATTACCCTTCCCCGACTTTTCAACCAGCCCTCCCTGACCTTCTCAACAAGTAATCCAAGACGCGTAACCACCGAACTCATCCCCCCCTCGACCTCATCCGCGCCCACGAAGCGTCTAGTAAGGAGGTTGAATACATTCCCGAATGCTAATGCCATAACCGTACTTGTCAGGATGATCACGTTGTAGGGCATACTGAAATCAGGTGTGGGGAGGTAGAGGAGGAGAGTGGTTGTTCGAATCGCTTCTTTTTGACTTCCTCGTCCTCTTCCTCCTCTTCCTGACGAGCTCGATCCACGTTCAGATGTCCCCGAAGATGACGCCTCGGCTGGAGAAGACGATAGTAAATGGATAATCGCAGGGGGGATATCAAACCCCCTATTCGCATCCGGTGGATACTCCGTATATCGCAGAATAGCTTTTTCGAAATCGTAGGTCAACACGACCGTCGACGAGGGAGGGACTTCGATGCGCATCTCGAGATGGGTGGGACGATGACGGTCGGTGGCGGGGTAGTAATACATTTCTTTAATCACTTTTGTATTCTCATCTCCTTCAGTGTGTGTTTCGTGAGGGGTAATATTCTTCCTGGTTGCGGTCGTGTTTTTGTATGCCATGTTCGTTGGGTGGGTTTTGTTAAAAGAAGGGTCTCGGGGGTGATAATTCACCGTAGTCGATAAAGTATGTAAATACGTTCTCATAAACCACGGTAATGATTCGAGATAGATAAATTCCACGGCATCCGTGGATGAGGGGTTGGTGAGGATGGTTTGTACACCCCCTCTTTCTTGACCGTAGCCGGTAAAAGACCTTTCCGCGTATAGTCGAGGTTGAGGGAGATGATGATGATCATCAGGGACTGATGAAGTGGTGGTAGTAGTAGATAGGAGAGGCTGTTTAGGCAGGACCATGTCGAATTCTTCATTCACTATATATTTTTCAAAAAGATGATTAGACAGACTTCGAGGACGACGTAGAACCTAGGTGGTGGAAGAGACGTAAAGTGTTGTACTTGTACGTACCAGGTAATCGATAACACCTCCTTCCAGCTGATTTAAGTTCGACAGACCCCGCAGAAACATATACTTCTCGTTCGTCAGGAGCAGTAATACACACACTCTCCGCATCTTTCCCGATCAATGGACACGCTCCCTTGATGTTCTTTCCAAAAATCTCGGTTAGACTCCAGGCTGGCTCGACGGTGTGGTCGAGCGGATAACACGCCTCGTGTGAAGAATACGGTTTGGAGGTATCGCAGACTAATTCTTCGGCTGGGACTGGTCTCGGGATGGGATTATCTGGGTAGAAGAATCTACATCAGCCGATGTTCATCGATCGATGGATGTGTCACCCATAGGGGTACTGACCCCGGTGCCGTTTAGCCCTCTCGATATCAAGAACCATATCCACCGTCTGGTCCATCTCGAGACTACAATTCCCTCCATCGTCATCATCACAAACAGGCCGGATATCAATCGACATGCTCTGCCACGAGGCATCGAATAATCGATGTCCGTCGAGGAGCGTCGAAATGCCTGCTTTGCCTTTACACGGCAACAGTTTCAGAAATGGCGTCAGATTCTCCGTGCAAACAGGTTCGCGGGGGAGTGTTCCATGCAAAAGATGCAGACGGGATAATGTATTGTTCGAAAAGTCCCCCGTCGGTTCAAAGGACATGACGGGTCGAATGGTGCGCGTGGAATCGATGAAATTAAGGGATGCACAGAAGAGACCAGAAAGCGCGTTTGTGAGGGTCGTCCAACGGGCGTTGGCCCTATTCATTCAAGATCTACATCAGCTAGGGTTCTACATACATGTATAAATACATATCGGACTAGGGGAAGTATCTCTCAAAAGAGGGTAACTATTACTCCTCATCATTATCGGCATCCACCCACGCCCAGAGCTCTACCCCAGTCGCCCCCTCTTTCGCCCCCTTCCAGGGTCGAGCACCCCACGATTCCGCGTCCCATCGTCCGAGCGTGAATCGGAGATGTAATTCTCGCGTATGTGCATGTTGTAAGATTTGTCCTACGGAACGTGGGAAAAGACGGTAGTGATGTGAATCGAATGATGAGCTGGGCTCTGTGCTGCGGAAGTTGAATGAGGCGAGGAGTGATGAAGGTGGAAGGGGTTGGACGTGGAGGCGCTCGTGATAGTCGGATTTAGCAAAGGAGAAGCGGATAAGGAGAGGGGTGAGCAGCGAAAGGAGAGATGGGAGGTGCATCTTTGCTTTGGGACGACACCCATTGGGGGGTTTGTGGTGTTGGAGTGACGCTGGTTGTAAGCCTTGTACCGTTCGCGACGAAGCGCTATAGACGCCGCTGCCGGCGACAGACAGGTCATTCAGGGTCCAAAACCAACACAGTTTCAGATTGCAGCACAAGTAACGGTGAGATCGGGCCCAGGTTAAGGAAGAAGATACATTAGAGTATCAGCTCCTATTTCCACATCTCAAATGTAAATTAATTCGGTATTGCGGAAGTATGGACTGAATTAGTGGAATTGGGCCATTGATCTGACGTTGACAGACGTTTAATGAATCGGAACATGGTACGTACCGACCCATGTGCGGCGGCTTACTAAGCAGCTCTGCGTCCTGCGCTTGATGCGGTTATCGGCAACGGCCAAATATACTTCCGCCGCCACAGCTCGGAGATACGTTCTTCCTCATCAAGCTATTCTTCCGGCGCAAATCAATCGCATCAACAACCATCACCATCGGTTTCATAGTCACTACTAGAACTACTTTACCAACATCCCACCGCGCTGCCCATCATGGCAGCTGAACAGAGGAAGCTGCTTGGTCTGTACACTCCCAGCCCCACTTTCTCCCAATAGTAGTAACTGACAATGTGTTTCCAGAGCAGCTCATGGGCGGTAACCACCCCACCACTCCTCCGTCCACCAATTTAACCCCCCTCCCCTGCCCCATCATTTCCCGATTCCCAGTATTGACAATGGATTAACAATGGGCTGACTATATACAGATCAATTAATGGGCCCCTCCTCCTCCCGCACCCCCCAAATCACGTTGACCGACAGCCGAGCCTGCCGATCCTTCATCGTCGGCACCTGTCCACACGACCTCTTCACCAACACGAAACAAGACCTCGGCCCATGTCCCAAAGTACACAACGAGGCATTGAAAGTCGAATACGAAGCTCTCAGCGATGCAGAAAAAAAAAAGTATGGCTTCGAATACGATTATCTGCGTGATATGCAGAAGTATATCGATGAATGTAATCGTCGCATCGACGCCGCTCAAAGAAGATTGGAGAAGACGCCGGATGAGATACGACAGACGAATAATTTGGTATATACTACCCATCCATCCCCCATTCCTAGCTCATCCATGACATGACGATCGATGAATGGATGAAAAAGTGCTGATTGGAGTTTTGTGAAATCAATAGTTGAAACAAATCTCCGCTCTTCACGTCACCATCTCAACCGGTCTCTCTGAAATCTCTATCCTCGGAGAATCCGGCGCCGTGAGTCTCGCCGTCACAGAACACTTTAAGCTTCTGCAGGCGAAACATTTACTTGATGAACGGGAACGGGAATTGAAAAGTATGAGCGAGACGAGTGGATCTTCAGGGCATCAAAAACTTCAAGTAGGTCTTGTCTTCATATCTCATTCTCTTATTCTCCCCCTATTGCATACTATAGCAATGATGGCTGGGGCGAGTTTCGTGCTTCTCTGAAGCGAATTCATCTGCCATGCGTTTGTATCTCTGGTGCGGCACGTGTATGCCATGTCTGGTTTCATTCCCGAGCGTCATCGGTGGGATATGAACTATATGTGCTATCTCGTGTGCACCTTTCAGCGCCGAAGATGGGATAACATTACTAACGTTACTCTCAAATCCAGGTATGCGATGTCTGCGGCGCCTATCTATCTCGGTTAGACAACGATAGACGCCTCGCCGACCATTTCTACGGAAAGATGCATCTCGGGTACGCCGCTATGAGGAAAGCCGCGGAGGCATTACAGAAGGAATTACGAGGGAAACCACCTCCTGTCACGACTGCCACCGGGGGCGGTGGGTACGGGGATGGAGCCGGGGGGAGAGGAGGTCCTGGCGGACGTCCTGGAGGAGGGTATGGAAGAGGTCCTGGCGGAGGAGGAGGAGGAGGTGGGGGAGGGGGAGGATTCCGAGGTGGACGGAGGTGGTAGTCTAGTCTACTTTGGCTTGAACACTTATGATTGTATTATTATATCCAGGAAAGAAACTCGTTCATCATATATGTATGTGTGTATGTTCCACAAAATAATCCAAGTGATGATCGATAGATGACTTAAACTCTCCCACCCCACCGAAATATAGAGCAATAATCAACTACCTTTCGACTATTGAGTTTATAATAAATACTTATTCGATATAAGTCAATGACATTACTGTGGTGTAGACATAGGTGATACATACGCTTTCCCAACCTCGTTACACCTAACACCGAGATAAAACAACGGAATCGTTTTCAAATCCTTGCCTTTCGTTTCAATATTGAGGTCTAACAGGATATACGCCCTCACGGCATCCTCGCTGATAACTTCGGGAGAGAGTCGTTCGAAATCATTTTCCTCGGAGAACTTTCGACCGAGAATCTCTTGGAAGAAGTCGTTCCTGACTTTGAATGGGCGAGCGAGACGGTCGCCGGGAACGTTGCCGGTGTTGAAACGCAGGACGACGCGCGTTTCTGAGGAGGGGATGGAGATTGCTTTACTTTAGTTTGTTAGAATATGTATATGTATATATTATATTTGTATATGTATATAGATATAAGAGAGGAATAACTTGGAATGGGGCTTGCCTGGTACGTCTACGGGGTTAAGGTCTGCCATTATGTCGAGTGGAATGAATGGGAGGTAATTGAGCGAGCGTACGGAGTTCAGGGTGGTTCTCGAGTGTACTTTTGTATGAATACTTGGATAACTCGTTGTGAGGTAGCTCCTACTCTCGAGCTCGCTGAAGAAAAAAATGGGGCAGTTGGAAGCGGACTCATTTCATACCTTCCTCGTAAGTTTGATGAAGGATGGGTTACATTATTATCATCAGTGTGACAATGAAAGTTGGGTAATTTTCGTCGTCGTAAGGGTGGAGACACTGCGCGGTTAATCTTGACCGGTATCTAGAGGGCTGAAGGCAGATGGTGGCATCCAGCATACACTCTGTATTACGTACTCCGCGGAAGTCGAGAGTCTAACTTGATCAGCGTCTCAATGGTTGATATGGATTTGGATGATTCCCTCTAAATTATACATCTAATATATACCCGTTCGCAGATTTTCCGTCTTCTATATATATAGTCCACCCACGTTACTGACCTAAGCAGAGGGCGGGGAACAACATTGCTCTTGGACGGGCAGAAAGGAGGAGGGGAGATGTAGAAGAGATAACATCCGAAGGGCGGAAAGCAAGGTATCAAAGCAAGCAAAGAGAATGAAAGAACGGTATCATATACGAAAGATAGATAGACAGGCAGACGAATAGACGATAGTACTACCCTGCTTCGACTTGCTCTGCCCACGTCGCTGTCCCTTGCCCTCCCTTTCCTTCTTGATTCGCCTTTGCTTCTTTTTCCGACGCAGTCACGTCCGCCGGTCCTTCGTTTTCTTTCTCAGGAAAGTGAGACTCTGAAACAGTCGATTGGCTCTGCTGTCCCTCCTGAGATGGAGCAGTCGACGTATCTTCTTCTTCTTGTTGAGATTCCGACACTAGAGCCGATGCTTCCTTGACTTTATCCTCACTCGTCTCATTATCGTCTCTTCGTAGGCTCTCCTTTTTGTTCTCATCTGTTTCCGTTTCAGCGGGATCATGTTTCGAGTCGTCTTTCGACCCTTCGTCCGCTTTCTTAGTCGAAGTTGTTGTTGTTGGTGGTGGTGGTAAAGACGGGAATTCCTCCTGCGCCGAAGTGTTCAGTACTCGCCCACTACTCCCACCTCCTTCTCCCCTTCGACCTCGTCCCCGGGTGACATTCCCATTCCCTCCTCTTCCACGAATACTCATCCCATTTTCTCCCTCTCGATCACCATCACCCCGTCGACCTCTTCCTCTCCCTCTTCCTCTAGAGCTACCACCTTCCTCTCCTCTTACTGCTCCATACCCACCACCTTCGTCCGACCTCGCATTCCGGGCGGGTCCATCATTCATCATAACTCCACCGTGCATACCCCTTCGATACCCTCCTCTTCCTCGATATCCACTTCCTTGAAAATCCTCTTCGTTCTTCTCCATATCCCATTCCCTGCCTTGCGCCGCTTTCATTTTCCGTAAACGATTTCTCTCCCGCTCACCCTCCATCTCACGACGGTTTTGACGCTCTTCTTGTCGTTTGACCGCCGCTTGCTGTTCCCTCTTTTGAAACGACGCTTCGTCCGCTTCGGCTCGACGGTGAGCGGCTTCAAGAGCGGCATTCTTGAGCTTGATGGAGGCGAGACGGGCTGAGAGTTCATCTTCGGTGAGTTTTTTCTGTAATATTTTTGTTAGTAGTAAGTTGGCGGTGAGCTATGTTGATTGGTGAGTGGAGAAGATTGGATGAGAAGTGAAGGGGGGAAACGTGCAGAGAGTGATATAAAAGGTGAACCGTAGTGATTGTTGGAGAGAGGAATGGGATCATGACCATAGGATGCAAAGAAACGGTATAAAACCGTGAAAGCCGAGATGTGAGATTATCTCCGTGTCATAGCAATACAAAGAGATGAGGATAATACCAAATTCATGATCAGAATTGAGTGAACAAACCGTGCATCGTAATCAAGTCCATATGTAAATATGCTGAATACCAACAAACGTGCGTGGAAGTGATCTCTGGTGATGAGAAAGAAGAACCAAAAAACTCACCACTTTAACACCCCCCGTCCCACTCCTATCACCCCTCACAGCAGCTGGTCTACCCGCCTCGACCTTCACATTC
>QQTW01001254.1_pt1 | contig 17531 bp, 20 predicted proteins | sample 1904831 | NCBI WGS metagenome assembly QQTW01 (sample SAMN09435610, study PRJNA476489) | Subsurface metagenome, whole genome shotgun sequencing project. | reverse complement strand
GAGGTCGGTTCATTCCAACCTAGCTGCGTAGATTCAGAAACAATATTCCATCCGCCGTTGCGTTCAGCAAAACACCAGAACTGCCGTGGAGGTCAAAGTGTGGATGGTAGTAGACTATTAGTAAGCAAAACACGTGAGCGCGCTTGGGATGTCCGACGAATAGCAGCGTCCGACGCGCCCCACAATTCTACCACCTTAACGATATCGTGCAACGACCTCTAATTCCTCCCTTCCTCTTACATCCATCTACACTTAAGCGGGATCGTCACTGATCTTGATCGAAGATCCTTGGGACGATCACGCACTAAAACAATGGGGACCAGGAGGACCCAATATCATCTTACAAAAATCCCTTCTTTCTACGTCCATCGACACTGAAGCGGATCGTCGCTGGCCGTACGGCCATTATTCCGGATGAACCAATGGTGGACAACTAGATATAGATGATAGACAGGTTATCAAGCATACTGTACTATTGACCTGGCTCGTGAATGTTTGGTCATTCCAATTTCGAACAGATTGAATGTATGCCGGCTAACTAGATATCCCGAATGATAGAGGTTGTACCCCGGTTTAATCTTTCCCCCAGGGGAGGAGGCAACGGCTGCCTGCCCAGTCACGGAATTGCCTGAACGAGCACGTGCGTGCTCATGAGTGGGAACCTGGGAGTTGCCCGGACTGTACCGACGGCATATTATATACGACTCATCGTCGAAATAAGGCTCACCGCATGGCGCAGCACTCGCGTTCCGGTGCTCGTGCTGCGAGGTGGGTCCCAACGAAATGCTCGATAGCCGGATGTCGGACGGTGGTCCCGCTGAAGTCTCGAAAGACATTGATTGAACATCTACGGTATGTTCACGACATCGCTGGCGCGGCGGCGAGGGCGTTGTTGCCGTCTTTTCCCTCCCCTCCACCAGATACCCAGCCGATCGCCGCTACGAATGACGGTCAATCTACGGGCGATGTTGGGGATGGGGACGAGGATGCCGTCGACGACCACGACGACGGCTTCGAACACATCGAGAACTACGCCGATAACGATGACAATGACTACCACGACTACGGTTACAATTTCGCCGATGAATAGCGGTGAGACGGCGACGACGACGGAGGTGAGGGAAACACCTTGGCCCGACGGATAACGGCTCTCGACCGACCAGCTGGTGGAAACGGGGACACCGGAGATGGCATGAGTGGAGGCGAAATCAGTCACTCCCATTGGGGAAGCGACGATGGTGTTGTGTGAGCGCCTCTCTACCGAAGGGCCGTGAGCGACCTTCGAGCAAAGCCAAAAGGCACAAGGGTTCATTCAACCGGTCGTCGACTTCTACCAACCCAGCGCCGACGCTCACCCGTATCGATCAGACGGGTTTTTAATGTCGCGACGACGTTGGATGACGCTTCCGCGCGGCATATCGCGCCGGTTGCCATCAGAATGGCTAGAGAGGTTTGTCATCCATACGCCCATCGATCTCTCTCTGGTCAATTGCTCAGTCCGAATTCCGCTATATAGATATGTATAGACCGGACTGGTCAATTGCTCAGCCTGAATTCCGCTATATAGAAATATATAGACCGGACGGCAGCCAGGATCCATTCGTTCAAGCACCTCGACTTCCGGAAACAAGGCTCGAAGCGTCCCTTGGCCCCCCACGAGGAAGCAATCTTGAAACTCGTCGGCGAGGACGACGAAGACGACTTCGTTCATCACGCTGGCGCCGAGTCGGCATTTTCGAGCATCACTCCCAGTATCTCGTCCACCTCCTTCCCATCAGCGCTCGCCTCGACCATGCGCAGCACGATGAGGAGGATCTTCTCTCGACGGCTTGGCGTGCGCCACACAACCATCGACGACACGAACCAGCCATGATTCAACGAGGTCATTGAACGTCGATCCGAGATTCGCTGGAATCTACCCGAATATCTCGCGACCGAATTCGACCCTCCCAACCCACCGCTCGCGAATATCGCCACGATCACGGGTGACGAAAACCAAGCGTTCTGCGCCTCGTGTCTGTGTGCCGATCCAGCCACGAAGTGATATAGTACCGAGATACAATATTATTCTCCTTGCTCGCCCTGGTTTTGCTCGTCCACTTGACGACGACGCCGCGTTCTCGGCCGACAGGTCGAGGCGCCAGAAGATGTGTTGGCCCGCCTTCGACGTGCACGTCTAGGTGTTGGTGCTCCGTCTCTTACGCGGTCTGTAAGGCTTATGTCGGTCTGAGATGCTGCGGAGGAACTTCTATATACGCAGTCTCACCGCTACTTCGTGAATGGGACAGCCCATTCGCGAAGTGTATAACTTCGCCGCTGGATCGGAACATCTGCAATACGTGAAATATCGATGGTCCATTACAGGGAGACATCTACTGGAACTAGTCCAGTCCGCGATCGATGGCATTCCCGGTCATGCCCGTAAGTTGACCCTCCCCTTGATCATGAGGAATTCGACTGACCAGGACAGCTTCCCATCGTCCGATCATGGCCTCGTCTACCGTCCCCCCGTCCCCCGGACCCCCATCCTACATCGGCTCCCGGGGAAAATCCGCACTATAATCCCCAGCCTCGTGGCCAGGGATGATCCTACGCCGAGCGTCAATGAGACGCACCAGGGACTCAAGGAGACTGCTCCCACCACCGCCGCGGCCAATCTCACGCAATCCAAACGAACTGAATGCTCTATCACGAAGCCAGCTACTTCTACTATACGGGAAATATCCTGCGTTTCGACGACGATCTCGGTCATCTTCGTCAGTTTCTCGCTGGCCGCTCCGAGGAACATCTCCTGCAGCTTACGGCGGTCGATCTACGATATCATCAGTCGAAGCATGCAAAACAGGCGTTCAAACTGCTCGCATTGTGCTATCCCCTGCGAAAGTTGATGATCCGCGTCGACCCATTCCTAAAGGGAAAATTCTCCTTGGACTCGCCGGGAGTGTCCACTCTACTCGACATTCGCCAGATCGAGCATCTTCCACATCAAGTCGATTCCCGGCCACCTCGAGCGATCATGTGGTTCGAGATGCCATTGGATCGATCGGCCCCGACTCGTCGATGACATGGAGGTCGAGAACAACAAGTTCGTCGGGCCAAGGAGATAGGTCCATCGATGATGCCAGGTAGTGGTGTCGTCGACACCCACCAGCGAGGCGAACCATGATCCGAAACGGAATCTCTAATCCCACCTGACCTTCTCAGTCCGGAAGGCCGAAACCCTTGGCGATGACCCATCCTGCATCGGCGAGATGGTGCCAGCAGAGGGTGGCTTGAATCGGAATAAGAGGCTCGAGCTCGATCGTCCAGACATGATCGGTCCGTTGAAGGAGGATGGCCTACAACCGCGCCAATCGATATGGTACGGGCGTCCGAAAGACCTCCGCCGGCCACGTCAGTTGATCTCCGAGCTTGTCGATTGCCTGCCGAGTGCCCGTCACGTCGACAAAGGTGCCATCGGGCGTGTTGCTGGACAACGACAGAAAGGGAATCCACCGTCCCTTTCGGCCCCTGCCCAACAAGAGGACCATCAACGGCCGGTCATGATAGTACACAAATCCGAAGAGGTAGCGCCTCGTCGCAAACCCACATCTCCGTACCAAGGTGGGGATTGGCCACGACGAGGTCAGGGTGAAGACGGAGTTGAATGTGGGAGCACCTGCTAAATGTACGTACGATCAGGGTAAGAAGTGCAAAGTGAGAAGTGAGAAGGATCAGAGTACGAAGTGCAAAGTGAGAAGTGAGACGAAAAGTAACGATGGAAAGCTGTAGATGAGCGAGCGAACTTGCGACGCTAAATTCGTAGAGTAGCGACGATCGACAGGACAATAGCGCATGGGTCCCTCTAATGCCACACCCCGATCCACTGCGTCCACATCCCGATCTTATATGGCCACACCCCCCGGTTAGAGCCACACCTGTCCTGAAAAACTGAAAGTATTTTGTGCGAAAGCCGACCCACACCTGAAGGTAGATAATAGCCGCCAACGTAGCTGGAAGATACATGACATGAGCACTGTCCCACTCATCTATTTTTCACTGCAACAACCCCAAGCAGGATTGCAGTTCAAAAATTTGAGTGCGTAGTCTAGATGCGTGACTCAAATAGGGATGCTCATTGATAGTTTTAGAGTTGTTGTTTGTATTGTAAAAAAAAATGAAGTGTAATGTTAGTAAAGATGCCTTGGACAGACATCATCGTCAAGTTTTGCTTCGCTAGAGCTAGAAACGGTATGAAGAAATGACATAAGGTGGGAGAAGTTACTTTTGTATGAATCCTTCATATAAATAATACCTCGTGGTACAACTAAGCCTACGGCACAGCTTGGCCGGAACACTTCTATTATAGTAAATTATTGAGGATGGGTGTGGCTCTAACCAGGGGGTGTGGCTATATAAGATCGGGGTGTGGACGCAGTGGATCGGGGTGTGGCAATAGGGGGACCCTAGCGCATTCACCAGATTCTCACCTGGCACTCCCTTTCTGACCCTTTTAGCATGTAAATTGCCGTGTCAGGCCTGAGGGGAGTGGGAATGCTCACCTTCAGGCAAAATGAGATTAGTCCGTAAATCGTAAGAGATGGATGTCAGGGCCAACGATACCTGATATCGTTCGATGAATCGAATCAACCGTTGTAAGGTGAATGATGTTTAGAGGGATGATAACTCGGGTGTGATGTGTGAGCTCCCTCCCGTTTGAGCAGCATACCTATCCAAGGTATCCGCCATGCTGAAACGATTGAATCGAGACGCCAGAGAGCACGGTGTCGCTGTAAGCACGCTCTCCAGTCGCACGAGTCCATGAAGCCGACGTCGGTAATGGCGAGTAGTAGTACTACTAGTGATTATTATTGTTGTAGATAGGCAGTGCAGTAAGACATCCACGTTTCGTAAAGATAACATTGGGTCCTCCTGATCCCCAGTGTTTGCATGCGTGATCGTCCCGAGGATCAAGACGATGACCATCCCACTTGTAGCTGAATGTAAGAAGTAGAACCCGTTTCGTTGACGTCAATGGACTGGTCAGCCCCGAAGTCGAGTCCATGTACACTTGCGGCCTGATATGATATCACGCCGTTCGGATATTGTCAACGCCATCCTCTTGCTCCCGCTTCTCCTTTCCTCCTCCTCCTCATCCATCAGCCGGCCCATTTTCAAGCGAATTATCTGGTCTATAAACTCAACCCCGGGAGAACACAACTGCTGCGATTTTGGCCGGCCGTCTGGGGTATTGGGCCGAGACCACTCATGCACAAGAGATATCATCCGGCGAGACGGAACATGGATGGAAGGTGATCGTCAATCTAGATCCTAATCATTAAATTGGGATTGAATTGGTAGCGCTAGCCTGCAAAACGGTTGAGCTAACTTAGCAGTAGTCTGATGCGATGAGGGCGAGATAGATGCCATAAACCCGCTACAATGAACCCCGCCCAACCCAGTTCCCAGTTCCGCTCTCATATCGTAGCTATCCTCTGTTTCGTTTCTCGCTGCCTTGTCCCTGCCCCAATTCCATGCCAGTTCTTGCCACACCTCTCCTCTAGTCGTACGGGATGAGTACATCAAGTGAGGAAGGTCAAGGACAGTATTATCCGTGCTCAGTGCCGCTATCACCAACAATCGTCAGTCTATCATGGTAGTCGAACAAGCCGCAAGTGACACTGAAAAACAGCTTCGAGATCGAAGAGACAGAATAGACCAAAGGATTGAGCAACTGGGAAATTCGACAGACGGATGAAAGGAGTGAATGAAGGTGTTCATGGATGGACGAACGGACGAATAATCACTCACCGACATCGAAGCCACCGCCGCTGCCGCCGCACTTGCCAGTTCACCTCTCCCATTATTCCCATTCCCATTAATGTTCATATGACCACCATTAGTATTATTTCCCCCTCCGATCGTGCCTCCACCTGGCATCGTTCGAGGGGTCACTCTCGGCAGACTCGATCCCGTTGCCGACCCCATCCCAATCGTTGCACCTGTCGAAGTTCTTTTGACGCCGACGTTGGATTGGAGGCCGTTGATCGTCGAGTGTCTCCTTGTTGTTGCGTGAGTCCCCGTGTTGCCAGTCACGGTTGATTTGGAGGGGGAGTTGTTCTGCCTGGCCGTATTATCTCGCCCTCCGCCCCGAAGATTTGTCGGTCCACCGTGCCTGATGTTGCCCGGTGGATCTGGCAGTGGACGAGATCCCAAGTGGTTGTTATTCGAGTGCGAATGATTGTTCCCGGCACCTTTCTTGACGGGCGAGTTGGTAGACGTCGGCGGCATCTGTCCATGGTGATGATTGTAATTCCTTCCTCTCCCGCTCTTCTTCATTCCCGTGATGAAATCGTGCTGCATCGCTTCATCGGGCTTGAGTCGTCTCTCCGGATCCCAGCGCAGACACCGTGCAATGAAATCGACAAACGCTTCGTCATCGCACTTCAACGCCTGCTGCAGCGTCTTGGAACTCGGTCGACGTCTTCTTCCTTTCGAGGAGACTGTCAATCGCGGCTTGCCGAGGGAATCGAAAAATAGCTTCTTGCGACTGCTCTTTTCGATCAGATGCTTCTCGGGCGGACCGAAAACCTCCATGATGCACGCTAGCTGCTCTTGCTCGTTTTCTCCGGGGAAGATCGGATAGCCCGTGTATAGCTCCGCCAGGATGCATCCCAGACTCCAGATGTCGATCGGCATTCCGTAACTCATCCCCAGGATCACTTCCGGGGAGCGATAAAATCGCGATTGGATGTACGTGTACACCTTTTCGTTTTCGAAGCAGCTAGACCCAAAATCGATGACTTTGATTTCGGAGTGGCGGGGATGGGCCAGTAACACGTTCTCAGGCTTGAGATCGCAGTGGATGACCCGGTGGCCTTGGAGAAGGACGAGACTGCTCAGAAGTTGCTTCGTGAATCGTCGAATCAACTTCAACGAGAAGCCGTTAAAATCGTTGCTCTTGATGAACTCATACAGATTCATCCCCAGCAGCTCGGTTGAGATGCACAGATGGCCGCGGAAGTAGAAACTCTGCGTGAAGTTGACCATGCCGTGCTTGTTTTGAGGGTCCTATCATTCATTAGCGTTGTAGAGTCCGATTGCGTGATACATCATACCCATTCCCGCAACTTCCGCAAAATATTCACTTCAATCAACGCCTGCTGGTGGAACCGCTTCTTGTTTCGAATGATCTTGATCGCGACCAATCCCCCACTCTTGTGGTCCACGCATCGCACCACCTGCCCGAAACTTCCTTTCCCTAGCACATCGATAATCTCATATCGATACGCCAGATGATCTCCAGGGATGATATTATAATCTCCTCGATCGTCATCGTACCCAAAGTTAGCCGCCGTCTCGCTCAGATCCCCGACGTGCTTCTTGGCGCTCTGCGTTCCGCAGAAATACACCTCCTTGTAGTCGACAATCTCGCCCCGTTCAAAGATGTTGAGATGGACCACCCGCAGGGCCTGCGCGGGCAGGACCTTCTCCTTAGGATTGGCTCGTCGTCGCAGATCGTCCATCTCCTGCGCCAGCATCTCACAGTCCTTGCGTCGGGAGGCTAATTTGCGCATCTCCTCCTCGGCCGACAGATCATCACGATCTAGTGGCGATTCCTGGCTTCGCGGCTGTACCTTCGGTTGAGGTGGCGGGAGTCCTGACTGCGTCCGCATCGGTGTCCGAGCGTTGTCGACGTACTTTTGCTCCATCTCTTTGAGGACTGGCTTTGGAGCGACTGAGGTGGTATTTTGACCATTGGTAACCGGTCGGATATTTCGTGACACCGGATGCATGGGCTGCTCGGGCGGACTCGGCGTGGCTTGCTGCATCGCCGACGCCGGCAATCGCGGCGGCGGCATCTGATCGTGCGCTCGTGGCGGGGGAGAGTAGAGAGGCTCAACTTCGCCGGGCAAGTTGGACGCTTTCGACGAGCTTCGTCGGAACGATAAACTCCATTTCCGTCGCACCGACGATCCTGACGGCGCAGGGACTCCAGCGTCCGAGTTCACCCAGGGCTCGTTGGGCAGCTGCCTGTACGATTGCGCCCGTGGACCGTTTACTCGGGGGGTCAGTCGTTCCATGCTGGGTCGCTGTGTCGGAGGGCCCACATCCTGGTTCATGATGGGTTTGGTCACGCCCATTCCTGTATGATATGGAGGTAGTTGCCTTGCCGTCACCTTCTCGTTCGCATTGCTCGAGCTCGAGCTGCTGGGCGCTCGGGCCGAAGGCGTCTCGGACGGTCGCCGTGGATTAGAGATGCTGCTGCGCGCCCGTGCGGCCCTCGACTCGGCGTCATCCGCCGGTTTGTGTTTTGCGAAAAAGGTCGCCTTGGACGCCGTCATCGGCGTGCTGGGCGTCTTGGCCCCTCGTTTCGGATGCGGCGTCAATCGACCTTCCTCAGCGTCCACGGGCGTGTGCGGGTCCTGCAGCGCGGCCACCTTCTCCACCGTTGGCCGACTCAGCGGCAGCAGATTTAATGGCGGCAGTCGAAGCGGTTGCAGATTCCTCCGGCTCGTCTCCGTCGCCTCCCCCTCGGCTTCAAATTCCGAGCTTGGCCGAAGCAACGCGCCGATGTCTGCGGCGGAGTTTTTGCGCGTCGCTCGTCGATGCGCCAACTCGATATCGGCCGCAATAACATTACTGGCTGCATTGCTGTACCCTCCCTGCGTAAAGAACGGCCGATCATACGTATCCTTGGGCGACTCATAGGCCTTGGGAATGGCCGGGACCGGCGGTACCTCCTCTTCCGCTGAGCTGTGCACATTCCTCACTCGAGGGGTGGGAAGTTTCGAGCCCGTATACACCTGGCTCAACCGTGTGGGCAACGGCCCGGACATGGTGCGCGAGGCCGCCAGCGAGGGATGCGACACGCCCGCGGTGAACGGTCGACGGTTCAAGTCGGGTGTAGTTCGCGATGACGATGGCGTCGTGCTCTTTCGAGGAATCATCGATGGCGACTGTGCCGTTGCCCGCATCCCCCATGCCTCCGGCTGTGCCGTCACGGGCGTTCCAGAAACCGGTGGTCGATCCGGCATCATCGACAGCCTCCTCATGCGTCTGGCATCCGTCGGGCTGATGGTCCGAGCCCCCAGCCCAGTGGCGTGGGGTGGAGCGACCGACATTCTTCGACTCGATGATGACGACGTCTGCGTCGCACTCCACGTCGGTGATCTCGTCGAGTAGTGTATCGTCGAAGGTGATGGAGGGCGTTCAGGAGTCGCCGCCGCGTTCACTTGACGTTGCTCATCTCTCGGAAGTGGCTGAATCGATCGAGCTTTGGCGTTGCGAGGAATGACGACCAATCGCGCTTGCCCGGGATCCGCTGCCACGTCGTTGCGCTCTGGTCTTCGAGGTGTCGGCATATGTTGTGTCGAGATGTGGTGAGCGTCAAAGGTGTGGGGTCTGAGGCCAGACGGGACCGGACGTCGAGGTAGGACGCTCTCCTCCGACGGATTGAGATCCAGCACCCCGGGCCCTACCGACTTTCGATTCTGCTGCAACAACGCTCTTCTCCTCTCCAGTCGTGCACGAGCGTCGGCGCGTGCTGCTGCTAGTGTTGGTGTGTCTGCAGTGGTCGTTGCTGTCGTTGTGGTGGTTGATGTCGAACCGGCCGAACCTAGAGGAGGACGAGGTGCGGTGCTCTGTCGACGCATCGACGCCGTGCGGCCGATTCTCGTGGACGACACATTGTTCGAGGGGCCGTTTGCCCTCGGCATGTACAAGGGCGGACGAACGTCGGCCATGATGCGGCCAATGGTTACTCATCGGTCCCTAATGGGAAGCAACGACGACATCATTAATCCCGAGGAATCACGGACGTGGACTGGTCGGGTGTGTCAGCGATTAGTTCTCGAAGGACAGTCCGAGCATGTGCTTACACGGTTCATAAGATAGTTCTCAAGTCGTGATTCATTCATGAAGGTGCTTAGTCGTGTGTTGTTGTTGGTGGTGAACGATGGTGATTGATGATGTGAAGTTGAGAGCTTGGACGATTTGTTCCGGGCCGGTGAGAAGCCAGGGGCAACCGTTGATTGGCCGGAAAATCTAAATTCCCCATCGGCCGATAGCAGGCAAAAGGAATTCAAATCTCGCTCCAGCACGGCAATTCCCACCACCCACAAATATCCAGAGGGACCGCCACCAAGGAGCATGCAAACACTGAATATATAAGAGTTGGAGCCAAGCTAGATCCATAGACTACTCTGGAAAGGACGAAGATTCTCAATCAAAACATAATAGATACCGCGCCCTGGTACCTGCATCGGATCTCTGCATGAGGTCAACACGTCCCCGGACGGGTCACTGCCGGTCTCAGATGACCAGACAATGACGATGTACTCGAAGGACCAAGACAACAGGAAGCACCTCGTTGGGCAATACATATGATCTGATGAGATTCTGAACACCCGAGAGAATATCTAGATAGGATCGATCCACGATCTATCAAAACCAACAAGAACTGGACCTGCCAAACCAGATCATGGCCAAAAATTCGCCACATCAAGGGCATGAGATGCCGTTGGAGCAGCAGAACAACTCGAATGGAGAGCTAAGCTCGACTGAGGCCACCGAGTCGAGCAGCAGCTCGTCATCGACTTCCTTACAGGACCGACTACTGGTCAAGTGATTACATCAATTACCCGGGTGACACAAGAATCTCTGTTAATATATCTTGCTAGACTCCTGCAGCAGATTATGCCCATCCAGGATCTGCAACAGGCTACCGATTACCCAGACCGACGATGGAAACAAGATTTCAATCGTCCTGGCTTCAGCCTGCCGCTAATGACCAACAATTTCCGGCGTTTCAATTCGAGGTATGCATGAATATGCAGTGATACAGCTGGAGCTCGAAATTGATATATTGTGTATCAGAGTCGGTGTGCTCTTCATCGTCCAGGCCCGTCTCTTTCGGCTGTTCTCGTGGCAGTGTCCCACCCATACGCTGTCGCTGCTGGCCATCTACAGTTTCCTTTGTCTGGATCCTTCTCTGATCGTGCTAGCCCCTCTGGTCACGGTTCTGTCCTTCCTCATGGTGCCCGCATTTCTGGTCCGACATCCCCCTCCGCCTGGCCAGTTTCTGGCCGATACCTACTTTCCCTATGGACCACCCATTGCTCCTCCGGTCGAGGTCCGCCCACCGAGTGAGCTGAGCAAGGACTTTTTCCGGAACCTGCGGGATCTACAAAACAGCATGGATGACTTTTCACGCGTCTACGATCACCTGGCGCTGTCGGTGGGACCTTTGACCAGCTTCGCCGACGAGGAGCTCAGCTCGGCCGTGTTTGCGGTGCTGGTGGCGCTGGTCGGCTTGCTATTTGTCGTCTCACGATTCCTCCCCTGGCGGCTGATCTCGCTCGTGGCCGGCTGGACCATCACCTCGCTGGGCCATCCCACCGTCCAGCAGATGTTACTGATCACCCGCAAAGAGCACGTCGAACCACGAGAGCCGCAAGTCCGAGCATTGATTACCAAATGGGTAGAGCATGAGTTCTCCACTCCTCTGGCACTCGAGAGTCGCGAGGTAGAGATCTTTGAGTTGCAACGAAAGAGCCCCACGGGAGAATGGGAAGCCTGGGTTTTCTCGCCGTCCCCCTACGACCCGCTCGAGGCGGAGCGCATCTGTGGTCGTCGACCGATGGGGACACGCTTCTTGGAAGATGTGCAGCCGCCGTCGGGCTGGACCTGGACCAGCCCCCAGTGGTCACTCGATCTGCACAGTCGAGAGTGGGTGGAAGAACGGTTCATCTCGGCTGTCGAGGTCGAGACGGAGGGCGAGCGATGGGTGTACGATCTGCCATTACTGGGTCATCATTCGATCGAGAGCTCGACGGCCGAACCATCCATGAGCGACCTCGATCAGGGTCATGATGACGCCGAGCAATGGAGACGCCGGAGATGGACTCGATTGGTCCAGCAGCAGCGGATCAAAAAGCGGACATAGCACCACGTATCCAACGTCTTTCGTTCAGGGTTCCAATCTCAGCATCCATCGGTCATCTCCCTCGTATTACATGTTGCATTGCTTCATCCGAATACGCATCCTGCACCTCCCCGACCGGGCATAAGGCTGATCGACAGTACTGTACTCTACATACATTCTAACCGCAGACGGGATGGTGTTGCATCCGAAACATACGGGGAATGCAACGCTGGACGGACTGGGCAATGGTGCGGCGACTGGGCTTCAGGGCAATACGACATCCCTCCATCGCCAACGACGACTCGTATTCGCATCAGCCCATCCGACACCGACGCGACGCCGAAGCTGGGTCCATTGCCGGACGCGCTTGTCCAATTTGGTCGCGATGAAGCGGAGGCAGGTCTCAAGCGACCCGAGGGCCCCTCGAGGTGCGAAGGGGAGAAGATGGTCGTCTTCCGATCATTCATTTCATCTTTCGCTTCATTCCCTTCGACACCTTGATGCTTGCGGATTGCCACGACTGGACGGTTTGGTGGAGATAATTTCACGGCGCGGTCAAGGACGAAGACGACATGAAGAAGGTGCAGCGAGCGCAGTCGTTCGACCAGCCGTCGTCCTATGCTACTCGGGCTTATGCGGCGCGATATGGATATCCGACCCACAAAGAGACCTGGTCGGAGACGAACAGCGTGCGAAGTCCGACGCCGAATCAGTACATCTTTGACGAGAAGCCGCAATTGAAGACCAGTCGCAGCACGACGACGCTGCAGCGGGTGAAAGGGGCCTTTGAGAATCGCTATGGACGATCACGTATGATCCCATCATCAGCGGCGATGCGAATCGAGTGCGCAAGCTAATGCGAATCATCCAGCGTCATTGCCACCGGGAAGTCCGCCGTTGCAGAGCTATTACACTCCCTTCGATTTGGGCCTGCGTCGACCGCTGGCCCGCAAGTTTGACCCACAACGGCAGCTGTTGCGCTTGCTCATCAAGGGCTTCACGCGATGGATCCTGACCATCTTGATCATCGTCGCCACCGTCGTGACCGTGTGGGCGTATAGTCATCAGAAGGTGCTGGACGGTCAAGACAAGCGTGTGTTTAGCGCGTTGACGACGGGACTGCTGTTGGTGTTGAACATCAACGTGCAAGTAAGGGAAATTGATGATCGAAGATTGACTGAATGAGAAACTGATCGAGTCAGTCGTCATTCAAACAAGCGGCCATCTTCATGCGATGGAAGATCATCTCCAACCGGCGCCAGACGCTGCGGGAGGTGAGTTGATCGTGGATGCCATTGGTGTACGGGCGATGCTGATCATTCCGGGCACAGCTCGATCTGACGCTGGGCGTCGACAGTATGGCGCGAGTGTTGAAGCTGGCCTGGGTGGCGCGGGCCAAGCCATTAATGGTATTTTCGTGCGTGGCATGGGTCAGTCCCCCTCCGTTATTGACGATACATTCGGCTGCTAATGTCGATCCAGCTACTCTTGAATATGGTAACGCTCACCGCCCACATCCCACCCCGTACATGTTTCTAACTTGTTACTAGTCCATGTTCGTGCTCGTCGCCGTGGTGCAGTTGACCTACTCCATGGAAGACTCCCAAGGGACGCTGGTCACGAATGGCGACGTTCGAGTCATTCTGATGGACCACTACTACCCGAAGAACGACTCCGAAACCATCCCCAGCCTTGGGGCGGAACAATCGGCGGCGCATACGTTCGGGTACATCTCGAGCTCCTACAAGCAAGGCAACGCAAGCGACTTTGAGTACTTGCGAGGTCAGGGGGTATCGCAACTGGCCGAGTTTATTTCGTTCAACATGGTCGATCATTGGGCGTATCTCTATTTCGACAGTAACCCGACGACGCACGCGACCTTTTACACGTCTCGAAGCGTCAACGCCACGTGGTTGTGTGCGGGTTACGATGTCGTCGAGGGCGGGGACGGTTCGACGGTCGACATCACCTATTTGGACGGCGGGGTTCGTCGACCGTTTTTCGTCGGCGAAACCGGTCCCGGGGCGACGACCTACATGACCGAGACCGAAGAAGTCTGCGGACCGAGATGCGCTCGGGTCTGGGCCTTCCAGACGGAGATTCCTCAAGCGGACGTCAAACCGAGCCTCTATGACTGCAACGTGACGGTCAGTCAGGTCTCGAATATGTACTTGTCGGAACATGGAATTCCGGATTTGCAAGCCAGGATCACGGCGGGGAGTATCGGACTGGAAGGGTTTCAGCATCAGAACACGACGAGGCAATGGGTGCGGTATCGTGAAAAGTATGTTGTTGCTCTTCACCCATGCCTCCACGCCTTTCTCCGTCCATCAGATCTCAGCAATTCCGTCTTTTCTAGACGTCTATCCAGATCATCGAGCTAACGGGGAGATGTTCAGTGACTGGTGGGCCGCCAGCCAAACCAACTCCGCCCAAGACGTCGGGTGGCTGATCGGACAATACGCCATCGGGACGATCGGGGTGGCGCAGGAACAGAACCCGACGACCATTGTCCACGGACAATTAGCCGTACGCGGCACCAGTCTCGTCGTTCGATGGAAATATTTCTTGCTCATCCTCTTCGCCTTGGGAGCCGTGCAGTTGATCATCTTTGTGTTTGCCGTCTTGTTCTCGAACTCGGTCGTGGTCAAGGATGATAGTCGGTTGGCGATCGCGAGGTTACTACGACGTATGTTTTTTTTTTATCATTCTTTCCTTCCTGCTCCTCTCTATTTTCCAGCTCAATCGAAAAAACTAACGAAATGTATTAGCAATCGTCGATCGACTAGGTTCCGCCGGATGCGTTCTCGACGGGGAAGACATCAGCAAAACTCTCCGCGCCGAAGTCGTTTACGGGGTCCGACAATCGGGGGGGTGGCATCATCTGGATCTCGGGCCGGATATTGAGCCACTGAAAGTGTTTGATTCGTTCCCCGCGGGATGGTACGATGGGGAGGATGAAAAGACACCGCCACAGCCGGCTGCGTCGGAGTCGGCTTCGATGGACGGTTGTTGGGATGATGATGGTTATATGGATCTGGGGGAAAGGAGGGAGAATGCGGCAAGGAGAAGCGGGACGAGGAGGGGGAAATGGAAGATGGATTGATCGAACGATGCCCGGTTCATCTACTCTATTTGAGTTCGGTACGACGTCTACGATAGACTTGACTCGGTCTTGATGTATGCTTGCTTCGTTCAAGTATTACTTGAGCGACTTGATGAATGTAGATAATTCTTGCGTTCATGATGCATGTGGGAGGAATACACTGCTATTATTCTGAGATAACGGATTAGATGTCAGACTAATAGGACGTAAGTGCAATATCTGGGTGCGCGGCCACCAGGTGAAAAATAAATGGGACAGCTCAGCAATGAGCGTTTCCATACTTCCCCAATTTTTCATCACCCCTACGACAAAGGTATAGTGTAATCATGATTCTTATGACGAACGGCAGCTTCATCATGTTCATGGTAAAGGTACCCTTATCGGCCTTACGACGGAGACATCTTCGTCGCCCTTACGATGAATAAATGACCTAGAGCTAACCCTCATCACTCTGATGATGGATGATACATTCTCCCTTACATCAGACTCATGACAAAAATCATCCGGCTTTCATCACGCTGGTGACGAAGATGATGAAATAGCTTCCTTTTTGCCACAATGATATAGAAGGCGTCCAGGATTTGACGGTTGCAAGCTTCCCGTGGGTGGTCACGGCGCTGAAGAAATAAATGGAACAGCGTAGCAGTTACCGCCAATCAAGAGCCTGATATCACAAATGATCATCATAAGTGTGATAAAAGATGGGTAGACCTCATCATGAATACGATGAAGGAGACTATATCCACATCATCAGAGCGATGAAGGTAAGGTCATTCGTCATAAGCGTGACAAAGATACCATTGTCATAAGGTTGACGGAGATAATAAATAGCCTTCACCGGAAGCGTGATGATAATGATATCTTCATGTAAGGATGACGATGACCTTCGCCGTAAGGGCGATGATAACGATCCTACCGTCGTAAGCGTGATGAAGCGGTTACAGCTGAGCTGTTCTATTTATTTATATTTTCGCGTGCTGGGACAGCCTCGATGGTTGATAGCGACGGCCCGCATGATCCTGGACAGGTCCCCGCAAGACGAGATGAGCTCCGTCAGGTAGATCTTGCGCATCTCCCGCTGCTCATGCAACCGATTGTGGTTAGAGGACAGAGCACGGCGTGCCTGGTGTCGGCGGTTCAGGAATTCCCTCTTGAAATCCTCGACGATGTTATCGACCGTTCGTTATCGACCTTTCAGGCGGATAGGTTGCGGGTGTCGTGTCTGTTGTAGAACTCGATGCCTCGGTTGGGATTGAGACTGGTCTTGGCGGCATGTATCACGGTCTTCGCCTCCCACACCGAAGGCGCTCTAACTCCCACACCGTCCTCTTCTCCCAATAATCTAACCCGCCGTCGTCCTGCGGCTCAATGGGTGCCGGCGCCTGGTTCCACGGCTGATGGTTAAGGGCGAATTAGGTCGCGGTCATCCAGAAACGGAACGAGTCTCCGGTAAGGATCATCAACGGTAAATCATGCATTTCCCTGTTGAACTTCTCGATCTCACGATCCTCGTTCACCTGCTGAGTCGTCTTTCCCTTTCTCTTGGTCATGACTTGCTGTATCCACACAGTGATATCAGTTGAAATCCGAAATGTACAGATGCGCCTGCGCTCAAGTAGGTAAAATGGCTTACCAAATAAGTAAAATCTATTAACGGAGGTGAGAATGATGATAGCAAGGAGAAAGCGACCTAAAACGAAGTGAGCTTGAAGTGAAGGTGATGTGGTGTAGAGGTTAAGGGTGGGAAGGTGAAGAGTAGTGGCCAAATCACCGCTCAATCAGTCAGATGGCCGAGTGAAGGATGAAGTAAAGTGAACTTACCAGGAGCGACTTAATCGGTGTGAGGTTGTAGATGAGATAGAGGAGTCGAGGCGAAAGAAGAGAATAAGTATGAAGCCAATGGCCACAGATTTGTTGACCGGCGGCAGGATGATCAATCTTGTAAAACCCGTCGCCCATCAGGTAGAAGTTGCAGTAACCCCCTATCAAGGTCTTCATCCGGATATCATCGACGCTATCCAAGGACTCGACCTTGGGGAAGGAGAGAAGAAGAGAGGGAAGCCGGGGGGGGGAGATGGCTTCCTGTTATTTAGACTATACCCGAGTTCAATCCCATCTGAAGAAGGGATACCATGCGATCAATCAAATCCGATGTACTACCGTAAAGGAAAACGTGCGAGATACAGGCCAAGGGTCCAAGTGCCCAACAGAGAAACCCCGCTTGTTTCCATCATCCTTATATCTCTCTCCGCTGCGTGGATAACGACCATCTGACTGTTTAACGTTCCAGGCCATTCATTCCCTCACCAACTGTCCAAGCTGATCCAGAAGCTGATCCAGTGTCATGCCCGGGAGAAGTTGGTTGTTGGTGCTGGCAACGTTGGCGTTAGAGGCCGCACCAGCTGGAGCCGGGTGGTCGGCGTCCGGTTCGGCGGTGGACGGCACAGTAGTCGGCGTTGGGATGATCTCGCCCTTGTCTGCTTGGGTCACACGGATACCTGGTTAGCTACCGATGTACCA
>QQTW01001253.1_pt1 | contig 17539 bp, 22 predicted proteins | sample 1904831 | NCBI WGS metagenome assembly QQTW01 (sample SAMN09435610, study PRJNA476489) | Subsurface metagenome, whole genome shotgun sequencing project. | reverse complement strand
CACAACAGAAGGCGGAATCGAAGAAAGCTCTCGACACCATCACAGAGTACTTTGCCAATCCGGAGCACAAGGACAAGAAGATCCTCGTGGCGAAGCTTCCGATATCCGCAAATTCCAAGGCCGTGAGTGAAGCGATTAATCACGTCAAGAGCAAGAGCAACGACAAGACGGTCTACCTGTTTGCGGCAGATGCGGCTGAAGGTAAGGTCGTGCACGGATGTCACGTATCAGAGGTAAGTTCTTCCTCTATGCATAGGGAAAATCTTACTCACGTACCCTAAGGACGCAAGCAAAAAGGGCGCATCTGCCAGCGACTGGGCAAATGCCGTCTCCGGCGTCGTCGGAGGCAAAGCGGGCGGCAAGGCACCTACAAGCATTGGCAATGGCACCAACGTCGATAAGGTTGACGAAGCTGTCCAGGTTGCCACGAAGTATCTGGAAGACTTCCATCTGTGATGGTGTCGAGAGCTTTCTTCGATTCCGCCTTCTGTTGTGCCTTCTGCTCCTCCAGCACCTGTTTATGGATCTTCGCGAACCGGTCTCGGAACTTGGATTTCGTGACTGCCGATATCGTGAGCTGATTTAGATCAGTCTGGGTTGTCTTGACCTGTTGTTCCTTGTCCGGGCCATGTTGCATCCTCTCCAACCTCGTAAGGCGTTCGCTGAACTCGTCGGCTTCCCGTTGTACCCGATGAGCATCTTCGCCGGTGAAAGCAATGATTCTCCGAATGCCCTTGGCAATCCCGTTCTCCTCGATGATGATCATGTCTTTGATGTCACCAGTCTTCTGAACGTGTGTACCACCGCAGAACTCAACGCTGACTTTCCTCCATTTGGGATCTTTGACGTTCTGGAGTAGCTCCTCCACCTCAACTCCAACAGATACGACCCTGACAGGATCGGGATACGTCTCGCCGAATACAGCTCTTACCCCTTCTATTTCTCGAGCTATTGAAAGCGGTACGTCCTTGGAGTATACACCAAAGTTTTGGCGGATGTAGCTTGTCGATTCTTCTTCGATCTTTTGAAGATCGGAGTCTGAAATGCCGGATTTATGTGAGAAGTCGAATCGAAGTTTGTCTGCCGCTACCAGAGAACCTTTCTGGTCTATCCCGTCTCCTAAAACCTCCCGTAGTGCGTAGTTCAGTATGTGAGTACCGGTATGATTATTTCGTATCGGCCACCGTCGCAGCTCATCGTATTCACAAATAACTTCATCATCCACGGAGAGCGAGCCATACTTTATTTGACCCGTATGTAGCACGTATCCTCCATATACCTGGACGTTCTGCACATCAAGCTCTGCAACTCCATCAATGACAATTTTGCCTGTATCATATTCCTGGCCTCCTTGTTCTGCGTAAAAGTTTGTTCGGTCGACGATCAGGCCTAATTGTTCACCTTCTGGTATATCTTTGGTACTCTTGAGGAAATTTTTAGCATGATAGATTGCTTTGACGTTTGATACGATGTTGCCCTTTCCGAATTTAGCACTATCATCTGTCTTGGGTACGTTCTCCATCGTAGCCAAATTGCCTAGATCGTGAACGTCCAGTTTGACCAAGTGTGCCGCTTCTTTCTTCTCCCCTTTACTGGCTTCTTTAGCTTTCAACCGAGCCTCCTCAAACTCGCCATCATCTATTGCTAGGCCTCGCTCCTCGGCCATGAGCCTTGTCAGATCCACGGGGAAGCCAAATGTGTCGTATAGTCGCCACACATCTGCACCGTGTAACTTCTTTGAGTTTTGGATCTTAGACTGGTGCGCATAGTTCTCGAATTGCCTCTCCCCTCGATCTAGCGTCTTCGAAAAAGACTCTTCCTCCTCGTTTAGTATCTCCATGACATCTAATTGCTTCTTCTTTATCTCTGGGAACATATCGCCCATTTGCTGTACCAGCGTTGGGACAATTTTCGAGAAAAATTCACCTATCTCAGTGTTGAAGTATTTCCTGGCATAGCGGGCACCTCTTCGTAGTACTCTTCTTACAACATAGCCTCGCCCTTCATTGTTCGGCATGCCTCCATCCGATATCGCGAAAGTCAACGTCCGGACATGATCAGCTACAACTCGGTAAGCGGTGTCTATACCATCCACATCCTCTTCGCCGAATTTCCCCGTGTACTCTCGTCCACCGGTGATTTCCTTGATAGTTGCGAAGAGTGGTGTGAAAACGTCCGTGTCGTAATTTGATGGTTTGTCTTGCAGGACAGAGACTAGTCTTTCAAACCCGAGTCCAGTATCGACGTGCTTATTCGGAAGGGAACGCAAAGACCTATCAGGCTCTCGATTGTACTGGATAAAGACATTGTTCCATATCTCCAGAACGTTAGGATCGTCTTGGTTAACCAGGTGTGCAGCATTGCGGCCTCCTATTCGGTCATAGTGAACCTCACTGCATGGGCCACATGGACCTTGATCGCCCATCTCCCAGAAGTTGTCCTTCATGTTACCGGGGAGAATATGATTTTCTGCAACCCCAACACTCTTCCATAACTCTCGCGCTTCATTGTCAGGCTCAAGGCCGCCGGCCTGGTTCCCCTCAAAGTACGTAACATAGAGACGATCAGGATTCAGACCATATACCTTGGTGAGAAGATCCCATGAGAACTCTATTGCTTCTTTCTTGAAGTAGTCTCCAAAACTCCAATTCCCAAGCATCTCAAAGAAGGTCTACACATTACAATCAGATTTTTGTCCATAGAATGAGAGCCTTCGAGTGCTCACGTGATGGTAGCTGTCTTTCCCCACATCGTCAAGGTCCTAGGAAATTCAGCACTGGCGGACTCTGCTCTGAAACGCACATACGTTATGCTTGCCTCCAGCCCGGATACACTGCCTCCGCTTAGCTTCCAGTCAATTACAGTACCATGAACTAGGTACCTTTTGCGAGTTAACTGCACGCTTTAGCTGGGCAAAGTCCGATTGCGGATCAACTGTGCCGAGAAAGATAGATTTATACTGGTTCATGCCAGCATTGGTAAACAGCAAGGTAGGATCTGAAAGCGGTACAACTGAGGACGACGGTACTGTATTGTCCAACATCAATATCAGATTCAAGACTCGTTGGTACCTGACTGACCGAAGGTGTGCCCATTCTTTTTGAAATATTCCAAGAACGTATCCCGCACGCGCACTGCGGTCCAAGTCTCCTCCCCATTCAGAGAAGTTGTCATATTGAAGTAGCGTCTCCAATCTTGAGGCACGAGTGTATTGTTGCGGGTTGGTAGGCGCTCAAATTCGGAGCCGGTGCGGAATGCCTTCGCTCTCGAGAAGCTTCTGCGACTTAAGGCAAGCCCGCGACTCTTAAAGATACCCACCACTCGCATAAAGCGAGCGATGACTCAAACAGCTATGACTCTCTTCAAGTGAGACAGTAAACACATCTAATACCGCAACTCAAACTTCGGCGCCTTCCAGGTGAAATTTCAGAGGGTGAATGGGTGGGGTGGTGGTGGGTTGGAGAATGGATGGTCGCGAGATGGAAGTGGCATCCATACAGCGAAGACAGAAACGTCACGCCGACGACAACCTTGCAACCGAGCAGAGATTGGCTAAGAGATTGCACGCGCTCAATCTTGGTACGCTGGTAGCTTCAAATTTCTTGACAACAGTTCTGACAGTCACAAGCAGAGAACCATGGAACCTTCTACAGACCTGTCCCCGAGCCTGCGCGGCACAGCGCAAAGGGTGCTGAAAGCGGAGTGGAACCAATGCAGTTGGACGATAGCAAGGATAGAGTCTACATCTACAATCTTGACGATGAGTTATCAGGCGCTGAGTCTGAGGAGGAGAAACTGATCTTCTTGCCCGACATTGAGAAGCGGTTGACGAAGATTCCTAAATCCGTTCTGACGAACACCGATCGAGCGGCCACAAGTAATGAAATGGTCCTTTACAGTGTTCCACAGTCACTGTCCGTCCCAAAAGAGCAGGACAATGTCAGGAAAGCTATTATCGAGACTAGGGCAAGAGCACGACAGATGCAGATGAGGGCAGCAAAGGATCTCCTGGCCAACGGGACCAGTGGTCCGGATCCTGGAACTGTGTCTCCCGTTCTTGTCCATCATGAGCACGCAGTATCATACATGCCTACACCAGAAGATGAAGATGCCATGGATATAGGATAGATGTGCTCGTAATATAACCACCATTGCCTGAGACCGATAACCGCCGACAGCTCCAGCTACATATTGTGACTTACGCCCTTGAACTATCCATACCCAAATGCAGTCGCTAATGATGACACCAAATGCCCTTCACACAATCTGGATCGAGCATCGAACACGTGATGCTTACGTGGTCATAGATCGACATCGGCCGTTCAGCTACCGGAAAGCATTCCTCGATCCTGCTGGATCTGAACCTGAATTGGTTGGCGCTGCGGGAATTGCAGCCCATGTGTTTTGCTGGGTGGAACTCGATGGCTCTCCAGCTGAAGTGGCTGTATAAGTGTACTGGAAAGGATGGACTTTTGAGGCACCCGCGGGGGGTTCGTAGGACGGAGGTGGTGCGTTTTGAGGGTTGTAGGCTTCATGATTAGCATTTCGAGAGGCAATGACGTGAGCCTAACTCACCTGGGGGAGGGACAGCGTGCATTCCGTAGCTATCCCCATTTCCATCATAGCCTGAACTATACTGAGCTTGATTACGTGGTTGAGACAGACGAGGGTCAAATCGGGCTCGTTGGGAGCGTGGAAGAAGCCACTATCGGCCATTAGTGACATAGTCTCATCAAAAGTGAGCACAACTAACGTACTCGGTGGTAGGCCAAGGGCCGCAACCCTTTCTTTATCCTCCGTTGAGCATGGTAGTAACCGCCAACAAACCAGAGGAGTAACAGAAGGAAGATGACAGCTATAATGGTCCACTTGATCGCTGCCGCAGTCTAATAATCTAGGTATTAGATGCATGCTGCTTGAATTCTCATGATATGGCTCACCGGCGAATACCACCACCAGATTTCATCTTCGCTATATGTCACATAGCCCTGGCGTTTGTCGAGCTTCGAACTCATGACGCACAGTCACCGTCTGATATGTCTCTCGTCTGCCTATCGCTGATTGGTGTGGGCGAAGACCAGCTGCAATCTGGTAGGAAGAAGAAGTTTGTTTGTGATTCACTGATACTTCTGCAGATCTTTAATATTGGAGATACTGTTACCTTACTCTCGGTGAGCGGTTCACAAGTGAACATTCACAAATGAGGCCGGTGTTGACGTTGTTGTTAATCACAATCGGATAAGCAAAGCCGCTAACCTAAAGTGCTCACTGTAACTGATTAGTCGAGGGCTGCTTATGACCTGACCAAAACTGGATCACTTGAACACCACATCATGATTCACACTCACTTGAGTAATACAACATCTATGGTGTAAGTGATATAATGGAGGTTGAAGTGATCAAATTTGGATTGTAGAACAGTGCTTGGCTAGTCACGTCTGACACCCGATCGTACCTTATCTTACAAAGTCCCTCATCTACAGCGAATAATGCAACGATACCCTAGCATGGACGCGGCCAATTACTACCTAATGAGGACTTGCACTACAGCAACCACTTGAGAGCTGTGGTAATTTCCGCATTCTGGTTATATACCACCAGGCTTTCATACCCGGAACAATGGGTGCGCAGACTACCCAACCTAACCTTATGTGTTGGCGAGTCAATGCGAGTACTCTCCACATGTTTTCGCTTTAGATGAAATGACTCCTTCCTCGGTGGTGGAATGGACTTTGTGTTTGGAGACAGTGGATTTTTGGCTTGTTGACTACTTTTCAAAGCTCATCATGCTCTTCTTGGTTCGCATCCTCCCGTACGACTAGATCATCTGGCAGCTTCTCTTTTTTCCCTTCGCCCAATCTGATGGCATCGATCCAGCTTTCAATGGCTTCACGCCCATAAGTTGCTCCTTCGTATTGTCGCCACCATCCTCTTCTTGCATTGACGACCAGGATCGCTATTTCTCCATCACCCTTCAACCCTAGCACTTTTCGCATCCGGGACGCACCGATGTTGTCCGCAGGTACAGCATAAAAGGGGAATATCTTGGCTTTGCGGTGTGCGTGTTTATCCGCTATTGCCGCTAGGGTTGCCGTTACAGCAGCAGCATCTTCCGGAAGCATGGTATCCACCTCGGGACGCGCTGGAATAAATGCCAGCAGACACGTCGAAGACTTCGCACCGAGACAGGCCTTTTGTAGCTCCTCCTGTGTTGCTAAACTTGGGATAGGCGGCGGAACGCCTGGGATTGGTGCAGGAGATGGAGCATCTTCGTCGACAATTGGGGCAGGGGATTCAGACGGCATGGTCGCCTCCTCCACAACTATAGAGGTCGCGCCAGCTGCTGCTTCGGAAGCTTCAGCTGAAGCATGAGACGAGGAGGCTGCTGAGAAAGCCGCAGAATCTTTAGCTGATTTCTTCTGCTCCTTCTTTTCATCTTGACTTGACTTCTTCGATTTTGTAGTCTTCGGTGATGCCGGGTCTGGATTTGGCTCTGCTATCTGGCCGAGGAAGACGACCATTGGTTGTTTCTTCATCTCGCCGTCGTAGACGAGAGATTCGCGATCACCGCCAGGCAGAAGAACGAAAGTTGGGAACTTCTGGACGCCAAACATTTCCACAGCCCCCTTCTCCTTGTCCCTGACCTGTGCGATCGAAACCCTACCTAAGAAGTCTACGGCGAGCGCTTTCAACAAGGCGCTTGTGGTTCCCTTGTCGCTGAACAGGATCGCCTTACTGGTCTCGTTACCCACCTTCAGCCACTCCTCTACGTCCTTGTCTCCTAGCCTTCTGATATGATTCGGCATCTTATCTATCACCGCATCAACAATCCCTTTCGCATTCCTTGGGCCTTGGTAGTCTTCCACAATAGGCTTGCCAGACTTCTTTGACGGCTTGATTATTTTAAGGGTAGGAAACCCTTGCACACCCATGCTACCACAGAATGCCTTGTTGTTTTCTTCATCGCAGTTGATTGCGGCAACTTTCGCAAGACCGTTTAGACTCTTTGCAGCTTTCTCATAGGCAGGCTTGAGGTTCTGACAGTGGCCGCACCATGGAGCGTAAAATCTGATCAGATTGGTAAGGACCTCCTTCTTTCATGACGGGTAGGCTGGCTTACTCGAGAATCTGTCTGCGTCAGGCCTGTCTGCGATTACAATGCTGCATAACCTACCGAAGTGTGGTTAGACCTGGCAATGAGCTTGTCATAATTCCTTGCATCAATTTGTAGCACGGGCGAGCTTTTTGTGTACATGCCATCCGCACTGGCCGGCAGCACAAGGAACAGCGCCGCTGTTGTGGCGGTGAGAGCCGTCTTGAGAACCATGATCTAAATAGAAGACAATGACAATGCGACTTCGATAGAGTTGTGAGCACTGTTTATACAGCTGCGAGGACTGTTTTGTCAATCTGTCAACATGCGTTGAGGCCACCGTTGCCGGATGCCCAATGCTTAAAGCTCCCGCCTCTAAACGTGGGGACCCGGGGGACTAGGGACCGAGCGTCACTTGCGGGACTGCCTAAAGTTACATATCTAAGGTACTCCAAATCTGTGAACTTGCATTATTCAACGAACATCTGGATCCTGAATCTTTCAAGGCAAAGTCAACGAAAAAGGGTATCTTCCAAGTTCAAGTTCTATTAGGGGAGCGAGCATCGAGGCAGTCATTATGGTTAGAACGGTTCCTGCAAGTCTGATGGCTGCGGATATCTCGCGCTTTGCGCAACGAGCTTCACAAGTTGAGAAAGCGAAGCCAGTGGTGGCATACTGGTGTGGGTGACCTAAGATTTGACCCATAAGGAATACGAGTTTACACCACCTTGTTCAGGCTACTATTGGATAGTCGATCAAATCATATCGAAAGGGTTGCAGAAGGCGGATGAGGAAAGTTGGGCATATACAACACAACTGATGGATAAGCTTGAGCAGGTGAGCAGCTTGTTCATCGATCGATATTAGATGAGTGTTGGCTAAAGAAGTGGCAGACAAAAGCAGAGCATGAAGACAATGAAGCTATAACAGACGATGTCATCGGCCAGGCGTTCATCGAGCAATTCGCCTTGGAGACTTTTCAGAGAGCAGATAATGCTGTGAGAGCAAATAAAGCATCCCGGTACTGCCGGAGATAGGGAATTTTCCTGACTTCAGGGCTAAAGCAATCTCAGACAAACCGCGGACACCTTTCTGGCATCGGCTACGTTTCTTGATCTCCTCCGTATCTGGGGGCCTCTCGATCCTGAACTAGTATCGAAAGTCAAATATGCAAAGTTTCATGCGCTGCGCATTGCGAAAGCAATCAAAGCTCATGAAGACCCTAACTTGTCGAACCCCCTTGAGACTACACCTGCGAAGGAACAGTCGCTGCACGAATATAACGAAGTAGAAGCACGGTATCCACGTGGAGCCTCCAAAGATAATACTCGCCTGTCAGACTCAAAGCAGCCATCTGTTGAAGATGCACCTGACGATCATGCCGGATTACACCAAGGGCTAGCTCGGCCATCTCCACTCGAGAAGTCTCATCAGTCGTCGAGAGCGTCTTCCATACCACGTCATCCAGCCCCTGTTCATCCAGCCTCCGCTGCAGTATCACCATCGGAGCACATCAACGGGGAGGATTACTCCGGCAATGGCCCCAACGATGGTGACGTGTCTCCACTGCAGCCTTCGTCCACCGGCCGTGAAGCCTCGGTTGGAGGAGGATATTTCCCTCGTGTGCCGGACTCTACCTCCGAGCAAGACCCGACCTATGAGCCGGTTGTGTCACCAGAAGAGCAATTCTGGCCATCAGCACCCCCCGTGCCAGATGGCACCAATCACCCTCCGCTCTCAACAGTTACGGCAATGGGCCAGCATGCGTCTCAGCATCCAGATATGTCGCAGCCGTTCCCACCACCGTCTGTACAGCACCCAAGTGGCTACATTCCACCTCATTCAAACCAACACGGATACCAACCTCAACAGCCTATCATACCCTTTCAGCCTCCTCATCCTGCAAATCAAGAACCTTACAAGGGGTATCATTTACCACAGCCGCAGCCCCCTCTTAGTGGAATGGATGACTTTGTAACTGATGAAGAGGCAATCCTGAAGGCCCAAAAGCATGCCAGATGGGCTATTTCTGCGTTGAACTTTGAGGATGTCAAAACTGCGGTTAAGGAATTAAGAGGCGCCTTGGACTCGCTAGGAGCGCGATAATGCGGAGAGTCAATATTCAATATAGTAACACCATCGTGCAATGTGTGATATGTCTTCGAACCTTCTCGTTGCTTTGTTTTAGTGTATTGTGTAAAGAATATTTGCTTGGATGATGCTTGGACTTACGTTGGTACAAATGATCATCAGTAGCAGCTACCTAGAGGTTGCTCCCCTGTGAGTGAATCCCGAGAACTTTCTTCATTCTCTGGTCTTGCTAAGTTTACCTCGTGATAACCGAACTCAGGTTAAGGAAATGCATTCTCAGCTCTCAGCCTAGCACATCAGCTGTATCACAAGTCTAGCTCTTGAGACCGCGAAGCTTGATGTACTATCAAGAAGTTTGGAGCAGTACCTTTCGTCCTACAAGCCAGCGTTCACCTACCTTTTCATCCTAGGAACCTCGGACAATATCAGCGCGGTTGTGAGCGCAGTCCGCAGATCGCGTTCCGATAACCTGTCCATGGTCCGACGGCATGCAAAAGTCTGACCGGAGCACCATGGTACAACGAATCTATACTCCTACAACCAAGGAGAACCGTGCTTGTCATGACTATTTTCTCGATCTTCTCGATTTTAAACCTGCAACCCAAGTAAGAGAGCGTTTCAGGGCTAACGTGAAACAATACCTCGCCGTGCCCCACAGGAAATACCTACGGAAGGAAGACGGAGAAAAGTTCTCAGCCTCCGTCCAGGATTTTCTGGTACAACATGGTGCGGAGTTCTTTGGAAAGGTCAACCGTTCCCATCTCGTGGAACCTAAGCCCTCAATTGGCTTATTGTACCCTAGGGATGCAAAGGACGAAACGTCGTAGTAGGTGTCCACAAACTTTGTTGAGAGTGTGTACTAAGATTCACCAGCCTTCGCAAGGTAGTGGGCGATTTCTTCCACTGGAGGTCCTATTGTGCCCTAGGTGGAAAGAATGGTGCATTTAAACTTAGTAAGGTAATGCAATCCAGGGAAGCCAAATGATCGAATTACCAAAGCTAACGTGAGACTCCAAAAGAATCGCAAGGAGCGACATGATATGTCTCAATCCGTCTCGCCAGCGAAGCCGTTCGATGAGGGAAATAACACAAGCACTGCCTCATACGCAATTAGCGACTCTCTTGGACAAGACCTCGCTCTGAGCAAGGGATCTAGGCGTGGCAAAAAACAAGATCAAGCCAATAACTATCGACCAGAGCCAGCTAACCGCCGCGGCAAACGAGTTTGTACACCAGACTCCTCCAGTGAAGGATTGAATGATCGTTCCAATGTTGAAGATCCGAACCCAGATCATGGAGGCCAAGATCCGAAGGGCTCTGACAGACCCCGCTCGAGAAAATGTCCCCGCTTAGACCGAGCCAGCTCGTCGCGCCTTGACTCCCTTCAAAAAGAATCATCAGGCCTATCAACTGATTCTCAAACACACACTAGTCAGCCTCAGAGTGCTACATGTCCAGCAACTGTGGACCTTGCCGACGATAAGACTAGAGCGGTAAAGCTGAAAATTGCAGAGTTGAAGCTGCTTGAGACGACAAACGAGGCCGGAAACGGATGTTCAGCACCGTCAGGTTCCGGCAGCCCAAAATTGCTGTCCAAAGAGATTGTCGATGGCACCAGCCTATCCGTTCGAGTTAGTAATCAGCCAGACATTGCCCCTGCCTTTGTCAATTTGGGGCTTTGTTGCGACATCGAAGCTCTCTTTATAGTTCTTCTCTCTGAATGCGAGATTCAGACCTCAGCAACGGCAAAGATAACCAAGATCTCCGCCACATTCCCTTGGAATGGCAAACAGCTTCGTCTACGGAAAGGGAGACTAGAGGATTGGAAGCTCTTCTGTAATGCCCTTCGTCACCGTTGGCAGAATCCAGCGGACCTGAACGACGGAACCTGCGAGGTCGAACTGCTCGTGCATGTGGATGGCTAGGACCAGGATGAGACTAGGGCGACGTTGAAGGATTGGAATCTGATCAAACTTCCTGAGTGTTCGCTGTCATACTCTTGTATCACTGGCTTCTTCACTTCGGTTATTTCACAGGTCATCCCTGGTTACTTTTTCCAATAACTTATTGTGGCATTCTGTTGTGGACTGCTTAGTTCCTCTTTGGTGCATTCCATCATGTTCCGCAGGAGCCAGCGACCCTGGTTCTAGCTGTCAACCCTAAGCCCGCTAGCGGGCAAAGACCAGATGGAATTGTCATCGATAGATATACATCTACCGTTCAAATGCAATTCAGTCCATGCAAAATTGGTACAATCAAGATAATCTAGGAAACTGCCGTCACTTCCTCAACGACTAAAGAACCGGCTGACCATCCCACCCGCTATATTCCTCGCCAAACCTCCAGAGTACATTGCACTAGAAGCCAGGTTCGACGCCTGACTAAACTTATCGCACCGTGAAAACGCCAGCGTATTTGTAATGGTTAGGACCAATGCTATCACTATAATCATCAAAACTGATCAGCCCTTCAACTTCTCACAAGCCCAAAATCTCTCCTCCGCAACTTTATCTCCACCCCATTCTCTACAACAAATACCACCCCTTCCATCCCTCAGTGAAACGAGAGTAGAGAAAACTCACCAACAAGACTCAACCAAATCGGATTTAGAAACCTCACAATCGCCAGCACCGCCAATGCCACCCACAGCAATGGCTGCACGTATAGCGCCATCCAGAAGAACCGGCTGTCCGTCGCGTTAATAGTGCGCGTATTCGGATCCGAGCTCTCGAAGACCCAGTGCGAATCGCCCGTCGCCGTGTTGACTTCGTTCCACCATCGTAGACCCACCAAGCGTCGGCCGGCGATGTTTTTCAGGTAGTAGAAGTCCGTGGCTAGGAGGAGGATCGTGATTATGAAGATTAGGACGCTGTGGCATGGGGGTGAGGGTCAGCTGGTTGGGAGCTTGAGGGTGATGGCGGGAAGAGGGAAAGGGACGGACAAGTTGCTGGTGAAGAGGAGGCCGAAGAGGTAGACTAGGAGGCTTGCTATGGTAGGTGAGTTGTCAGCTCGCGGTGCTTCTGCTATAATTCAAGCGTCGTGTTTCTTACAGATCCTGAAGCCTAAGAAACAAAGCAGTGTGATGGGATGCGAACTAAGCCGCCAGCTTAACTGCCCAGGGTTTGTTTGCTGGTCCATGGTCGTAATGTGCTCTGCAGTTAATTAGCTTAGGACCTAGAAAGGTACGGTAGGGCTGCGCTATCATTAGTACCTTAAACTTAACGCTCCCTGGTCAGCGGGATTTGCCGAGCAGTCGGCGCGGTAAGTTACCTTTCCGGCAACAAAAATGTGGGGAGAGCTCCATATATCACTGGAAGGACTGCATTGTAAATGTTTAATGCCGCTTGATCTCCCACTTCCTTAGTTGTTCCTGCCCATTAGGCATTTACGTATCAATGGCTTCTACTGCTGCCGTCATACGACGAGCCCTTCTCTATGGTAGGTCTCCCTTGTCTTCTACTTGTAGCTTGCTGGACAAACCCGGGAAGATCTCAATGGCTAATGAAGTGAGCCAGTGCCCGGATCATCACAAAAGATGTTGGAGAAGTCTCGTAGCCTCCAAGTAGACTGCGTTGCCTACGATCTCGAAGACTCTGTCACACCAGGCAAGAAAGCCGAAGCACGGTCAAACATCCGCAAGCTCTTGGATCAGCCGCGGGCGGCTGGTATAAAGGATCAGGCGGTCAGGATCAATTCTGTGCAGAGTGGTCTCGCGCTGGATGACCTGACAGAAGTGGTACGCCACGCGTGGGAAGGTCTCTCGAGGCGAGTATTGATGTCTTTAAGCTTAGAGCACCTAATCTGGATACGATCGTGGTTCCGAAGGTTAATTCCCCGTCTGACCTACACTTCGTCACGGATGTGATTCGACACACTCTGCCTTCAAGACAGCCATCTACTCCAGCTACTTCGACCCCGGAATCGCCTCCAATAAGTATCCTTGCCCTTATCGAGTCCGCGAAAGCCCTGTCCGATCTCTCAAGTATATGCAAAGCTACACCATATCTCTCTGGCCTCATCTTCGCTGCCGAGGACTTTGCATTGGACCTCTCACTGACACGGACGCCTTCACTAATGGAATTTTTGTATGCAAGATCTGCAATAGCAACAGCATGTCGTGCGCACAGTCTTCCTAGTACAATTGATCTAGTATGTACATCGTATAAAGGAGATGCTGGGCAAAAGACGCTGGAAGAAGAGTGTCTTGGTGGCAAGGGGCTAGGGTTCAACGGAAAACAGTGCATACACCCTAGCCAGGTAGAAACTGCCCAGAGAGCATTTGCCCCGGACGAGAAGGAAGTAGAGTGGGCAACGAGAATTGTTATTGCGGATGAGAAGGCGGATAAGCAGGGACGAGGTGCCTGGACGTTGGACGGGAAGATGATCGATGTGCCTGTCGTTGGCAAGGCGCGAGCGGTCGTTAAGAAGGGGGCTCTGTGTGGATTCGATGTCGACGAAATGAGACAGAGGTGGAAGCACCAGGAACCCGAATAATGCTGATACATCCGGACACCATGGCCATGAAGATTTCCTTGAGGGCAATTCCGAGCTGCATCTTCCATCAGCCTAGTTTGAGCTGCTAGCCTGACAGTAGAATCACCTTCTTCAGCGGTGGGTGGATTGAAACCAATCCAGATAGTTTTGAGCAGCTCTATCTGCGGCCATAGTGTGACCACGCGCAGCCAACAGTCGATTCACGGATGCCTCCAACGCTGTCGGTTCAGACTCATAAAAACGTGGAACCACCGTGAGGACCTCAAGTGTCTTGATTTGCTCACAGGTTTGATACACGAATTTGTCGCCTAGGTGCGTGATGGTACAGAACGAAAGGGTCAACTCGCGAAGGCCCGTCAACCTTGGTAAGAGTCGGAGAGAGCTGGTGAACATTTTGTAGCAAATCAGTGTGCGAATCTCTTTCCGACGAGACTCGCCGATGGTGGTGAAGAACTCTTCGAAGATCCTTCCATCCTCGGCAAAGAAAGTATTGTTTCGGTAATATATCGGCACAGCTTCGTGGTATACTTGGCTACATGTGAATAGAAGAGCCACGTTCCAGAAGCCTTCCGTTCTGTAGTCCCGGTAGTCAGGGTACAATATTGGCCTCCTAGGCCTAGGAGCTCGACCACTCCTGAGCGTGATGCAGCGATTCTTGCGGCGAATCACGATCCTGATGGGGTGGACCAGAACGAGTCTGTAAACGACAAACCGGATCTCAACCGGAAGATCGAGAAGTGGAAAGGCCATGGCTAGGTGCTTCGATCAAGATGAATATGACAGCAATAACAGACGGTGTTGTCTGCTTAGTGTGTTGAAGAAAATTATGACAGGGTGCACAGATGACGAGGTACCAGAGACTTGTTGCAGTTCGCTGAGGTTGTGAGGTGTGAGTGTGAATTCGCAGCAGATATGTCTGACGGTTCGACTTACCTCACAACAACAAACGAAGAGGATGCCAGCCTGGAACGAGTCAGCAGTGAATAGAACCCCACCGTTCCTCAGTGACGGTTTCTTCCAAAGCAAACTGACTTCAGTTCGCAGCATACTACCGTACCCCATCTTCCGCTCTATCATAGGATGATGATGCTCAATGGCGTCTCGCCTGAATCCAATTACCGCCACCATGTCTCGATACCATTTGCCAAACATCCTATCAAACCTCGAAATTCACATCGCGCGTATTTTCTTACTAACGACTAAACCCTTCTGGCTCCAAATGAGTCCAATTGCCGCCGATTCGCAGAACCCATCCGAGTAATGCTATCATGGACCAAAGTCGACGACATTCGGTCTGCGCGCTCGTTCGCAGAGATTTTGAGAGTCCCCAGATTCCCATGATGGAAATCAGATATGTTAGGTTGATGAAGACGGGATATGTGCTCAAGGATTAGCATTTCGTGATAGGGGGGAAAGGGGTGTCGTCTACGAACTCAGACAAAGGCAACATATAGGCATTATATTTCCGTACGAAGTACCCTCATTGACACTGCAGGTACCTCCACTATGATACCAGAAAGTCTCTCGTCCAAATCAGGTTAGTAGCACAAACTCTGAGATCTGAGAAAGTCAGACACTTAGGTCAGAGCTGAGATTTGAAAGTCAACATCCGAGTTTGAGTCTGAGTTTATGTACTGCTATATCCCGAAAGGAATCTCCCCGTTTTACAATTACAAAGCTCCAAATTTTAGATGATCAACTTCTTAGCATGTGCCATCACCTCTATTACCTACCTAGCTTCACACATCATGATGAGTTGATTTGCAAGTGCATGACTCAGTCAGTGTATGAGTGTGAGTACTGAAAGGAAAGATGGGGTGTATATGGAGTGTTGACGGGGTATGGGAATTATAGGTATCAACATCAACAATACAGGCCATTAATCACGCCATGGTTCTCGAACAATCACTGTAAATTGTAGATTTGTAGATGTGTTCCATTTTTCGTTAAGGGATTGATGTTCTGCGAATCTTAGCTCATTTACATACCCCAGTATACCAGCGACGCAATGTCTTCAGGATTGTTAGGTGATTGTGGATTTGCTATCTGAAAGGACCGGAGTGAGAGTTTTCAACACCGACATTACCATAACTGAATAGCAAGACTGGAATACTCTCCACGGCTGAAAGCCACTTTAAAGCAAGCCAAAAGATTCGATATTAGGTACGAGTGATATCGCTATGCCAAGCACCAGCACAAAAATACCCACGCTATGCCGGAAACTATAGAAAAACACTCTAAACTCCAGCCCAAAGTAAAGTCCAGCTTACCTCTCCTGCACTCTTCGGATCCAAAGCTTTTGTCGATATAGTAAACTGATACTCTCCGATCTTGCCTTCGAGTTTGTGTCGGCACATTGCCCTTCGAAGCTTAAAACAACACAGCAAAGCCGACAAACATCCCAACAACCACAACCCCAAGCCCATACAGGCTGCCGACCTGGAAAGCCAACGAGTGGGCGCCGCCATTAGTCTCCGCCGGCCCACCCGTCTGCGTAGCCGCCGCGCCCCCAAACCCGGTATAAGCCATAGTCCCCGTCTCTTCAGCTTCCGCATCTCCGGCAGCGTTTGTCGCCGTAGCCTCCATCGTCGTCGACGCGGAAGTGGTCGTGTTGATCCTGGTGGGCTCCTGGGCACCACAAGGGCGATCGACACGACAAGCGGTCTGACAGGCGGCGTTGCCGGCGCAGTTGTTGACGCATTGGGTGTTGGCTTCGGTGCAGAGGTAGTAAGGGATGGTGAGGGAGTATTCGCTAGCGTTGGGGCTGAGGCCGTTGCTGCAGATGCAGCTGAATATTAGGGTTTGCTGTAAATGGTTAGTAAGTGGGATTGGGGGTGAGGGAGGGTGAGGGGATACGTACTTCGGAGCAATCGTTCATGCGGGGGGGAGCGGTGTTGTTGGGTTGTTGGAGGCAGAGGAGGGGACAGGTGGATCTTTGGTCGGAGCACCATTTTTCTAGGGATGTTTAGTATGATTTCGTGCGTTGGTGATGGGTTGGAGGCTTACGGCGTGTGGTTAATGGTACCGTGTTTGGGTTGATGGCCTGCGGAGCAGCGAGCCCAGCGAGGCCGACGAGCAGGATTGCAATGGTGGTGAATGAGTGCATTGTGGTTTTGGTTCTGGTTTTCTACGGTCGAGTGCTACCAGATGGCTACAGGTGGGTTGTCAGAATGTTATTCTATACCAAGAAGATAGGAAGTTTGGGTTCGACAGAAATGAGTGGGTTGGAATGTTGATTGTTCGACTCACTCACCCTTACGTTTACTTTCCTCTCGGATTCACTCCGTTGACCTTGAGCTTGATGAAATAGAACAAACGAGAAAGATTATAAGGATGTAGAACAGCGAGTGACGATGAAGAAGAAAATGTCGATGTGTGTCAATGAAGAGGTCAAGTAACGAAGGTGAGGAAAGAAAAAGTCCAAAGGGCCGGTGGGTAGCGGTTAGTCGGAACTCAAGGGAGGGAGATAGCAAAGGGAGAAGGAAAGGAAAAGAGAGGAGGCTAAGCCATGCCTCGCAGCACATCCCCGATGTAAATGCACCTTTTCTCCACTTACTTCCATTATTGCCTAGCGAACGAATGAGATCGTTGAAATCACCCATTATGTCTCACCTAGAGATAATGGAGATATCATGGATTATTGTCAGATGTTTGCTAGTTTAACATTGAACGTTAACATCTTTAGCTCACGGACGATCTCGAATTCAAAGTCGAATCAGATAACGAGTTACCTTACTCACCCTTTTACTTTTCATCATTACTAAGCGGACCCTGAACGGGCCACGCAATGCTGGGGAAAAACCCATGTGATTGTTAGTGCCCGACATCTCCTAGATCGAAAGGAAATCGACAACATTGCAA
>QQTW01001252.1_pt1 | contig 17542 bp, 13 predicted proteins | sample 1904831 | NCBI WGS metagenome assembly QQTW01 (sample SAMN09435610, study PRJNA476489) | Subsurface metagenome, whole genome shotgun sequencing project. | reverse complement strand
CATAGTCAGACCTACATGAGTACTGAGTGACTATCATCTCCGATCTGCCCCCTCATTTGCAAAGGTGACATGCTCCCTTTACAATGCCCTTGATCCACATGTGGCAGAATATTTAAAAACCCATAAGCCGCCACCACGTTACAAGAGAAACTATCATCAGTGGTTTACAGGTGATTACGGATTGAAACGACTCATTCCACATATCTATAAAGTTATTGGAATTGCAAAAACATGTTCAGATATAAATGAGCTACGCCAAAAAGTTGCAGAGTATTATCACACGAAAGACGTTCAGTTAAGTCTGAACTTGGATAGCACGAATAAATAGAGCAGCTAAAAAGTAGTAAGGCAGAACACCTTACTACTTTTTAGCTCATGGGCGGCGCATGGTGCCAGCGGCGACTCCTAATCCCAGCCTGAGGGGTTCGATTCCCCTGCCGTCCACACACTTATACTAATATCTTAGTCTGTATGGATGCATAAGCATGACAAATGATGAGTTAGATAGATTAGCGTCTTTAGACGAAACCGATGAAATCTCAGTACCGCCTCCTGAGCTTCCTAGAGATTTACCTGAAGATGAATGCTATTTCCTCTTACTCATCACTCCCTTACGTGCGTGTGCTCAGTACAAGCCGAAGTTTGGTCAAGGTGGAAAAACTGGAATGACACTTAACCAGTTTCAGCAGATGTACGGTTCTGATCCGTTCTATAGCTGGGTAGGTCTTGACTCCCATCTTATGTATGCTGCTCACAAAGCAGCAGATGGAATGACCTCTATATACCGGCAGCTAGGTATTGGCAGCCAGTGGATTTTTAACCAAGTTCTACAAGACCATCTTAAGTTATCTAAAGAAGAAGCTAATTGGAGCTATTTAGTACCTTCATTGAAAGGAAAACCACGTCGTCTTTCTTTAGACGGACGTATCGAACTTAACCATTTACAGCATACTGAGACAAAAAGCCGTGTGGAACAGTGGCTCAATGAAGTAGCAGACAAATTGCTTTTACCTCAAGAGATGCGTGAGAACAATAAAGGAGTAGTAATTGAAGCAAGACAGGGCTATAAAAGTAAGGATTCAAAGCGCCAAAACGCAGATATTTCTAACGCCTCCAATGCCTATGCCAACCTTTACATTCCTGTTTTAATTCTCTTCTCCACTCAAATAGACGGAGATGTAGCTCAGCGCTATAGTCAAGCGCAGTGGTTACTTTTAAAAAGCACAACACATGGAACTATAACAGACAGTACATACGTCTTCTGTCGAGATGTTATTGGTTATGCTCTTGCGGCTTTTTTCCAAAGAAATTCTGCACGTATCAAGGGCGAGATAGAAACTATTTTAACTACTCTACTTAATGCATAGCCACATGGAAATTCAAAAAACAGTCGGTTTTTTAAATCACCTCACACATAAAGGCAATCTCAAGCATACTCGGTATGGATGGTTAAGGCTTACTCCTGCATACTCCATTCATCTTGTTTCTGACTTGCTAGACGCGCACCATGAAAAACATCCAGTAGTGCTTGATCCATTTTGCGGAACTGGGACTACAGTACTCGTGTGTGCTGAGAGAGGGATTGAAAGCGATACAACCGATATCAACCCATTTCTTGTATGGCTTACAAACGCCAAGACACGCTTTTATCAAGTGGAAGAAATATTGACGTTTGAAAGAGTCTCCAATCAAGTTGTAGAAACAATGCTTAACACGGAGCTACAAGCTCCGTGGGTGCCAGCCATACATCAAATTGAGAAGTGGTGGAATGAAGAGACGTTAGGAGTTCTCAGCCGTGCGGTGTGGGCAATTAATAGTATAGAAGAGTCAATATCAAAAAATGTAGCTGATTTACTTAAAGTCGCGTTCTGCCGCATGATGATTGAACAAGCTAATGTAAGCTTTGGGCATCAATCAATGTCTTTTAAAAAAAACCGTAATAGCGCCTCGCCTATATTACAAACACTAAAAAATGAGTCTGTACTGAGTTGGGAACAAGCAGTCTCTACAATTAGCCAAGCAGCCTACTCAAATGTAATTTCACAGCCGGATATTTTTCTTTGCGATGCCCGAAGTCTTGGGACAAAATTAGAGCATAATCACTACACATGTGTTATCACGTCTCCTCCTTATCCTAATCGAATGAGCTACATTCGTGAACTACGTCCATACATGTATTGGCTTGGCTATTTGCAAAACGCACGCGATGCAGGGGAGATGGATTGGAAAGCAATCGGCGGAACTTGGGGTTTTGCAACAAGTAATGTGGGGAAATGGAAACCAGAGTATGAAGTACAAATCCCTTTTGATGGTTTTTACAGTATTCTTGAGCGCATTGCAGAAACGAGTCCACTCCTTTCTCGCTATGTCCATAAGTATTTCTATGACATGGTGCAGCATTCCAAAGAGCTTTTTAGTGTAGTAAAGCCTGGAGGTTTAATTCATTACATTGTAGGTAACTCCAAGTTTTATAATGTTATGCTTCCGGTGGAGTCTATTTTCGCTGGAATTTTTGCATCTGTAGGCTTCATAAATATCAGTATTCGTACAATTCGCAAACGCTCATCAAAAAAAGAGCTTTTTGAGTTTGTTGTCTCAGCACAAAAACCCGCTTGAGAGCTTTTAGAGCTAGATAACTTTTTGGGTATACATCCACTCTTACTGATCACCGCCGACTATGAACTAGTCACAAGATAAGTTTCATCTTAAATAACCTTAGTAGATTTTTACTTTGTAGACATACAAACAAAGTAAAAAGCTTACACAGTAAACTTGTTGTTGTTTTAGCTAAAGATAAAATATTAAAGTGCTGCTATGCCTCCACGCAACGAGCAAGACTTTGAAGTAAATCCTTGGAATCCATAAAGAGCCACTTGGGAAAGGAAAATCATGATTGCCTGCTCCTGACAGGTGTTTTGCTTGCCGCTGGAAACAGTTTGAGAAATTCCTGCTTAACTTGCCAATCTGAACTACCCTTGAATACCCAGAAGGTGGTTTCCCAGCAAAAGAACGATAGACCGTTGTAGCCTGCGGCACGAACAGCTTCAACTTCACGGCGGAGTGGTTGGATTTTCTTAGCAGCCAGGACTGGTCCAGTGTAAAGACCAATACTTATTGGCACAACCTGACGGAGAGTGCGGAATCCACCTTTATACAATTGTGCTTTCAAAGCAGCTAAGTCTTGCCGATAAACTTGCACAACGACTTCATCCACCAACCCTAACTTCACCCAGCGCGTCCAGTCTTGTAAGTACTTCTGATAAGCAAAGTTAGGCACATGAGGCGATAGCGACACGACTGTTTCAGGACGTACATCATTGACAGCATTGGCAATCTTGCCCATTAATTGCGTCAGGCGCTCTGCCCGCCATTTCACCCATTCTGGATCTGCGGGATCGCTGGGGGGATTTTTACCACTATGGTCATTTTGATAGAGCTTGATGGTGTAGGGGTCGTAGCCAAATTTAATGGGCAGCCCAAAGTGATCGTCGAGCTGAATGCCGTCAACCGGATAGCGTTTTACCACCTCAACGATTAAATTTACGAGAAATTGTTGCGCCTGCGGATGAAATGGATTGAGCCAGCCGTTGCCTTTGCTACCAGATTGAGTAGTAGTGAGCCAATCTGGATGTTTGCGAGCGATTGGCGATCGTGAGGGCAACATCAAGCCATACTCAAACCAGGGAATCAGCCGCAAATGTTGGCGGTGTGCCTGTTGAACCAACCCTGATAGCACATCCTGGAAAGGCAGCAACGGCAAGGAGGTGAACGGATTGCGACTCCTTCCTCCTGCTTGGAAGGCAATTGTACTGGGATGAAGCGTATAACCCCGATTCCACACTGCTGGATAGAGAGTATTAAGGCGATGCTCAGCAATATGCGCCATCACCTCATCCAAGCGGGTTGTGTAGTACATCAGGGCAGATCCTAAGTTAGTCATCCAAACGCCCCGGAGTTCTCGTGTATCAGGTTTCCCTAACCGAACCACTGGTGCTTGCCAGACTGACAGTACGAGCCATAATAAAGCGAATATTAGGAGCGCCCGTAATAACCAACGAGGAATTCGCAGCCTACGCTTCCCAGTCACTTGGAAATTGGAGCTTGTCATTGTTTTCTAAGTAGCTAATCTGTTGATTGATGCGACTGTAACTCAACAGGGATAAATTGCAGGAGATTCACTGATTTTCCAGACACGCAGTCAGGTTTCATAGAAGAAATATGAAGTTACACTAAGTAAATTGTAAAAAACCTCAACTAACATTTTTTAACCTATTTTTTAAATATTCTTTTAAATATTTTTATTTTTTATTTCAGTAAAGTTGCTGATTTGTTTTTGCTGCCTTATTCGCTATTTATAGTAGGTAAGAAATAAGTTTTTCGAGAGAGAGTATGATACTGGACGACGAGATTAACTGCGTTTTTAGCTTTGATCGCCTTAGCCGTTAGCAAGAGCTTCTCCCCATACTTCCCAAAGGAGATCCCGATGTGTTGAGGCTAAATATTGTTCCAGAGTTGATAAAAAGATTTTTGTTTGCTTGACAGGCATTGTTCGTTGAAAATTGACTTTACTTTGAACGAGTTGGAGGCGGCGGTGAACACAAACCAAAGTGAAGAGAGTGAACAGATCAGAATATTGCTAACTACTGGGAAAATTTCACAGTTTGATAAGCAACCGTTAACTAGACGGATGCAACAGGTATTCCTTGCCCTTGATGAAGCCAGTGCCGAAGGTGTGACTACCTACACTGCCTTAATCAATTTCGTCCGAATCAAAACCGGCAAGGGCTGCTCTACAACGTGGGTTGCTAAGTGGAAAAAAGAGCGTGCGGTGGAACATACTCAAGAGTACTCGTTAGTGCCTGAGTTGAAGACTGAAGTGCCACCGCAGGTTTATGCCCTACCGAGTGCTGAATTGCAGGTTCTGCCTACAAAATATCTTGGTACTGGCGTTTGCATAACACAGACTTTGGTAGGCAGACAACTCAAAGAAAGCGAGGGAGCGGTTGCTTGGGAAGAGGAACCATACTCCATAGAACATAAACAACTGCCAGCATCAACAGATAACTCAACTGAGTCTCCCTTAAAGAAACTTACTTCGTCAGATTTATCTAAAATTGTCATCGGGGCAAAAAAGCTCAAGGTGTTGAGCAGATTGGCTACAGTGGTGGCAATCGGGCTAGGTGTATTTTTAACCGGCAGCGGACGACCGGTCAATACCGACCAAACCCTGCAACCGTCGAAAATTATTGCTCAAAGTACTCACCCTTCTTCTCCGTTTGACCCAGCAGCGCCGCGAAAGCAAGATATCCCCAAAACGTTGAAGCTGAATTTGACGATCTCTTCGCCTAAAGACCTGAAGGTACGAGAAGGTGATATTGTGGTAGCAGGTAAAGTGCTAGCAGACAGAGTGGAAGAGCGATCGCAGCTTACTACTGCACTACAGGCTCTGGAGCTTGAGTACAAGCAACTGGTAAACAAGACAATTCCCGTCCCACCGCCACCGGTACAAGTGCCTGCGCTCAAAAGCTTACCGCCAATTTCTTACGACGAGGAAGAAGCGGCAATCACCGCAGGAGCAGCGGCGATCAGACAGGCGGAGCAGGCTTTTCAACAACAGACACAAAAAATAAAAACTCCACCTATAGAAGAGTCGGCTGCACTACATAGGGCTTCTGTGGAAGTGAAGAACGAAGAACGCTTAGTGAATAACCAGAAGCGGAAGATTGACATAGTAGCGAGGCTGAAAGATTTGCCCGATGCGGTAATGCCCCATGAGCAGGAAGTCCTTAAGCAAAAAGAAGCCTCGTTAAAGCAAGTCAAGGCTGATTACGAACTAGCTCAAGCCAAACTCAGCGCCGCAACTGTAGCCCAGACTGAGAAACTGCTGCAACTTGAGTTTGCTTTAGAAAAAGCCCGGGCTGAGCAAAAACTGGCGATCACGAAGTTGCAAACAAAAAAAGACAATCGAGCGTACACCGAGTATAAAGCATCAATTACAGCAGCCGAGAGGGCAGAACAAAGTAATTTTGCAAGTATAAGTCACCTGCGCCAGTTGCAACAGACAGATCAGCAGCAGCGCGATCGCGACTACCAGCTTGCTCAAATTAAAACTAAAATTGCCACAGTTAAGGAGAAGCTTTCCTTAGTATCATTTGTAACCAGTCCTTACAGTGGTACCATTAAGTCCATCAAAGTGCAAAAGCAGACTAACAACAATTTAGCTGTGGAAATTACTCTTGCTGTTAGTGATAATAATCGTACCTAATTGCCCACCTGCCCACCTGCCCACCTGCCCACCCGCTCACCTGCTCACCTGCTCACCTGCCCACCTGCCCACCTGCTCTTCGCTAACGAGAGTCGTCTTGCCGGGTTAGACGCCCATTCAAGTGCCAGCAGTGCCCCATTAATTACAAAGGCAAGGATTGCTACCGCGATCGCTCCTGCCCAGATTTTGTCATAACGTCCTGCTTGGGCAATACCATCAAACAGCAGCACGCCCAGTCCACCAGCACCAAACTTTGCCCCGATAGTTGCAATTGCAATCCCGACAATTGCCGCTAGCCGCAAACCAGCTAAAAAAATCGGTAATATTAGCGGCACCTGCACCCTTACCCAGCGTTGCCAGGGATTCATTCCCATGCCTCGTGCCGCTTCCAGAAGGGCTGGTTCGATCAATTGCAGCCCTACTGTGATGTTCCGTACTAAAATAACTTGAGCATAAATTGCGATCGCCACAACCACTGAATTTGAGTTGAGTCCGAACACAGGCACTAGCAAAATAATCAACGCCAAGCTTGGCACTGTATAAAGTGTTCCGAGCGTGCCGATCACTGGGACACTCAGCCAGCGGTAGCGGCTAATCAGCAAGGATAACGGCACGGCAACCAACACAGCAATCAGCAGCGCGAAGCAAGTCATCTGCAAATGCTCTAGCAGCAAATTCCAAACAGTCCCAGGATTCTTAATAATGTAGCTCACGCTCTTGCTCCGATCCTGGCTGAGCGAATATGTTCTAGGGTAATTACACCGACAGCCGCTTTCTCATCTAGCACCGTTAGCTTACTAGCACCTGTACGCAGTAGCAGGGATAGTGCATTGCGCAAGTTATCATGCCTTGCGATTGTCGGTTCACCGTTGAGCTGCTGATTCTCAGGAATATTAGTCATCGCGGTTTCAACTCGTAGCAGGCTAAGCTGGCGCACCATATCGTCTGCCCCAACTAAGTCATGCACAAAAGTATTGGCAGGTCGCGTCAAGATATTAAACGGCGTATCATACTGTATAATATTACCGGTTTGCATAATTAAAATCCGGTCGGCAAGACGCAAGGCTTCTTCAACGTCGTGGGAGACAAATAAAATTGTTTTGTTGAGTTGGCGCTGGAGACGCAGAATCTCGTCTTGTAGGCTGGTGCGGGTGATGGCGTCAATTGCTCCAAATGGCTCATCCATTAACATCACTTTTGGATCGCCTGCCAACGCACGCGCCAATCCAACCCGTTGCTGCTGACCGCCTGATAGCTGCGAAGGGTAGCGGAGGCGGTATTCATCGGGCGGTAGCTTGATTAGTGTTAGCAGTTCGTCAGCACGAGACTGGATTTTTGCTGGCGACCAACCCAGTAACTTCGGCACAACAGCAATGTTCTGAGAAACTGTCATGTGCGGAAACAAGCCAGATTGCTGGATAACATAGCCAATCTGCTGGCGCAGTTCCGTGACTTTCATCTGCCGAATGTCAATGCCATTGAGGTAAATATTGCCTGCCGTAGGCTCATACAAGCGATTGACCATCTTGAGCAGCGTCGTTTTGCCACAACCGGATGGTCCTAAAATCACGACAATCTCGCCTGCTTCAACCTCGCAACTGCAACTATCAACCGCCGGACGGGACGCGCCTGGGAATTGCAGAGACACTTGTTCAAAACGAATGGCACTCACAGGCTCCTCCTCCAAAGTGGGCATTCGGTGGAGTTTCTACGACCTTGCTGACGGTTTTTCACCTGATTTACTAAATAAGGCACATCTAACCTAAAGCTTTCAAATATAGTAGCGCCTTTTCATTTACAAAAAGCATATCAAAAATCACGAGAATAAAAAGCACTTTGCCAACTTATTACAGGTAAAAAACTAATATTTATAACCATTTATTAATTTACCGTACTCGAATAAATCATCAAGAAACAGTAAAGGTACATTTACTGAGCTATTTTTGTGCTATGTATTAACTCAGCTCAAATTTATCAGTATAATTCCGCTTAAACCGTTAGTAAAGGTAGCGTTAAGATTATTTTGTATATTTGTTTTGTAGGGCTACTTAAAACTTTCAAAGGTTATAAAACTTGTTCTTTTGCTTGAAGTATTTACCTTAATAAATACCAACTATTTTTACATTTTTTTATTCAAAACAAAAAAGTTATATAAGGTTTTTATTGCTGATTGTCGCTTTGGTAATTACAAACTTATTTAAAAAATCTGAATATAGTGGGTTTTGTTTTCTTCAGCTTCCTGCTTACAGTTCTGTTACAGTTGGGGATGAGAGCAGGCTACTTAATTCCTCTTTTGCCAGACGTTCAATGCTCGTGCTATAAAGCATTCTCCTATCTCTCTGTTCATCTCGTACTATCAGGACTCTGTCTTGCTAAATCGAGTTAGGAGATCTTCAAGTGATAGCTCCAGCAAGAGTCGCGTGTATTCCTCAGGCGACAGCGCTAGTAAAGAGTTAATAATTGACGTTAGCTGCTCGTCTAAAGGACCAAAACGGACTTTGAGAATATTTTCAATGATCTCACGCTGTCCCTCCTCTTTTGCCAGACGTCCAATGCTGGTGACATACGGCATCTGACGTTCCTCCTGGTAATGTCTTAACTCTGTCCGGAACTCCCGCTCTAGGCGATCGGGTAGGGTCATCATCCAGTCGATTAGCCTGAATAACTCTACTACATCATTTCTACTATAGCCCTGCTCGAATAGCTTCCGAACTAAAGTCCATTTCCACTGCTTACGTTGCTGAGGTTGACCTGTCGTGGCTTTTGTTTTTAAGTGAGCCATGACGACTACTACGAATGGGTTTCGGCTTTGATCTAGTTCTTCCCATTGGGCTTCATAGTCAATTAACTTGGCGATCGGAAATTCAATCCCAACCCGACACCCACCCAATTCGTAACCGTAAGAAGAGGGTCGCCAGTTTGGACGCTCATCGCCCAAAACAGCAAGGCTGATTGCGGGTTTACGATAACAATCAAAGCAGCGGTAATTATATACAAACATTCGCTCTGCGAAGCCAGAATCCTCTTGAGACTGGACTTCTATATGCACAAGTATCCAAGTTTCTTCTCCATCCTGTTGCCAGACTTTGAACAGCTTGTCAGTAAATCGCTTTCCCAATTCACTGTCTTTGACAAACTGCTGAAATTCTTGCTCTAGCGATTCATAGCTCCGGCTCCAGTCAATCAGTTCATGCACGATTGGGAAGAAAAACGCCAAAAATGGCTCAAAATACAGTTCCAGTCCTTCTTTCCACGGGTCATCGAAACTGGCTTGTGGTTCGGATGGATTGGTAGATTGAATGTCTGGTTCATTGCTCATGCAAGGTTAACCCGTGTATTACCTGCAATTTATAGAGATTCTGGTTCGTAATTGCGCCAGTTGTAGCGGCGACGACTACCGTCTAACTTATCAATCACCTCTAAATCGCCGTTTAAAAATTTACCTAGACTCTCGTACTGACCAAAGCTCTAACAGGATTTTATATTTTGGCTAATGGAATTGAAGATATTTATATATATCTACACATCATTTGGTAGAATAAACGACTTCATTCTTCTTTATGACACTCCCCACACTTTAATAGTTTTATCTCTACTACCACTGACAAGAGTCTGCCCATCCGGGCTGATAGCGACAGAGTAAACCTCAGATAAATGCCCCTTGAAAGTGCAGATTAGCTGTCCTGTATGCAAATCCCACACTTTGATGATTAATGGGTCTTTCCCTGTTGTTGCTCAAGTTCTTTAGCTGTTTGGAAATCCAATCCTGCTCGTTTTTCATCTCCTAAAGCAGAACGGACATTTCCCCGTGCGTTGTATGCGATTACACAGTTGGGATTAATTTCAATCGCCTGGGAAAAATCTGCAATTGCCCCCTGATAATCTTCTAAATTGGCGCGGGAAATTCCCCGATAACAGTAAGCATCAGCATAATTAGGTTTAAGTTGAATCATTTGGGAGAAATCCTCAATTGCTCCCTGATGGTCTCCTAAGTTACCACGGACAAGCCCACGGCTATGATAAGCATCAACATAGTTGGGATCAATTTGAATTGCGTAGGAAAAATCTGCAATTTCTCCCTGATAATTTTCTAGTTTGCTTTTAGAGTTCCCTCGGTTGTTGTAAGCAGCAGCGTAATTGGGGTCAATTTGAATCGCTTGGGAAAAATCTGCAATTGCCCCCTGATAATCTTTTAGTCTATATCGAGCAATTCCCCGGTTGTTGTATGGCCAACTGAGTGGATTACTCTTGAGTTCGATAGCTTTATTGGCGTTAGTGATCGCCTGTTGGTAGTTGCCTAGATTCACGTAAGCCAAGCTTCTGTAGTTGTAGGCAAGAGCTTGCACGGCTTGGTCGAAGTTACGGATGATAACTTGGTCATAATCGGTGATAGCCTGATTGTAGTTGCCTAGGCTGTTGTAGCTCCAGGCTCGCCCCATGTAAGCATGAGGATAGCTAGGATCAACTTCAATCGCCTGAGAATAATCTATAATTGCTCCTTGGTAGTCTCCTAATTCGTGCCGACAAAATCCACGGCTGTAGTATGCAATGACCAACTTAGGCTTAAACTTGATAGTTTGAGAATAATCGGTAATTGCTCCTTGATAATCTCCTAGGTGTTGTCGGCAAAAACCCCGGTTGCAGTAAGCATCAGCATAGTTAGGTTGAATCTGAATTACTTGGGAATGATCGATGATCGCTTTTTGATAGTCTCCTAGTTCTTGTTGGCAAAGCGCCCGGTTATAGTAAGGAGCAGCATAGTTGGAAACACTCTCAAGAGCTTGGGAAAAATCTGCAATTGCTCCCTGATAGTCTCCTAGACTAGCGCGGGAAGCTCCTCGTTTATTGTAGGCATCGGGATTGTTGGGTTTAACCTGAAGGACTAACGCCAATTTGGCTATTGGCTCTTTTCTCTCTCGGAGTAGCGCACAGGCCGCATCCTTCACCTGCACTGATGTATCGTGTAATGCTTGAATCACTAACTCTAAACCAGCCTGTCCATACTTTAGAGCTTCTGAAAGAGCTGCGATTCGTTGCTCAACAATGGTACTCGCCAAGCGCCGCTTGACTCCTTCAAGTCCTCCTAAGACTACACCACCCACCGGGGGTAGGGCTTGACTGCCAAGAACGGCATCGTAGGCTTTAGGCTGATTAGGACTATCTGTCATCGCATCTAAATTCCCTAGATTATTGGAGCTTTGCTATTGCTTCCCGCTGCACCAACACCTTTCCCGTCAACAAATCTTGCACCGTTGTCAACAACACTCGCTGCTCGTTCACCTCAAATTGCACCGAAATTCGGTCTATGCCCAGTTGCCCTGGTGGATTGAGATGGGCTATACAAACTTGCCCGCGATCGCTCTCTAGGGAGCGATAGGCTGACGTATTGTGGAGTTGCGAACTGGTCATCCGACCCTTATCATCAAAAATGACCTCCGACTGCGAAACCTCTGCGATTTCCCCAATATCCAACCGAATCTCGCACTGTCTTTCGGTTGCCACTTGTAACGTCAGCGGTTCCCGGCGTTGACAGGGATACTTCATTCCCTTATCGAACAGTGAGAAATAGGAATAAGTCTTGGTATGGGACTCCCAGAGGCGGATGGCATAACCATGCCGGAGTTCATCATCTACACTCACCAGTTGACTCAGTGCCAAAGCTCCATGAGCTATCGCTTCAAACGGCTTGTCTAATTTCACTCGCTGCCGCCCAAAGTAGGAAATGATTAACTGTTGAACAGCAGGAATTTGACAGCTTCCTCCCACTAGCAGCACTTGTTCAATGTCTGCCTTGCTAATGCCTTTTCCTAGAGCAATTGTCAGCACCTCATCTAAAGCTTGCCGCACTTGTTCCAGTAACTGTCGAGCTTCTAGAATCTCCTCGAACTGTTGTCGAGTTAGGCACAACGCATGAGCTATAAAATTTTCATCGTCAAACCAGCTCTCTTTCGCTTCATTCACTGTAGAGAGCCTAATTTTTAGCCGTTCTGCCACCTCCAACAAATTCTGCCAGCCAACTCCCTCAACAACTGATCGTGAGGAGCCGATTTGCTGTAGGTAGTCCTCAACAAGCCAAGTGTCAACATCTACTCCACCCACGTAAGCATCCGACTTCGCTAAAACCTCAGCCCGTAATACCTTCTGCCCACAAAGCGCGATCGCGGTACGAACTAAACTTAAATCTAGGGTGCCACCGCCAAAATCTACCACCAAAACTAGAGAGCCTGGTCGTTTTACCGCATAGCCGAGAGCCGCTGCCGTAGACTCATCTACTAGTTGGATGTCCGGTAGGTTCAGGCGCTCTGCTAAGTTGTGGAACCAGGCAAGATAGCGCTCAAACGCTCCCACAGGCACGGTAAAAATCACCTGACTCGGTTGCACCTGCTGCTGCGCTAACTGCCACCATATTTCCTTAAGAAAGAGTTCTGATATAATTTCAGGAGTGTAGGCTTGGCCATCAATGTACCTGGCTGGGGGCTGATAATCTGCGACTAAGTTACGCTTGAAGTTTTGAAAGTACCGATCCGGTTGGACAAAACCCAGGCGCTGGGACTGCACTTGTTCTCCAAATACGAAGCGTTCAGCTCCTTGAACAAACACTAAACTTGGCACTACGTTGACCTGTCCGAGTGCTGTCTCAAAGCGGCGTGAAATTTGGTCAAACTTCAGAGTCCGTGGGGTTTGAGTAACGGGGTCTTGAGTACAGACAACGGTGTTGCTAGTCCCAAAATCAATCGCAACAGTAGTCACTTTCCGCCTCCTGGCAACGTCCGGCTGACTTTTGCAGGGCAGAGAATTCGCTCACCGTTTTGATAGCCGACAAAGCGGATGTAAACTGGCTCTCCTTCTTCAATATCAGCGGTATCCGGTTGATGAAGTTGTGGTTTGTACGGCACCTGTTCCCATACCGAGCCAATGGGCTTGTAGCTCCAGCTTTCTAGGAGCTCATCTAATGAGGTGAATAGTGAGACCAAGTTGTTGGCAGGTAAATCTGGCTTTGCCTGCACCATTTGGCGGACACTCGGATAGTTGGTTAGCAATGTTTGTAATTGCTGGAACATTGCGTCTCTTAAATCGTTAGTTACTTCAGCACTTTGCTGCTGCAACTGGTTACGGAGTCTGAGACATTCTTGACGTAGGGCTTCTAATTCATCTGAATTAGCACTGTATGAATTCACCATTGACGACTCAGCAGTATGCTGGTTCTGTTTCAAACCTACCGATACAACCTGAAAAAGTAATCGCAGTTTTTCTACTGTCCAATTTAAGCCGGAAGCGAGTTTCATCAGTTGAGCGAGTTTTATTTTTGCAATCTCTCTACTACGAACATAGCGTAGAAATGTGCGCTCTAAACTAGACTTTGTTTGCCAAGCTATCTAAGTGGTAATACTTAGCTGAGCGTGCGATCGCACAGCAACGAGTTGTTCTTTAAATTCACTGTTGACCTAGCCCCAAAGAAAGAACGGACATAATACAAAACTGTAAAGATTAAAACCTTTCATAAACAGAGTCGGCTACTAAATAGAACCAGCAGCTTTTGGGGCTCGAACAACATTGTCAACTCTCTTCACTTTTATGTTAAAAATTGAGTTTCTTCGGTTGTGATGTTTTCTGACCCTTCGTAATACTCTGGCAACAGTTCTTGAGATTCTACTTCCCCTAGTGCCTTTTCAACACTGGAGGTGGTAGCAGTACAACTAGGTCCAGAGGCGTTGATAACAGTTTCAGTTAGCTTGCCGGATTTGTCGATACGATATTCAATTTTCTGGTATTCAGCCATAAGATTTTCTCAGGAGCGGTTAACAAGCTAATTTTTCTAGTAGGGTTCCCGTCACTTAGTTAGCGCTAATAACGCTAATTGTGCAATAGAGAAGTGTAGATTCAAAGAAAGATTACGCGAGTGCGTGCGGCAGACGTAAGTTAGGTGGACAGCAGAGCTATACCGCTTGCCGCGTCGCTTATGAACGTAAACACGCGACTTCCAATGATGAATTGTCCTCGCCACAGACTTTTCAAACTAGCCTTACAAAACCAAGTTACAAAAATAATTTAACGCTAGTTATACTCTACTTCCAAGCGAAGTTTCACTGATAACTTCGCTTGCTTTTACGTTTCAGTTCAGTGAATGTACGGTGGTACGTGTCCAAACGTGAATACCTTGCTAAGTATAATTTCTCAGCGTCTTGAGGCGGCAAATGTAAACCAGAGTTAAGACGCGGTTCGGGCGTAGCGGTTGATGTTGAAACTCCAATTTGGGCTCCTAAGTTTTCTTCAACAACCCTTCTTGAGTCAGAAATTCTTTTGCCACTTCAGCTGGTTCGCGTTGTTTGCCGCTCACGTCGTAGTTGAGGCGTTGCATAGTGGCGGTAGTCAGCTTAGGAGCCAGTGCGTTGAGGGCATCGCGAATGCCTGGGTTTGCATCCAGTGCTTCCTGCCGCACCACGGGGGCAACTTGGTAGGGAGGAAATAGACCTTTATCATCGAGGAGCACGACCAAGTTAAATGCGCTGATTTCGCCATCCGTCCCGAATGCTTCAGCGACATCGGCTTGGTTATCCTGCAGAGCCTTATATCTCAAGCCCGGATCTCCTGGAATGAACTTTTTGAATTCAAAGTCACCATAGACTTTTTTAAGACCGGGCAACCCATCCTCGCGAGCCTCGAACTCGGGCGTGCCGATCATCGTCAGTTGGTTGGCTTTTGCTACCATATCGGAGATTGTCTTAATGCCATACTTTTTGGCATCTTCCTGCGTCATTGCCAGAGCCTGGGTATTGTTCATCGGGGCAGGATTAAGCCAGACCAGGTTAAATTTTTCTTTATAGGCGTCTGCTACTGTTTTGTACACCTGCTTCTGGTCGCTGTTGGCAGGCAGTTTCAACACCGTCAACAATCCGGTGCCAGTGTACTCTGGGTATAAGTCAACTTGACCACTTTGGAGTCCCGCCTGGGCAACGGGCGTGCCACCCAAGTTCAGCTTACGCTCCACCTTCAAGCCGCTGTTTTCCAGTACCAAAGCATACATTTCCCCTAAAATGAACTGCTCGGTGAAATCTTTAGAGCCAACCTTAATTGCCCCACCAGCGCTGCCGGTACTACCACCATTACAGGCGATCGCGGTCAGCGTCGTTAGCAGAGCGAGCAAAAGCAGGACAAATAAGCGACGAACCAACTTCATGAAATAGTCCTTCGTTAAGTTACCTTACGTCGAATCGATACAAAATCAATGTTAAGTACTATATATTTTTGACTAACGCAACCCTTCTGGCTAATCGCAGCCAGAAGTATAGCAAGTATCATACCTTTGGCAATCGCGATCGCGCTCTGGGGGAAGCTGCGACTCATATAAACTAGAAACAAAACTTATACCCTACCGCAGCAGAGGCAGAAGCAGGCGAGCAAGGCTTTACCCCAAAACGCGGCTGTTGTACACGCCCCAAAGAACCACAACGGGCACATCTACTACGAAGGCTACAAAAACTGGGTATTTCTCCAAGTGAGTAGCAATCTGATTTAGGCTGGTGTCCCACATAGTAAACTGTCAGTATGGAAAATGCGATCGCACGAAAAAAAACGCCTGAAGAAGAAGAGCTAGAAAAGAAGCTAGCGGAACTGACTGCATTGGAAGCAGATCTAGCTCAGGGCGAATTGGATTTAGCAACGCTTCAGGGTGAGTTACAAGCCTTTGAGCGAGAATACTTTCGAGTCGTTGGAGTCCGATACACGGAGATTGATCGGATAGAGGCTCAGATTGCTGAATATATGCTATCTCTCCAATCTTCGAGAGATTTTGAGCCATCTCAGAACCTCAAGCAACTTTATCGGGAAGTCGCTAAACGCATTCACCCAGACTTGGCAACGGATGAAGAGGAGCGATCGCGCAGGCAGCGTCTGATGGCTGAGGCGAATCAAGCTTATGAAGATGCGGATGAAGAGCGACTGCGGGCAATCCTAAACGGATGGGAAACCAATTCTAAATCCGTTAAAGGGGAAGGAGTCGTCACTGAACTGATTGGCACCATTCGCAAAATTGCCCAAAGCCAGAAGCGCTTAAAGACAATTCAGGAGGAAACTCAGGCTTTGGAACAAACTGACCTTTACCAGTTGAAAACCAAAGTCATTACTTCACAACAAGCAGGACAAGATCTGCTAGTGGAAATGGCGTCCCAACTTGACGAGCAAATAACTGCCGCAAAAGAACGGTTAGAGAAATTGAAAGCCAAATTAGGCCTACGAACATGAGCAGCGACAAGCAGGAAAAAAACCACTTAATCGTTCCAGTGGCTAATCCGCGACTGGCAAGGTATTCTTCTGATCTGATCAAGAGGGGATTGGACTTAGCTAAAAAACTGGACCGCTCAAAGCCAGCAGTAGCAATCCAAACGCAGACGATTCCAGTCAAGGCTGATGATGCTAAGCTGCCTCCGCAGACTTGGAAGTGTATACACACATTCACTGGACATTCGGATCTAGTTACGGATCTTGCCTTAAGCCTTGATAGTCAGTTCCTCGCCAGTAGCAGTTTGGACAGGACAATCAATCTATGGCATTTGCCTACAAGGAGACTGCTCCACACTCTGAGTGGACATTCAGACTTGGTTTATTCAATTGCCATCAGCCGAAGTGGGCGGCTCCTTGTCAGTGGTAGTAAAGACAATACAATCAAGATTTGGCATCTAGGCACTGGAAAATTACTGCGTACCCTTAATGAAGATTCAGGCTCGGTTTATGCTGTTGACATCAGTCCAGATGGTCATATTTTAGCTACTGGTTCTCATGGCGTTATTGATCTGTGGAACCTGAACACCGGAGAATGGCTTTATAGCCTCTTCAACAAGTACTCAGCGGACGACTCATTTCTCTCAGTCATCTTTAGTCCTGATGGAAAAACTCTTGCAAGTAGAAGTTCTGGTGAGGTCGGCTATATACAGATTTGGCATTTAGGTACTAGCAGAGCACTTTACACTTCTCCAGGTGAATTAAGTTCTCTCGCTATTAGCCCGGATGGTCGAACCTTTGCTTGTGAAAAGTATGACGACAGCTGCAAAATTGAGCTATATAACTTTCCCACTGAAAACGAACTGCGTACCATAACTGGATATTCAGACGAAGCACTATACAATTACTGGATAGAGCGAATGAAAATGCACCCTGCACTGCGTACCTTCACTAGACATGAAGACTCAGTTCTATCAGTCGCCTTCAGTCCTGATGGTCAGAATCTCGCCAGTGGCAGTTACGACGAAAAAATCAAGATTTGGAACTTGAGTACAGGAG
>QQTW01001251.1_pt1 | contig 17543 bp, 10 predicted proteins | sample 1904831 | NCBI WGS metagenome assembly QQTW01 (sample SAMN09435610, study PRJNA476489) | Subsurface metagenome, whole genome shotgun sequencing project. | reverse complement strand
CTCTACGTTGTGGAGTGTAAGACATCGGACCGAGCCATGACTCTGGCTGGAAGGTAAAGATAATAGCTCCTTTGAGAGTAGTTCAAACATTGTGTTTCAATAAGTGCGGATCGCTGTTGATTTTTGGATCGTATGCCTCTGGTAGCGTCTGTTACCACCTTTCTGCGTTTACCTATCACCGCTCTTTCAGACCACAGACTCTCGTCCTCTTGCCGGCATAGCTACCAGTCAATATGCGTTTCTCTTGCCGCTCATTGTCGACACTTGCGCTTGTAGCTCTCACAAGCTTCAGCCTCATCTCTCATGCCTTTGCTGCGCCGCGACAAGACAACGAAGGCGGAGACTCCCCCGAGGACGGCAAGCCGAACCCGGTCTGTTCATACTATCGAACCACTTTTGGCGCATTCATTGTGACTCTCAACCTGCCGATCACCCCGGTCGACTGCACTCGAGCTCAGATTTTTGTGACGGACTTTATGCGCGTGCTCAACGACTACAGCGGACCCACCGCCGTGCGCCGCCGACCTTATAGCCGCGAACACTGTCTTTGGGACGTCGAGACTCACAGCCTGGACGACGTCGGGCCTCTTCAATGCCATATTCCAAATATGGAAGAATATACGAGGAACTGCGTAAGCGCATCTGAGCTCTCACTTAATTGCTGGTGTCGTTAGTCAGGTAGTTGCTGACATACATAAAGGTTCAACGACCACAGTCGTCACCAGGGACCCCGTAAAATTTCTTGTCCGTGTTTCCTGTAATGGGAACCAAGAGACTTGCGTACAACGGCCGACGTGGACAGGATCGTGTTCGTGCCTGGACAACAGAGCTTGCTCTCTTGAACCGGATCCTCGAACATGGGAAAGTGGCATACCTACACAGATAACAAGGACGATTCAGCCGCGCTCAAAACTCACCGACTGCAACGAGCTGCAGTATTCAAAGGACGAGCTGTTTTGGAAGTACATCTATAACATGGTTGGCAAGATAGACAAGATACTAGATCTATACCCGAGACGCCAGAACACGACTAAGCGGGGATTCTCTCCGGAATGCTGGATTTGTGTATTATTGTACAAATGTCTGTCACGGAGTTGTAAGCTTAGTGCCAATACTTCGTATAATCAAGGATCTTCCCAGCCCATGGCCTTCCTGTTCCTGAAAATGAATTTGATATGTTGACCCAGTGGCACTAACTACTCATGTCAATATGTACACTGCAAAAGGAAATTTAAATTGCTCTAGCTATGCATAACCAAGCGATAGCCTAAGCTATGGGTTGAAAGTGACACAGCAAATTGACGTCCCAACTTCATGCGAAAAGAAACTGTACAGCACTGTCAACCTCATGATTATACAGTCCATGCAGCGAACCTACCATCCGAAGACACTCATACCACGACCTGTGGAGCGCGCGAGTAAAAGTCGCTCACGTGGTAGGTGATGAGCCCAGTCACGAGGAACTCATAATGAAGAACTGGAACTCCCTTTTCGGTTGCCGAAGATCGAGCGAACAGTCTCACCTGCTCTCGTGGCCTGAATGGAGAGAAGGGTGTCACTTAGCTGTAGAAACGTGGTTAGTAGACATGTTAACTCGCTAGCGGACAGGTACCTTACTCCGTGAGTGTTTTCGTTGCAGCCTTGCAGCCATATACCGGCATTGTCACTGACAGTGCCAGGCTCAAACCGTACACGGTAATCTCTGTCGACCTCCCAGGTCTTGCCTTCGCGATCGCCCCCTGGCATGAGATGCCTCATTCCTTTGAGAATGGTCTCGTGCGCGTCTCGTCGGTATCCGGTGGCGACGAGAACAACATCTGCATCCAGAGTCTCATTCCCTGATTCCTGGTGGGCCATGAACTCGCCGCTTGCGTTGCGAACGTGCAGTCGAACACCATCTGGAATAGAACTGCAGTCGTCAATGTGGGTAACGGTTCGGTAAGGCTGAATCCGAAGCCGCCAGGTCGACTCGTTGGGATCGCGGATTCTCTGGGTATAAAGCATCTCATAGATGTGCTCGAGCAGCTCAAGACGTACGACGCCGTAGTTGGTGGCACGGTCTTGAGCTATTGATGCTGTACGCTTCTCTGGTGATTGATGATAAATGTCGTCAACCCGTTCTGGATTGAATATTTCGTTGACGCTGTTTCAATGTAAGCATCGAGCTTGGTACTGAGAGCGTATAATCACCTACAAGGGAGAATCATCACTAGGTCGCAGAGCTGACCCCCTAATCAGAAGGGTTATCGTCGAATTGGGATATTCCGAGTGTAAATTGCTGAAAATCTCTGCTGCACTCTGTCCTCCACCGATGACAGAAATTCGATATGGGTTCTCCCGCTCAGTGAGAATCTGAGGTATGAGATGAGAGTACTGAGAAGAATGTATGACCCGTGGGTGGGCTTGTGGAAGCGACTTTGGAATGTTCGGCTTTCCCCCAGCAGCTATCAGTACATGCCTCGCCGTCCGCTGGACGAGTTCGTCTGTCTCTCGGTTCCGGAGCGTAATCAGAAACTGGGTGACGGGATCTTTCGTCGAGCCACCTTTTGCCGGGAGAATCTCAACCACTTCGTGACCATACTCAACCACCTCGTTGAACCAACCCGCACACCACCTCATGTAGTCTTCGTATTCAATTCTCTGAGGAAGAAAGGTGCCCAGATTGGTGAATTGAACAAGCCGGTCGTGCTTGTGCAAGTAATTGAGAAACGTAAACTCACTCCTCGGGTTCCTGAGAGTAGCCATGTCTTTGATGAACGTAATCTGCATCTTTGCACCCGGAAGAAGCATGCCCGCATGCCATGCGAAGCCAGATTGTCTTTCGATGAATCTAACTTTCGGCGGCGTCCCATTGAGGTTCGAGAGCTCTGGGGGAGATGGCGAAGCTTCCAAGGCATCGTGGAGAGCTACGGCAACGGCGAGCGACGCAGGCCCAAAACCAACACCTACCAGATCATCCACCTCCTCTGGCGAGCTTGCACGAAGAAACGAGCGGTTCGAGTCTACCTTGGAAACTTGGGAATGGATGCCATTGACAAGGCGACTCTGGTGCTTCTGGTCGAAACCATTGACCTGCAGCCCATTTCCCCTACTTGCAGGGATATCGTCAAGTGCGTGAGGGGCCATCTCTCAATAATGACCCAGTAGTTGTTTTGGAAAGCCGAATTTACTGAGAAACACTAAGAACCTGGAATACACAATAACAGAATATGAGTGTGAAAAGTCTTTTTGATATTGAGATCAGACTCACTCACCACCGTGCTTACTACAAACTCAATCTCGGGAATGACTTAGTCCACCTATGCCACGAACGACAACCGGTATTTTTGTTGCACTCGAAAAGAACCTGAAGTCTTCAAAGAGCTCAAAGAAATGAACTAAATGTTATGACGCAAACGATTATTCTGACCGCTTCTGGCGTCGAGCGGACTAGGAGCAGGCGGAACGGCTTTGGCCCAATTTAAGAGTCTCCTTTTCTCAATGCTCGATGTAGAGCATCAACGCGGTGGAGATATCCGGAGTGGCCATTCCAGCGTTAGCTGGCAACCAGCTCCTCTCTCAGGAGACAACTATTACGACTAACGATAGCCCGGTGCCGCGCAAGCCAGCATTCCCCTTAGGCTTGCCACGGAGCTCGTACCGGTACTTGTTCCCGAAACGTGAGCCTTGCCGTAAAAGGCTCTTGGACAACCTGCTAAAGCCCCAACAAGCACACGAAGCCGACACGGGTCGGGCCATGGCGACTATCACGAGCCTGATGACGATGTCGAGCGAATTATCTCGAGATCTGATAAGCACCGCATCGCGCCAAGCTTGGGGAAGGTTTGCTTGTGAAGCGAAGACGCAGGGATCGCCAGTCGCGCCGAGAATGACAGAAAATTATTTCTGTCGTGGTGCGCGAAAAAGAGGGGAAGTGCAAGATCCCGACATCGGAGCGAGAAAAGGCACCGACGTCAGATCCTCAATAAAGTTATCTGATCCGCCTTTGCATGATGCCAAGCTTTCTGAGCGTGTTGCCGGCATTAGTGGATATGACCGCGCCAACCGTGACGTGCTGAGCCAACGGGTGGTCAACTGTTCCACGGAGGTTGGTGTTAGATGGACGGCGATGGTCTGAAGAGAGCGAGACATGTCACTGCGGATGCTGTGAGGGTCGCGAAAGAAGCGAGATCACTCGACAAGGCGATCAGTCGAAGTATGATGCAAGGAGCATAGGACACTCGGGCGACGACTATCATTTGGCTTGGAGAAGAGAGATCGGCGATATATTCATATTCATGCTTTTACACAGGTGTACTCCGTGACTCCGTACAACCAGAACGATTCCCACAGCACTTCAGGGATGCAACCGATCAGGTTGAGCACAGCCTTTGAGCTGCAACCATAGCTGCATATCCCCCGCCCAACGTGATCAGCTCCTCGTGCTTGCCATGCTCGATCATCTTGCCGTGATCAAAGACGAAAATGCGGTCCGCTCTCTGCACACTCGCCATCCGATGCGTCACGGTGATTGTGGTTCGTCCGGACGAAGCCGCGTCAAACACCCTCTGGATTTCCTTTTCGCTTTGCGCGTCCAGTTGAGATGTAGCCTCGTCCAGTAGTAGGATCTCTGGGTCTCTGATCAATGCTCTCGCAATCGCTATACGCTGTCTCTGCCCGCCAGAGAGTCTGGAGCCATTCTTGCCGCATTCAGTGTTGTATCCGTCGGGTAATCCCATAATAAAATCGTGTAAGCCACACTTCTTGCAGACATCGATGATGTTCTGCTGTGTCACGGATTGACCAGGACGGGACCCAAGACTCACGTTGAACGAGACGGAGCCAGGAAAAAGGTCCGCTTCTTGAGCAACTAGACCAAGTCGTGCTCTATGGTCTTGAAGACTCAAGTCGCGGATGTCAACTCCGCCGACAAGGATGGAACCTTCCGTCGCATCGTAAAAGCGTTCGAGCAGCGTGACGCATGATGACTTTCCAGCTCCAGAGTGACCGACGAAAGCCACCGACTCCCCGGCACGTATGGAAATGGTGATGCCACTGAGTGCAGAAGATTGCGGACGATTAGGGTAGCGTAGGCTGACATCGACAAAATCCACTTGGCCTGGCGCATATGCTGTAGACTTCTCTGCATCCCTTTCAGCTGAGGTGCCTTCTGTCTGATTCTTTAGTCCAACACCGTTCTTATGACTGCCATCTGAAATTGAGGGCTGTTGGTTCTGGAGCCCAAATACGCTGCGAGCGGCGGCTTTGGCATGTGTGATTTCAGGAGAGAGACTGAACATCTGACCGGCGGCCTGAGCCGAAAATAAAAGTGCCGGAAGCACGATGAAGAACTGAACATCAGAGTATTTTCCAGCACGGACTTGCTGCGCGCCCCTAGAACAGATTAGTCGGACGTACTAGATGCCGAAGAGTCCATCCCAGTAAGAACTTACCACCAATATGCCAAGGCGTACACAAAGTATGTGACCGCGAATGACGCTGCGAACAGAAGGCTTCCAATTGTGGTAAAGCCCAGGCTCTGGTCATAAGGCATTCGAATGGCGTCTTTGTAAGAGCTGATTATCTCCCGCTCTCGGCCCAGGGCAGCCACGGTTCTGATCGCCGCGCAGGCTTCGGAGACCAACGCCGTTGAACGGCTATAAGCAGTTCGATGTCTCCGCTCTGCCCTGGCTAGAACCCGTAAGCGCAGGAATCCCGCTATTAGCATGATAGGAACAGCTGCGAGGAGAACGACGGCAATCTTCCATGCAATGATATGCGCTAGAAGTATACCACCAATGACCGAAGTAAGAACAGAGAGTAGCGTGCCGAGGATGATGCCGGACAAAGCGCCCATATGACTCGCGTCGGATGCCATTGTCGCAGCCAGCTCAAAGGGAGACTGCCCAGCTTTTGCGAACCAAGCGAGGTCCTGCCGTAAGATAGTCTGTAATGTTGAGGTCTGGATCCGGACAAGAAGACGTTCAGACACCACCCCGAACGCACTTCCACTGCTGAAGTATGCTAGGAAGGCGATCAGAGAAAGGACAAAGAACAAGAGGCAAAACAGCTCTGCCCTGTCCTGAAGGTATTCAGACGTGGAGCGAGCGTTCAAGACATGAACGATGTTTCCGAATACAACTGCCTCGCCCAACACCACGAGTCCTGCAAAGACAGAAGCACATGTGCCGATAACAACGAAGAAGGCTTCTGGTTTGGTGAGAGCTAAGACCTTGGAGATTAACGTGAAGATGCCGATGGCAGGCATCTTAGCATCGTCGCTGACAGCGTTACGCGAAATCGCCTCATCCGGCGTGGTTCCACACCATTCGGCTTCTGACAACTTTCGTGCGGATTTCTCTAGCGAACTTCCGGGAGAGCCATTTGTTGGACTTTCGAGTTGTTGAGCTGTAACCAGGTCCTTGTAGATGCGACTGTTGTTCAACAGCGTTTCGTGATCTCCTTCGTCGATCAGTCTCCCACGATCCATGACGAAAATCTTGTCTGCGTCCCTAATTGTGACAAGGCGATGTGCTATGACAATGGTTGTGCGGCTAGATTCGATAGACGACTGCTTTAAAGACGCCATTACCGACGCTTCAGTATTAGCATCCATGGCGCTTGTGTGCTCATCCAGAATCAAAACCCGCGGGTTGCGGACCAAGGCGCGTGCTAAGCACAGGCGCTGCTTTTGTCCCCCGGACAACTGCGTTCCACCGGAAGGCCCGATCTCAGTGTGAAAGCCGTGAGGTAAGCTGTCAATAAAATCGCAGCTGGCCTCTCGAGAAGCCTTGGCGCATGCCTGATAGACCTGCTCCTCTGACCAGTTCTGATCCCGCGGTAGACCGTGTCGTATATTGTCTAGCACTGTGCCGGAGAACAGAACCGGTTCCTGGTCCACCAAGGCCATTTGGGACCGTAGTGTGCTGACATTGCATGTTCGGAAGTTCGTCTGCCCGACGGATACAGTCCCAGAACACGGATCGTAAAGGCGCAGAAGAAGAGATGCGATCGTGGATTTCCCAGAGCCTGAAGGTCCGACAATACCATTGACGCTTCCGGGTTTGAACGAAACCGAAAGATCCTCGAGAACCCGCAACGTAGGTCTGGCCGGATAAGAAAATGATACGTTGCGTAAGTGAATGTCAGCCTGGAAGGTTTCCCGGGTTGGAGATTCCCCCTTTGCGGAAAGTACACTTATTTCCGGCTCCTTATGGTCGAGGAGCTCAAAGATCTTTTCTCCCGCGGCCGAGGCAAGTGCGAAAGATTGAAGGAAAGGACCAAACTGTCCAAGCACAAATGAAGCATCGAGTATCAGGAAGACAACCGCGTAGACTGTTCCTGCACCGCCCTTGGACTGATCGTCGGAATTCGCATGCTCCTTGTAGCCCTCCCAGAATGCCAAGGCGTTAGCAGCATATGCCACGAAGTAGACACTAGCCAGCATAGTGGCCCCAGCAACGGACTTCCGGATGCCGCTTCGGATCCTCGAAGTTAGGAGGTGAGAATAATCATCGGAAATCTTAGAAGCAATCCCAAACGCTTGCACGACCTGAACTGCCTTGATTGCGCTCTGAGCCAAGTCGGACGCCCTGTCCGAACTTTCCGTGACAGCCTTGGAAAGCCGCGAAACGGTTTTGGTACCCAGGCACACGATGATGGCCATGGCAGGAATCACCGCCGCGAACAAGATACCCGTCAACCTGGCGTTCAAGATGAATCCCACCGTGAAAGCCGCCACGAAATAGCTCATCGATTGGATGAACAGTCCCACTTTCTCCGATGTACCAAGCTGGATGGTTTGGATCTTGTCAGTCAGTAAAACCGGAAAATCGACGCCTTCACAGTCGAAAAACTCCAGATTCATTCCCATCGCTCGGTCAACCACAGCTTCTCTGAGACCCTTGCTGACCCTCTCTCCGACAATGCCCCAGCACAGCGCCCATCCCCAGGTCAAAGAAAAGTAGGCAATGGCAATTCCGAGTAACTGGCCGATGCGCAATTTGAGCTCCTCTTCCGAAGGCGGAAACTCATTGATGATCTTGCTGAAGAGTACGCCAATAATCGGTAGTGGTATTCCTGCGGCCGCCGCGAGAAAAGCGCCCCCGAAGAGAAGTAGCTTGGCATCTAAAGATGTTAAAGGTTTGAAGAGCGAAAAATATGATGTCTTAAAAGGGTTCAATCCCAGTATCTGGCGCAGGAGGGCCCGCGATGTGGCTGAGAATTGTGTCTGCCAGCCAGGCGGCGGCGCAGTGCTTAGTGAGACAGCCTCTGCTTCCACCTGCCATCGCGCGGTTTGAAACGATGGCTCCCTTTGCTGACTGTGATGTTGCGCCATAGGTACGACAACAGGGTTGACTCGATGCGGGATGCCAGCGAGGGTTGAAATCAAAGACTATCCTCAGCAGTTCCCAGAGTTATGGCTTATTTCATCTGCATAGCAGCTTGTCTCGTAAGGGAAACACAAGACATGACGGGCGACGGGGAGAGTGCACGAGAAAAACAGGCGAGCACATCATACTCCGGACATAACGAAACAACAAGCCTCAAGCGTCAGCACCGGTGATGGACCTGTGATGGCCCGTATACCACGAGCGTGCAGTCCTCGAGGTAACAGCATCATCTTCGATCTCGGACCCATGGCTGTTTGCCTTTGCTCCTCGGAGCCGTCACTCGAAATGCTCGGAAACCCCAAATAAGGGTGTGGTCGATGGGCCAGTCTCGCATCCACTTGACTAGCTTCGCAGATTCAAAGGCGAGCATCACGGAGCGGCATTTTGATATTACCAAGTACTGTACAAACCATTGCGAATATCAACAGGATGGCGGCCCGACTGACGAAAGCTCGACGATTATCGGTCAACCTACCCAAATTTGTACAAGCGGTGAGAAATTATCAGATGGAGATGGCCGCTAAGGGATGCTAGGCCGATCAGCAAAACTATCAGATGATCAGATAGCAATGATCAGATATGATGATCGGGGTCATCCGATATCGGAGTCAAGGGCGAGCCTGATGCCACTAACCGTTTCGAGCAAGCGGTCTTCCCGAGGAATTTCGCGCGTCTTTTCCGGCCTTGGTGACGCGCTCCATCGAGCCTGATCTGGACCATTGACCGCAATTAGCCGTAGTCAGGGACCGTCAACGGCGTCACCATCAGATTAGACACTCAGGGCACACCATGGATGCTAACATTGAGTTTTTTTCGCAGAGCATTCACGGCCCTAGTTTCCCGATGTCTCCGTTCCGCAACAGTCAATCACCGTTCACTGGGGCACATGTCCGCCTGTGGATGATGGATGATATGCGGCTTTGGCCTGCACTATTTGATCTGACATGAACGAGCGTTTGCAGTCCTTGCTTGGGCTCTATCGCAGAGACGATGGACGATTCTACTCATCTTCAGTTGACGCGTTTTCCGTGTCTTCGCGCTTTCCCTGGCGGCAACCTAGATCAGGAGGGTAGACCTCAAAACGTTGGCTTCGATGTTCCGCAGGAGGTGTTGCTGCTGTCATGGGCAATACTCCTGAAGAGGTACACTGGCCAGGACAATCTTGCATTCATTGTCGACGATGATGTAATCATCTTCGACTCGCACGATTGGCGACCTAGAAGGCTGAAGAACGCGTCTACAAAGACCTTGGACGTCTTTGAATGCACCGGTGTCTTTCATCATGTAAGGCTCGGTATCATGATTCTTACAGGCACCAAACTCATATAGTAATGTAGGAAGCTCTGTGCAACAGCCAGTTGGCGTTGCAACTCCACTGGGATGCCGAGACAAACACGGGACGTCTACTTGCGGGAAGCCTCATTCCCCAGAATCACGTACCCGAGTTGTCTTTGCAGCTTGAGAAAATCTGTCTTGAGATCGGTGACTCACAAGAAGGGCAGTTGATTGCAAGGCCATTTCCAAAACCAAGACTCTCCATTCTGAATCCGGACCCAGAGCTACTGGAGGGACCATCGGATCTCGTTAGACTTTTGCAGGACAGATCAAATCCACAGAATTGTGCTCTAGATTTCCTGGCAAGGACCGGCGAGCGGAAGCGCTTCTCCTATGCGGAATTGGAACTCCTCTCAGGAAAGCTGGCCAGGCGGCTTGGTCGAAAAGTTGTACCAGGCGGAGCTGGCCACGGAAGAGCAATAGTACCAATCCTGCTTCCACAATCCCCGGAACTATACATTGCAATTCTCGCGGTCCTCAAGTCTGGAGCAGCTTTCTGTCCGTTAGGGTTGGATGCGCCAGAGGAACGAGTGAAGGTAGTCTTCAAGGACACATCCCCGCAACATTGCATCACCAACTCTGTGTTGAAACATAGACTCTCTTGGTGCTCTGACGTCGCGGTCGTACTTGCTGATGAGGTGTGGTCAGAAGATGAGGCCTCCTTGGCTTCCGACACGCAGCCGGCACAGGTAGATGCCGAGGACATTGCGTATTTGTACTATACATCAGGCTCTACCGGTCTTCCGAAAGGAGTTGCAGTCACACATCGTGCTGTCACACAGAGTCTTCTAGCTCACGATGCCTTGGTCCCGGCTTTCTCGCGTTTTCTTCAATTTGCGGCACCTACTTTCGATGTCTTCATATTCGAGATGCTCTTTCCACTATTTCGCGGGGCTACGCTCGTCGGATGTCATCGCACCACTCTTCTAAACAACCTCGGTCATGTCATGAAGGAGCTGGAAGTGGACTCTGCCGAGCTCACGCCGACAGTCGCAACCAGTCTCCTTCGAACGAGGGAGACTGTCCCGAGCCTGAAACTGCTCCTTACTATTGGCGAAATGCTCACGAGACATGTAATTGATGAGTTTGGAGGCAGCGACTCGCGCACCAGCATTCTTTGCGGAATGTACGGACCGACCGAGTCTGCGATTCACTGTACCGCGCAGCCCGAGTTCCCGGCTGGTGCGCGTGTTGGCATAATCGGTCGGCCACTGGCCCCAGTCTCAGCTTTTGTGCTCGCTCCAGAACCATCAGAGCCTATTCCTGGCTCCGATGTTGAGATACTTCCGCTTGGACAAGTTGGTGAGCTTGCGCTGGGCGGATATCAACTAGCGGCCGAATACCTCAACCGCCCTGAGCAGACAAGGAAAGCCTTCATACACAGTGACACTTACGGTCGTATGTACAGAACAGGCGACAAGGCACGATTCCTCCTCGATGGCACGATTGAGTGCCTTGGACGCATTGCATCTGGGCAGGTCAAGCTACGAGGACAAAGAATCGAGCTGGGGGAAATCGAGCATACTATTTCGAAGGTACTATGGTGTCGCACTGCCATCGCGACCGTCATCGACGGGACTCTGGTAGCGATATGCTTGGTTGACTCTGAAACGCACTCAGCACAAGAAGTCCTGGACGTTTGCAAGCGGTGGCTTCCGACTGTTATGATCCCTGCAGACATTGTCCTGCTTACAGAATTTCCTCGTCTTCCGTCGGGCAAAGTTGACCGAAAAGCGCTCGAGGCCAAGTATCGCAACGAGAGCAAGAGTACCTTGATTAATCCGACTGGGGCGGATGCGGTAGAAGAGCGCATCTGCAGCGTTGTGCAGGAGGTCCTGGGACATGCCGTGGACAGCTCAACGAAACTTGCAAGGTCCGGCTTGGACTCTTTGAAAGCGATCAAGCTTGCCTCTCTGCTGAGAGAATCCGGCTATTATTTCGACGTTGTGGACATACTGGCGGCGGACAATGTTCGCAAACTTCTCGATCAACTCGACCAGTCGAAGGATGACTTCCAAACAGGTGCAGACGAGAGGGCAGCTACATTCCGGAATCTGTGCGAGCAGTGCATGAATGCTGTACTAAAAGAATCTACCCTAAATGTGCTGCTGCCGGACCTTAGGGAGGCCATCCCTTGTACGCCTCTCCAGTCAGCTATGCTCGCTGAGACATCGAGAGATTCGCGAGCGTATTGCAATTGGATAGAAATCGAGTTTCCAGAGAAGTTGTCATTCGCAATCGTCAAGGGCTACTTTCAAGAACTGTCAGCCAAGAATGATATCCTACGTTCCGGATTCTGGCTCTCTGACACTCATGTACAAATGGTATGGAAGAACCTCGCCGACGAACAATTCGTAGAGGTAAACGACTTTACTCGAGAGTATCAACTAAAAGGTCGCGACGCCTTTCTCAGACCTATGAAGATACAGATCTGTACTGTTCAAGACAAAACTAGAGCCGTCCTGCATATGCCTCATTTCATGTACGACGGATGGTCGATGGAACTGATTCTTTCTGATTTGTCGAATCTCTACGAAGGCCGAGATTGTGAGAGCAGACCGCAATTCCGGACGGTTTCCCAACACTTTGCCCTCATAAATTCTGCCAGCCGTGAACAGTCCACCGAGTTCTGGCGGGACCAGCTTCATGGTTACAGTCCCCTTTCGCTCCCAAACTACAATGGCTGCGTCGTACAGAACGACCACCATCGCAGAGCGTACAGACAGCTGAGCATGAGCCTCGACAAAGCCGGTAGCGTCGCGCAAAGCTGTGGACTGAGTACTCAGACCCTTTTCCAAGGGGCTTTGGCTTGCTTGCTCAGCGCATACCTCGGTGTCGCCGATGTAGCATTCGGTGTCGTTACGTCTGGTCGGACGATCCCAGTCGCCCATGTTGATAGAATTATCGGTCCTTGCATTGCAACACTTCCTCTTAGGGTCAATCTTGCGCATCTCAGAACGACGAGGGATCTTCTTCAATTCATTCACGAGTCCAACAGAGCGCTCCTCGGGCAGGGTAGTGCTTCGCTTCAAGACATCAAGAAGGCTGCCGGGCTTGCCCCTGGCACTCTGATATTCGATACCCTGTTTGTATGGCAGGAGACTTTGTCTAGTTCGGGCCTACGCGAATGCGCTGTGAAAGAAGTGGACACTGCCGACTATCTTGAGTTTCCATTAGTGCTTGAATTTCAGCCTGCTGCAGGTCACGTTGACATAAAGGCAACCTACAGGACATCTCTTCTCCCTGAAGCCCAGGTGCACCTTTTGCTGAGCCAGTTAGATCAGCTCATCAACTTCATGGTGTCATCGCTCGATGCACCACTTTCCGAACTGAACCGGAGCTTGGATGAAGAACACCTTTCCGTCATCAATCAGTCCGAAGAGCGAAGCAGTTGTCGCGAAAGCCTTGACTTTTCGGTCCAAAGACTGGCTCGGACATGTCCGGATGCGCCGGCGATTGCTTTCTACTCGAAAATATCCGAAGGCACCGCCAGACATCAGTTGACCACATATAAAGAGCTCAACGCTCAGGCAAATCAACTGGCAAGGCTCATCGCAGAACGGAAGCAGCCCCATGATGAGTTGGTTTGTATTTGCATGCCGAAGTCACCGGAGCTCTACGTGGCTATTCTGGCTACGATCAGGGCCGGGTTGGGCTATCTGCCCATAAACCCTGAAACCCCTGAAGGCAGGAAAAATCTCATTTTGGACGATAGCCGGGTGCGGCTCTGCATCTGCAGCCCAACAAGCTCAACTTCATTCAAGAAACGGGACGTCATCGATCTCATAGAGATGTGCACAGCCAATCTTCATGGATACTCATCTGAAGATCTAGATATGCCGTGTGAGGGATCCCGTCTCGCATACGCTGTGTACACCTCCGGCAGCAGTGGTAAGCCGAAAGGTGTCCTTGTCACTCGAGACAATCTCAGCAGCAACCTCGAAGTATTGGCGGCGATTTATCCTCTGCGGTCGAATGGAAGGCTTCTGCAGGCCTGCTCTCAAAGTTTTGATGTGTCGGTTTTTGAAATCTTCTTTGCATGGTATACAGGCATGTGTCTCTGCTCAGCACAAAACGACACGCTTTTCCGCAATCTGGAAATGGCCGTCAATGCCATGGAGATCACTCATCTGAGTCTCACGCCGACAGTCGCTGCTCTCATAGACCCTCGGATGGTTCCGAAGGTGGAGTTTCTCGTCACTGCAGGGGAGCCCATGACGCTGAACGTGCTCAAGAGCTGGGCTGGCAGGGGATTGTTCCAAGGTAAGCTGACCACTTTCTGGTCGTTATAAACAAGTCATCGCTGACAATATGGAGGATACGGTCCTTCGGAAACCACCAACATATGTACCGTGAGAGAAGGAGTATCTGCGAATGATCTATCCAACAACATTGGGGCTCCGTTCAAGAACACATCTGCTCTCATCTTCAAAGAGTCAAGCACCGATCCAGTCCCTCGCGGTGCTTTAGGCGAACTCTGCTTCGGAGGGACGCAAGTTGCACGTGGCTACATGAATCTGCCCGAACTCACAGCTCAAAAGTTCATCGACCATCCGAAGTACGGGAGACTCTACAGAAGCGGTGACATTGGCCGCTTGCTCCCGGATAACTCGATTCTCTTCGCAGGCCGTTTGGACGACCAGGTCAAGGTTCGAGGTCACCGGATTGAGCTAGGAGAAGTCAACACGTGTGTTCTACAATCGGATGAAGTCAGCGAATGCTATACCACGCTGGTCCAGGGTGCCGACTCCCAGCATGACAGACTGGTCACCTTCTGGGTTCCGAAGACGGAGAGTTCTTCTCATCTTTCCGTGGTGCCTGTGAATCCGTGGGTGATGGAACATATACAGAACATATTCCTCAAGCTGGGCACATTATTACCTTCCTACATGATGCCAAACCTGTTGGTGCCGGTTACCTCGCTTCCTACTACTACTCAAAGCAAAGTTGATAAACGTGCACTTATCACCTTGTTCGGATCGCTACAGAGAACACACATCACAGACATGTCACAAAACCTCGAATCCAAGGACAGCTCAACACAGTGGTCTGACCTAGAGCTGTCTATAGCTCGCACGTTGAGCAAGGCCATGAATACTGATGCTCAGGACATAGGTCGGCATACCTCTTTTTTCAGTCTTGGGGTCGATTCTATTACTGGCATCAAACTAGCACAAGCTCTCGAGATCGAACTCTCTACCGTCTTGCGCCACCCGACTGTGGCTGGTTTGGCTCGAGTGTCAGGTCAAAACGGCCAATCCCATGCTGCTATCGTTCATGATGTACAGAGCTTGTTTGACCCGAAGTGGATCAACGAGGTTCGGACCCGGTTTGCGGAAACAGGAAGGACAGTCACGAAGATACTGCCTTGTACTCCTTTACAAGAAGCCATGCTTGCGACTGCCCACTCTCCCACTGTATCCGGTTCTTATTATAACCGGATGCAGTTGAGAATCTCGGGAGACGGAAACCGCCTCAAGTCATGTTGGCAAGCAATATGCAGAAGACATGAGATACTCAGGACTTGTTTCCTGACTACACAGAGCACGCGTCACGCATTCGCGCAAGTTGTGATCGAAGAAGTCGTGCCCCGCTGGTCATTTGTGGATACTACCGTCTCAGAAATGGAACTCGCCGTGGCGGCTGCCACTCTTTCTTCCACTCCAAACGTCGTGGATTCGAACGAGATACCATTTTCCTTTGTGCAGATGTCTTGCTCGGGTGCAACGTTCCTGCTGTTCTTCTGTCATCACGCGCTGTATGATGACATTGCGATGCATCAGCTACTTCATGAGGTCGAGCAGATGTACTGGGAACAGAATCTGCTACCTTCGGTGTCTTATGAAGGCTTCCTTGGGCACATAACTGCAGTTGACGTTGAGGAGCAATCCCGTTTCTGGGCCGAACGTTTCGACACCTTCGAGCCAGTCTTGCTACCCAAGCTCCTTGATGGTCCCTGCACTGAGTCAGCACAACTTCAGCAAACGATAAGTATATCCGAGTCTGTGGATATGTCGCTGAAATCCGTTGAGACTGCATGCCATGAGATCTCCGTAACGCTACTCGCTTTAGGACAAGCAGCGTGGTCGAAGCTGCTGAGCTCCTACCTTGGAGAGACCGATGTGTGCTTTGGCAACGTTGTGAGCGGAAGGAACTTACCCCTTGACGGACTGGACAGACTTGTGGCGCCGTGCTTCAACACCTTGCCCGTCCGCGTGGATCTGGGAAACCATACGAAAAACATCGATTTGATGCGCGCTCTGCGAGATATCAACGGACAGAATCTACGCTATCAATCAACGCCACTTCGTCGGATCCCATATCGTCGTGGTGCCCGTAATGTTCGCCTCTTCGACACAGTCTTTTTGCTGCAACAACCGGCACGGCCATTAGATTCTCGCATATGGGTCTTGGAAGATGAAGTTGGCACTATGGATGTGAGTAAGCTGCATGAGTCCTTGTAGTATACTAACGCTATTTATAAGATACCCCTCGTATGCGAAATGAGGCCTGAAGCTGCCGAAGACCGCCTACTTGTGACGTTGAACTTCGATAGGTAGAGTTTCCCTCCCTGAAATGTGCTCTTGAATGACACCAGACTGAGTCTCGAGTAGTTCAATCATTGGAGAACAAAACGCGCGCTGTATTGTTCGTGCCTTCTGCGCTACCATTGTGTCTTGCTTGCGTTACCCCTCCGCTCAAACTTCCGATCATGGAGGCCTTCCTCCTGCATTGCTTTCAATGAGGAATGCGCCTAGTGCCGCAACAGATGATGAGCTGTCGTGGGATCCTCAGATCCTCGAGGTCATTCAAGACATCGTACCAAGAACATCCTTGTTGGCAAATATAGCGATATTATCAGAAGACGATTCGCACGTCCCAATATTGGGCATTGGTGAGCTAAGTGCTGTTGGCGTGGATGATACCAACAATCGTTCTGCTTCTGAAAACGCTGCAGCAGCATCAAAAAACAATGGTCAGACGACTAGCAAGAGCGGTGTTGTAGCGCGGATGCTTGCGAGTGGTAAAGTTGAGTTCCTTCATCGGATTGCCCAAGAAGTAAAATTGCGCGGTCGCCGTATCTATCTCGATGAGATCAGTTCAACACTAAAGATGGCGCATCCGTCAATCACAGCCGTGTACACTCAGGTCCTACGGCATTCCAAATCTCCGCAGGAGCGTCTGGTTGCTTTCATATCGGCGACCTCTTCCGACGCAGATGCTCTGTGCATTGAGACGGCAGCGAGGAAACATGCAGCCGAGCAATTGCAATCGTACCAGGCGCCTGAGCGTTACTTTGTGCTGGATGAGCGTGCACTATCATCACATGCAGTCATTGACAAGAGCTTTTGCAATGCAATTTATCAAAACTCAGAGGATGAGTCTGCTTCGCCACACGAGAAGCGCCCGATGAATCACCAGTTGACCTGGGCTCAAGCAATGATACGGAGCGCACTGTCCACTATATCTGGGATTGAATCACAGCGTATTGGCACGACCACGAGCATCTACCAGTTGGGCATCGATAGCATCAGCGCCGTGCAAGTGGCAGCATTGCTGTCGAAACAGGCCCTAGCCGTATCAGCCGCAGACATCCTGGAGCATCCAACTATCGGCGAACTTGCTTCGTTCGTCGATGAGAGGAAAGATTCCGTTGATGACACTGGGCGCTCGTTCGACTTTCAATCCTTTGACCATCAAAATCGTGAATCTATACTCGAAAATCACCGAATCTCTGGAGATGCGGTCGAAGCAATGTTGCCCTGCACGCCTCTCCAGAACGGCCTTGTCGCACAATTTGCAAACTCTCGAGGTCTCAGATATTTCACACATCAG
>QQTW01001250.1_pt1 | contig 17550 bp, 28 predicted proteins | sample 1904831 | NCBI WGS metagenome assembly QQTW01 (sample SAMN09435610, study PRJNA476489) | Subsurface metagenome, whole genome shotgun sequencing project. | reverse complement strand
AACCAGATTGTGCCCATCCCTCAACCCCTCTACCACCAATTCGTGCCCCTCGGCCCGTCTATAAATATCCTGCACATCGTCTGCGCATCGTTAGCAAGGTTGCATCGCATCAACAGCGTCACAAAACACAAGCTACGCCCGCTCGGATGACCCAGAAGGGCCGAAAAGAAAGCCTTACCTGTTGTAGTTTCAAAATGACTAGTAGCATCGTAGCTCTTAGAGATGAAAATCTTGTCGCTCACACCGCTCTCAAGCGGCTCGTACAGCGGAATCGGTGGTCCCATGAACTGCTCCTCAATGCGCCCTAAGCGGTCCAGGCCCGGCTGCAGCTCGAGATGGTGGTTGCTGTCGCCCTCGGCGATGGTCGACACGATGGCGATGTAGTACCCCTTCGGACAGACGTTGTGCGCGGAGGAGACCATCGCGATGTAGATATCTACAGAGACACATAGTCAGCGTCCGAGTCCCGCGTTTAGTCTTTCACAACAGAACAGGAGGGCCCTACCGTGCTTGCGGCCGACCTGCGACTGCGGGATGATGAGCTGCAACGAGTCGCTGTTGTCCGTGCTGGCGATGGGATGGGTGAGGATGCAGATCGCCTTGAGCAGCTTGCCCACGACGCGGACTTTGTCCGGGAAGTACGACGGGTCGGCGATGATCTTCTTGGCCTTGGTCGTAAACTTCATGCCCTCGCCCTCGTCGCCACGCTCCTTCATCGTGGCCCTGATCCCGCTCGCCTTGCCGCTCTCGTCGTACAGGACCTCCTCGACGGTGGTGTTGAGCATGTACGTGCCGCCGTAGATGGCCGACAGCCGGGCGAAGCCCTGCGGCAGCTCGCCCAGCCCGTACAGCGGGTAGATGTACGGCGACTTGCCGTAGCGCGCCATCGAGTTGACGTACAGCCGGATGCGCGTCACGGCGTCGGTGGCCATGCCGCGCGTCTGGATGTAGTCGTCGGTCTGGTAGAGCGCCATCGAGTGGCCGATGAAGTCGCGTGTCGTGGCTTCGAGTCCGAATTTGTCGTAGACCTCCTTCATCGTGATCTCATTTAGCTTCATGCCTGGCCTGTTGTCAGCGGCGCTTCATGTGCAATCCCTCATGTCCAGCTCCCGAGGGGTTCTTCGGTCCACGAACCGTTGTGCGTAGCCGGATCATCCTCCTTGAACGCTCCGACCCACTCCAGGAACTTCTTCGCCCGCCGCTTCTCGAAGAGGCCCATGAGCGGCGACCGCAGCGCCTCGCCGGCGTCCGAGGGCACCTTGGCCACCGTGGCCTTGAGCCCGCTGCCCTGTTGCACGTAGCTGCCCGCGATCTGCTTAAACTCGAGGTACCGGGTCACGTCGGTGGAGACGAGGATGTTTGTCAGCTCGCCGTTCGACATGAGTAGCTTCGGGACGAGGTCGATGCTCCAGTCATTGGCCCGGCCGTACTTCTTCCACGGCTCCGTGCCCTTCTGGTAGTTGCCATACTTCTTGAATAGCTGTGAGAAGGCAAGTGCTCAGCGTCCAGACAGTTGGTGATTCAGTATAGGGGTGTACATACTGCTTCTATGTTCACTGAAGCTGCTTCACTGGTGATTCGTTAGCTCTATACTCAAATTATAGGACGGGACGAATCAGGGGCGAACCCACCCTCCGTAATGATCATTGCGGTCGATATGCAACACCTTTTGACCCTTCACGCTGAGCACGCTAATCGAAGAAAATCATCAGCTATGCTAGAAGAGACCGGTGACTGTGTCTCGATTACCCCGACAGCACGCATTCCGTGAGGCCTGGTTTGCCCGTTAGCTCTTATTTGCCCGTGATTGTAAGACATCAAGGGCTCTCTGCGGACCTGTGCCGAGAACAATGACATCGTACTCAGGTGCTATCTCTTCCATCTTGAGACGACTCAATCACGCGGTGGATTGTTGTAGTGGTGCTCGAAGTGTAAACGGAGCTGTCGTAGTTAGGCACGACGAAAGCTGTGGGGAATGTGGGGTGAAGTTATGACGATCTTCAAGGGATTCACAACTTCTGCCAGCTACCAAGCTACTTTTAACACCTAATAGCTCGGGCACTTGCGAGGGAATTGCAAAGTCCTTGCTTAAGAATAAATTTACGAAGCAGGACCTCGCGAATTCCTCTATATGTTTGACAAGAATTAATTTTGTACAGAAGGTGAACTAAGCATGTCCCTTTATCCCACTGAAGACCTTTCAGTGTCTTTTAAAAGTCTTCAGTAAGCCAACAGATATACAACAAGCACACTACGATGTGTTCCCCAAGTTTTGCTGCTTGACTCCTTCACCTCGAGCTCCAGATCCGACATCAACCGGGAATCCCACTCCTGCATTCATGTCAGTGGCTGGGTCCCGTTGCGGAGCCTCCGTGAGTGAAACAGGCGTGCGGTCCACCAATGCATGTGGCATGTCTCGCCGCTCATGTTCGGACGCGACCTCTCCGGCTTCTCGTGAGGTCTTGTCGAGTTTCTCACTCGGCAAATCGAACACCTCGTGTTCGGGAATGGCCTCCTCATTATCATCGTCAATCTCATCGTCAATTCCATCGTCGAACATCCCCTATCGCGTGTCAGTGTCGCACATCATACACACAGTCGAGCATAGCATACATGCTCAATTTCAGGATCGTATGCTCTCTGCCCTTCTTCCGGGGCCAAATTGACACTAGGATCGCTCATAGCTTCCTGCCTGGCGTCTTCCCAAGCATACCATCTCTCGGTCAGCACGTGCTTGATCGCTCGCTGTGTCTGTTTGATCTGCACAGTTACGAACGTCAGTCATAGCTTGAATAACCTTCCAAAGCAGCACCGGTGATTCCTCCATCATATTTGTAACACGTCGTGCAGAACATACAGTTTTCGTTCGCTCCTGAGACTCCCACTCTCCATATCCAGCCTTGAGTCGCTCGCGCTCGTGCTGCTCCGTGGAGAGCCGGTTGCGCTCCTTCACGCAGACCCACCACAGGCAATGTAGATCCTCCCACGATTTCTTCTCGAGCTCCTCAATAGTCCAAGCTCGTCCTTGTGAAGAGTCAGAACGCGCTCTGCAGACCATCATGCCTTTGCCACTAACCATGAGCGTGGTCCTCGTCGGGCAACGCAAGTATCCGTCTCTCCGGGTTTAAAAACTGCCACAGCCCATGGTCGTTGTCACCAACGATTTTGGTTCTCCTCTTAGGATCCAGCACCGGCTTAGGTAGGTCCTCTTTCTTCACTGAAAGCGTCTGTCGCGCCCGTGGGCCTGTCCGTCTGATTGCGGAGACGCCTCGATTGGGGTTCCTGTCGCGCCGACCCCATTGCTGTACGGAGGTAGAGAAAAATCTAGACGTTGGCGGACTGGACGTAAATCGAGAGGTCGCAATCGATGGCGCGAGAAATGCAAGCAGCGGTTGGGAAGGCCATCCCTGAGCGCCGTGGGTACGAATCATCTCCTGTGTACAGTTACAAGCTCCATGAGTGCTTGACGGATCAGAATCTGTAGGTTGACCATTCCATGTCTGGGCAGATCTCCTCGATGGATGGCCTTAGACGGAGTGATGGATGATCCGTCCCGTAGCGTCCTCCGTAAGGTCGTGATTGGCCAGAGACAACGGGTGCGGCGCGCCCTGCAGCGAATCCCAAAACCACCATAAAGAGCACCGTGCATTTGGGCCAAGATATAGGTATCTCGACCTGGAAATCAACATCTTCAGACATCACTGTTTTGCTGTAGTTGTTGAGTGGCGATCTAAGCTCATATGCTTGCGCATCTGCCGACCATCCAGCTATCATTCATTAGCAATTGAATTCTACCACCCATTCTAGCACAAATGAGTCGCGCCGGCCCGCAACCGCTGCGAGGCATGCCTGGCGGAATGTTCCAATCGCAACAGTCGACGACCGGTCGCGGTGGACCACTTGGCTCCGCAAGGTTGCAAAACGGCAAGATAGGTAGGCAGCGTACAAGCAGTCACGAAGGGCTGTCGCCGAGACGCCGCGTAGCTGACGCTGTTTCGTTCGTAGCTTCGACGTCCGGATGGGGCACCTTCGGCCTGCCCATGGGAGGTGCTGCTCCAGGTCTTTCCAGCGCTCAAAACAGACCGAACGCGGCTTCCATGTCCGGCTTCACGCAGTCAGTCGGCGGCGCACAGTCAAACCTCCCGTTGGATCTCTCGTAAGCCAACCGAACATCCCCAACCATGACACGCGATCCGTCGGTGAAGGCGTCAGGACCGCACTATCATATCAGTATTAACATCCAAGATGACAGCGAATTTCCCTCGCTGTCGGGTACCCCGCAGGCGCAACAGCAGACCAGCTCCGCGCAGTCGTTATGGGCGAATCCCAACCTTCGAGCGACGCAGCAAACGCCGGTGCAAAGACCGCAGAACCAACTAAGCCATATGCAGACGTCTTCCTCACAGCCGGCACCTCACCAACCTCAGCAAACTCAGAGTCAAGGTCAAGAGGACACTTCTGCCGCCACATCACAGTACAATCCTGGCATGGATGATTACCGGTTCGGCGGGCAGGGCGGGGTCGGCCAGCTGTCAGGCCAGGCGCAAACACAGTCCGGCACTGCTGATGATTTCCCACCTCTCGGAGGAAACGGGACAGGGCCCACTGGCCATGATAGGCGTACGGGAATCATCCAGAACGCGACATACGGCGCGGGCGCAACTGGATTCGGTGGCTCTGGAGGTGGCCAGACACAGAACATGATGTCCGGCTCATTAGAAGGTCTGAAGGATCGCAATATCGGGTCATCCGCACTAGACATGGGTTCCTCATCAGGGGTGGCCGCCGGTAAGCACCACACGCCGGAGGTAGTCTGCTCAGAAACCAGTTCACTGACAATTTGATTTGAACAGTGGGATCGAAACCGGCGAGAACTCAGAGTAATGCATCGTTCCCGGGTTTCCAGCCTCCGCAGCCGTCGCAAAGATCTACAGGTTTCCAAGACCAGCAGCTTCAACAACCCATTGGGCGGCCGCAACCACCACGGCAGGCTGATCAAGGGTTCTCCGCTGATTCCGCTCAGTCGAGTGATCAGCTACCTGGTCCCTCAAACGTGCGAATAGCTGACATGAGCGAGCTGGATCGATTCGGCCTTGCGGGTCTGCTAGCCATGATCCCGAACGACAGCCCGGATTATTCAAGTCTGGCTATCGGCCAAGATCTTACTGTGCTCGGCCTTGACCTTAACCGACCTGAGTAAGTTCCTCGATGACATCGGAGCATGTGCTTGGTTGATTCCTAACATGAAGATGCTAGTAACTCTCCATTATATCCAAGCTTCGCTACACCATTCACCGACTCCACGGCCAGACCGGTCGTTCCTGATTTTGTTCTACCTGCAGCTTATACTGTGACGAACGTCCCTCCTCTGCATACCAAGATGAGCAGCTTCTCCGACGAGACACTGTTCGCCATCTTCTATCAGTATCCGCGCGACATCATGCAGGAGATAGCTGCCGGCGAGCTGTGAGTCCTTATTCGGTGAGATACCTATCTTTGCTGAACCACTGTCACAGATATAGTCGTGACTGGCGGTGGCACAAGGAACTCCGGCAGTGGATGATGAAGGACACGAGCTACGGCATGCCCATGCGCGTGTCGGACAAGCAGGAGCGCGGCTTCTATATCTTCTTCGACGTGACCAATTGGAGAAGGGAACGGGTAGGACTCTTCCTATCTTCCTCTGTTGCTGGGCTAATCGTCAATCTGCAGCGGGAAATCCTGCTCAACTATGATCACCTCGATCAGCGGCATGCTCCAGCCCAACCAGGACCCCCTCTCTAGGTCTGTTGCGATCATGCGCCTCTTACATTGACGACTCGGCTGCGTCAGGATAGTAATCACAGGGATTAAATCAGCTCTGCCAACAAGAGAAAGCCAGCAAGCTTATGCTCGCCTCAGCAACTTGCTGAGGTATATTATGACTGCTGCGGAACCTCCCTGCGCGAAGAACATCTCCCCTGAAGTGATATACATGTGTTACTGCCGTTCCCATTCTTCTGCGTGCTGCCGCTCGTCGATTAAGTCTGCGATTTTGCTCGCGGATATCTAGATCCATCATTACCCCAGACAAGAAGCAAAACCCCTCTGAATGTCGAACCCCCAATCAACGAGCTTGGAGAGCCTGTTATCCCCGCTTGGTTCCTTTGAATCCGTGCTTCAACAACATATCCCGAAATGCTTTTACCGTGAAGTTAGCGTCTTAGTGCACGGAGATTTTATTACGGGGGCCCACCTCGCATTTTCCTACGTGCGCCCAGCTTGAACGCTGTCGCGCGGCTCGCGCCTTCAAGTGACGACACAGTACTTGACCCACCTGGGTGGACAGCCCTTCTAGAGATCCATGGATGACCTACCTACCTACCTATGTAAGTAGGTGAGCACCTATTTAGGTATGTATGCACCTACCCGTGGACGTCTCAGTCAATATCTGTTTATAGTAACAAGTCTATCCAAGCATGCCGTGATATGTATGCTAGCCGTCCTTGCCGATGTTATGACTGAGGCCGAAGGCCCTGAGAGAATAAAGACCCTAGGTATCCGTCATTATTATGGTTCCTGGAAGACGTCCTCCTCGCACAATCACCAATGCGCAGCAACGTCTTTTATCTGGCTACTTCCATCTCTCTCTTGGCCCTAAGCGCCGTTACTTTTTCGAGGGTTTCCGCAGGGGCAATCAATGTCAGAGCGACCTGCGAGTACCTTTTCAACAATGGAGATATTGAAGATCCAGAAGTTATCTTTCAGAAGATGTTGCTCGGTCTCCCTTATAACGAGATATGGTGCACAAACGGGTTTGCGCAGATGCTCAAGTCGGAACTACGAGAACTGGATACACGCGTGATACACGTCTGGACGCCGCTTTCAGAGAAAGAGTCGCGAGATCATCCCAAACGGTGCATCTTTGAGATCGTTGCGCCAGACGTCAAAGTCGCATATGGGGCACTGAAGTACTACCTGAGAAAATGTCCTGGAATATATTTGCCGCCGTGTGTAAGTGCATACTTCAAGCCTATTTCCCATTGAACTCCGCTGATGTTCAAGAAGAGCGAAAGGGGTTCAAGGATTTTCCAACTGCCACGGGTGTATGAGAGAAAAAGGCAGGGATAATCAGCTCCAATAGCGCTACCCAAATATAGCGCTTCGTTGAGGGCAACATGATGATGAATGCGCGCTAGGGATAGCTCTGGCGAGACTGAAGCATACATAGGTATCTAGCATAGGTGTTCGTGGTTGGCCTCTGGTCTCAAGTTGTCGATGTCATTAGCACAAACAGTATCACCAGAATATTACCGCTGTCATTTGAGCACAAAGGTGCCAAGGTGCCAAGATACCTAGGTCCTAAGCGGGGTGCTGTGGATGCCAAGACATGTGACGTTTCTGTGGCTCTTCGTACTCACCTGGGCAGGCAGACAGTCTGCAGCATGTGTGCAAACCACGACACATCGCTGAGAAGCTTTGGAGTGCCAGTCTTTGCTCTGCAGCAAGCTCCTCATGGGTCCTCGCAAGAAGCTCAAGCCCAACAGCACCGAGGACACTGCGCAGCCAAAGCAGCAAAACAACGACACTGCAGAGCGAGCTAGAATACCCGATTCAGCAGCAGGGCCGGTCAATGCTCCCGAAAGCGCAGCAACAGTGAGCACCGACAAGAAAGATGCCGAGAGCCGCGGATCGACGCAGAATCCCGGCATAGACTCTGACAGGGCCAGCGTCAAGAGCTGGAAGCCCAACAAATGGAGCGCGAAAGCGGCGCCCGTCGCCCAGCTAGCTCGCGAGAGCATAACTGCGGCGACTGGAGCGACTTCCGACCTTGTGGGAGCGGGTGCTAAGCGGTTGGCTTCGTCCTCGCCGTCACGTTATCTCTCTGGGAGCGTGAGGAGACCCAGGCCTGTTCCGCTGGCCGCCTCAACTACGAAGGTGAACGTCACTTCCACAACTTCCTTGGACAAGATGTCTCCGTTAGACTCACTGGATGGAGCGAGCGCGTCTAGCTTGGATCACAAAGCTCCTGCAGGGCCATCGCATGTAGGAAATGCTGAAACGGAATCTAAGGAACCGGGCGAGGGTAGTGACCTTGATAAGAGCCAGCAGAGTTCCTCGAAACAGCAATCTGTGCTCGGATGGTACGGCTGGTGGTCGAGGCCGGACAACGAAACCGTTGCGGAGAAATCTAAAGCGGACTCGACCGTACCATCGCGGATTAGAAGCCCTGCCGAAACCCCGTTACCCGCAACACCCCCCAATGAAAGCACAACGGAGACACCAGCCTCGGCGCCTTCCGCGGATGGAGCTGCCGCTGAGGTGACGGGGAGCGCAGAAAAGGGTGCTGTGAGCAAATCATGGTTCTGGTCATGGAGCAAAGTGGAGAATGCGAGAGGCAGTCCACCGAGCACATCAGAGCCTCCGCAGCAAGCGCCTCCGGCAGATTCAAACGATCAGAGCAAGCCTGAGGACCCGAAGTCTCAGGATCAGCCACCAAACGAGGGTAAACATCCCGAGCCTGCGGGAACGAACAAAGCCTCGGGATGGGCATTCTGGTCGCAAGATAAAGCTGGGAAAGAAGCAGCTCCCGAGGCTGGTAGTCCACATAAGCAGGTGGGCGAGCTCGCTGTTGCCGACACACCCTCGCAGTCAAATCCTGAGGCAGCACAATTCAATGAGCAACAGGAACCGCTAAAGAAAGATCTGGAGAGCAAGGTCGAAACAGTACGCACGAAAGGGAAAGGCACATCGTCGACCGCACAAAAGCCACCAAAACCTGCTCCTGTGGAGAGTGCAGCTCGCAAGGCGCTTGAAGCAGACGCAGCAAAGCAGACACAAACCAGACGCAACGTCGTACTTCCTGCCTTCCGCGATACATATCCTATAGCGAACCCTCCCTCGTACCTGGAGCAAGTGAAGAAATGGTGGTACGGTTCTGAGAAAGAACCATGTCATCTTGCCATAGCACCGAAGCCTCCGAGGATAAAGAAAGCGCTTGCAATCGGTATCCATGGATTCTTCCCTTCACCCCTCGTGCAGAAAGTCATCGGCCAACCAACCGGAACCTCCATACGATTCGCGAACAATGCCGCGGTTGCCGTCAAAGAATGGGTCGAGCGGCACGGTAGCTCGTGTGTGATAGAGAAGGTTGCTCTCGAAGGAGAAGGCACCATTGCCGATAGAGTCGATACACTATGGAAGCTCTTACTCAACTGGATTGACCACATCAAAAGCTCTGACTTCATATTCGTGGCCTGTCATTCCCAAGGTGTCCCGGTGGCGATAATGCTCCTCGCCAAGCTCCTCCAGTTTGGCTGCATCAGTAACGCGAGGATAGGGGTTTGCGCTATGGCCGGTATCAATCTTGGACCATTTGCCGAGTACAAGTCCAGAATCTTTGGAGTCACCGCTTTCGAATTGTTCGACTTTTCGACACCGGACAGTCGGGTTAGTCGCTTGTATCTGAAGGCTTTGGAAGAAGTACTTCAGTACGGCGCAAGAATATTATACACTGGAAGCATTGATGATCAACTGGTTTCGCTTGAAGTAAGAGCTGCCCAGTGTGAGCATGTTTGGGGTTACTGATTGACTCATGAATTGAAGTCTGCCACATTCGCCAATATAAGTCATCCGTACATTTACCGTGCCGTCTGGATTGACGGACGCGTACACGCTTCTGACTTGTGAGTTGAAATCTTTACCCGTATCGTGTTCACACATGTAGCTAACCGCATGGACAAGCATCGCACATCTCGTGGGATTCATCCTGAAGCTGCGTAACTTAGGAATCTCTGACCATGGACTCATTCGCGAGCTATCGCCGGCCCTGGCTGGCTCCATCTACACAGGCGACGGACATTCTCGAATTCACGATGATGCCTCGGTGTACAAGCTTGCGGTAGAGCATGCGCTGGAGACAACGCACCTGACAGCCAACGTTCCGTTAATGGTTCGCCCGTATGAAGGTCCAATAAGCGTTGGACAAAGCAATCCGTACTTTCTGCCCTGGGCGATGAGAGGGGTCCTCGAAGAGGATTTTGTGAAGCGGGAACTGCAACAGGAGATCAAGGAGCTTCTGAGCATGTTTGAAGAATGGAGGCCAGTCAGTAAGGGGCTTAAGGATGTCAGGTGGCGACTGGAAGCCGTGAAGTCGAAGGTGTAATGTCTTCAGAGATTTTGTTGCCAGTTTTAGAGTTCACCGCAGGGTGCATTAGCGAGGAGTTCACGTCAATACAAGCGTTCCAGTCCCATGCTCGACCGTCACAAAAGGATGCAGACTTGTCATTACCAACAGCTGACTAGCCAGTAAGCACTCGAAGCTTATCGCTGGTCACAAAGCCTGGTAGGAAGCCCCTGCTACATTGCGGGGTGCAAAGAACCAGCGTTGAGTGGTCGTCTAACCAGACGTCAGGAGAGGCCGGAGTTCTGGCGCGGACCCCTCTCACGTTTAAGAATTGTAGCTCGACCAAAGAGCTAGACAATAAAGCTTAACTGTGAGGAGTCTCGAGTAAATCGGGAGCACTTTCAAGGTATGGAGCAGAAACGTCTCGCTTGTGTCAGGTGACTTTTTCAATCACTTGGAGAAACCCAAGGCATCGCTTTTATGCTGAACAGCATGCCTAGTCGTCATTGCCATAGAATATCTCCTTGTAGCGGTGAGTGGCATCGACCACGGCGTCCACCGCAGCAAAGTCTTGCGGTTGAGCATGTTAGAGCTTTGTTTGCTTCCCAGAAGTACCGAGATGTCCATTGAAGATCAACATACCAAGGTTCGTCCCAAAGTCTGTGCTAGCAAACACCCGAACGCTCAAATCGCCTTGGACCTTTCCCACAATCTCGACGGCATGATTGAGCGTCAGATGGGAATCCTACGCGTAAGTGCCGTGCTGTCAGCCACACAGATACTGGAGGTATAGTGTCGGTTTGCGGTCTAGCTGCAAAGACTGATGTGCACATACGCGGTTCAGAAGTATGGAGATTTGACCGCCAGCATCAATTGTCGCCTGCTCGCCTCGTAGCTGGACGACCTTGCCGATAATGCGCACTGTGTGATGGGTGAAGGATTCTAGGTACGGGGCGGTGATGCGGGGCGTTGCTTCGGTCATCGTGATCTAAAGGATTGTATGATTTGCTCAGTCTTATTGACGCCTTTCCGTCCTGATGCAGGCGGTGGAAGCACGAAAGTGGGATGAAGTCAAATGGTCGCGCGACGTGTAAGCTCAAACGCGGTATCACGTGCTGAGATGGCGGCCTCAATTAGTGGATTTTGGTCCCAATTTTTTCAGATATCGGGCAACATTGGGGACATTTGAAACTAATCAAAGGCTGTATCGAAACTCGAAAGAGCATGCACGCAGGAAACTCTAGCAGCTGGTCGTAAATGTGATGACCATCCCGCGTGAGCCGGATCCAGATGTATGACTCTTATCGATAGAGTCACAAAGTCAACCGGCCTGATCTCGAGTCGTGAGGTAACCAGATTGTGATCATCATGTGTGGTGTGCGGCAGTCTGATATATATTTAGAGTGATTCCATGGCTCCTCTGTCGCTTGTCGCTATATATCCATCGTTGACTGCCCACACGCTGACATCATTCCGAGCTTCGTTGTATCATTTGGATAGAGACCGCTACTACCATTCAGTATCATGACCCCAAAACCGGTTAAAGCGCCTGCGCACGAGAGACGGAAAGGGGAATCTGTACTATTCCGTTGCAGGTCGATCAGCGACGCCTTTGCTCATTCTTCGCCAGGCTTTGAGCGAATTCGCCGACTACGTGAATCGCCAGCAAGCCAGGCGACGACAACCTCCAGATGCCGATTCGGGCTATGACAGCCAGTCCCGAGCTACCGAGGACCATGACGAGCTCGATTTTATCGACTCATTGGCACTTGCTGAAGAGCCCAGCCAAGTCCGGCTAAAGCATCTCCTGCTGAACAATACTTCGGACGCCGACGAGAGCTTGTCGCTGCTCACCAGCTATCTCAACGGACGGCTTGTTGAAGGCCATGGCGAAACTCTCTTCGACCTTGGCGTTGAAGACAATGGAGACTCGATGGGTTTCACTAAAGATGACTGGGACTTTGCGCTCGCAAGGCTACAGGAAGCTGCTGCAGCAGTCAATGCTGACTGCCGCGTACTGCTTACGCGGAACGTCGGTGGCGAGGAGGAGGCGGACCAGACGAACCCAAAAGACCCACACGCGAGTGGTAAGCTGATGATACGGCGGAAGCCTGAGTCGGTGGACGATGTTATCGAGACTCGAATAGCTGTCGTCGGCAATGGTACGAAAAGCGCTGATATTGAATGGCTGGCGCTTATACTTCTTATAGTCGACGCCGGAAAGAGCACCATGTTGGGAGTCCTTGTCAAGGGAGGGCTGGATGACGGCCGTGGTAAAGCACGAGTCAACCTCTTCCGCCACAAGCATGAAATCGAAAGCGGCCGAACCAGCTCCGTCGGTATGGAGATCATGGGTTTCGATGCGCATGGCACCGTAGTCACATCTACCGTGCCCGGCAGGAAGCTGACCTGGGAAGAGATCGGGCGTCGTTCTGTAGGTGCAGCTATCGTTGAGCTCATCTCCTCGCACTGACCGAGTAAAGGCGAAAGTGATCACTTTCACGGACTTGGCCGGCCACGAAAGATATTTACGCACCACCGTCTTTGGCCTGCTAAGTAGCGAACCCAATTATTGTCTCCTGATGGTGGCGGCGAACAACGGCTTGATCGGCATGAGCAAGTAAATCACCCGGACATTCACCACTCATGCTCCAGCTCACAATAAGCAGAGAGCATTTAGGAATTGCCTTGGCCAATAACGTACCTGTGATGGTGGTTATTACCAAAATCGATATATGCCCACCGCACATTCTTGAGCAGACGGTCACTCAGCTGGGGAAAATCTTAAAGTCTCCGGGGGCCAGAAAGATACCAGTATTTATAAAGACTCGTGAGGAATGTGTCACTACTGCAGTACGTTTCGTAGTCGTTTCTGTCTCGGCGGGTAGTTCCATTTGGTATTAACCAGCATCTAGACACAGTTTGTCAGCAAGAGAATATGCCCCATATTCCAAGTCTCTAATGTTACTGGAGAGAATCTGGACCTCGTCCGCACGTTTCTCAACATACTCCCCCATTACGGTAACTACGACGCAGAAGGGCCGCTAAAATTTCACGTTAATGACACTTTCTCTGTCCCCTTCGTGGGGACAGTGGTTTCTGGTGTTGTCAAGAGTGGTGAGCCTGGCCACGAGCATTCTTGACCATCTTGATTGCTCACATATGACCGTAGGACTCGTGCATACTGGCGATACCGTTCTGATCGGGCCCGACTCCTTGGGTCAGTTCACAACCACCAAAGTACGCTCGATCGAGCGGAAAAGGATTCAAGTTCCGGCCTGCTCCGCTGGCCAATCTTCATCACTTGCTCTGAGGAACGTGCGGCGAAAGGATGTGCGCAAAGGTATGGTTGTGATGCACAAACCAGATGCCAATTTCACTCCGAAGGTGTACCGCGAGTTCGTCGCCGAGGTCTTGATTCTTTCACACGCGACCACGATCAAGACAAAATATCAAGCCATGTTACACGTCGGTCCGGTTTCCCAGACATGTGCCATCATTGACATTGACCGATCATACATCCGTACCGGCGACCGGGCAACAGTGGCTTTCAGATTTGTGCAAAGACCGGAGTACCTGACGGTTGGAGATCGGATACTGTTCCGTGAGGGAAGAACAAAGGGTCTAGGCATCGTGAAAGCTCTTGGCTATGACCCGAAAAAGCCGCTAAACCCTCAGTCGGCCGGTGGGGGAGGGACGGAGAACTCCGAAAACGTAACATGAGTCTTCGAGTGGACGAGTATCTTGATCATCTTCCATTCATGGATGAGCGTCGGAGCAGTAGAGGTGGCGCACGCTTGAACATTCATTGGAAAGCAACGCTGCTTATTGTTATATCAAGGCATGTTTGTCGGCATGTTTGTTGGGGTCTTTGTGTCTCGCATGAACGAACATATCCAGGTAAGTGCAATGCAAGGCTCAAATGTGTTGAACTGTGTAATGATAGTAGGTCAATCGTGATGCGTGAATGCGTGAAATTCCCCCCCTCAGTTCCAAGTAAAATCGGGGCCCTCTAGTAGACTCGGCACGACCTCGGGAGTTCCCTCACGCCGGTGCAAGGTTCTTCCAATCGAGTCTCCGACCTCCAGATGTCGGGCGATTCTTCTTTTTTGTGACCATTCGAGGTTGAGTATCAAGCTTGTCCTCCGGGAGTGCAATATAACAACGTCAGCTCTTTACAATGGTCAAACTCGAGGAAGTCCAAGACGAAGCCTTTACTCGCGATCAGCCTGGACCCAACGAAGATGAGAACGACTGGGACACTGAGTCAGGTAGGCACCGTCGTTTTGAGCTCCCTTTACCTCAAAGCTCTACTTCTTACGCATTCCAGCATCAGATGCCTCGTCCGACACCTCGTCTATATACCCAGACGAATCTCTTGCGGAACGTATCTCTGCTCTGCGCGACGTGATCCCTCCGTCGCAGAGGCGCTACATCGCCTCCGGTGTTTCATCGGCCTCCTCTTGGATCAAAAGCGGCCTACAGCTGAGTGGCAAGGGCCTGTGGCTCGTGAGCACGAGCCTGCTTCTTCTCGGCGTGCCGTGGGCGCTCGCGTTTGCGGAGGAGCAACAGATACGGGATATGGAGAGGGAAGAGAAGGCGCAGCAAGCGGCCAGTGAGGTCAGTCACTCTTCACTCTGATATAGATGTTATCTCTTATTCTTCGGTATACACCGCAATGCGTCATTTTCGCTGACTTGAACGCTTTGCAGATGCTCGCTGGCGGCAGCCAACCTCAGAACCAGGTGCGACAGGCGTTATAGAGGCGATGGGATTGTAGGGATCATGTTTCGAGCGCACAATTTCGATGTAAATCAGTGTTGTATATCGTGTAAGATCACCGAGAAGAGAGCGGTCGATGTCTGCACTCTCACCTCACGAAGTAATGGAGGCTTCTTGATGTAACATGATTCGCGAAAGCGGAGAGTAGCTTCATTCATTCAGTCGGTCCTATATTTACATACAAAGCATCTCTTGTTGAACAACAGCCGCAGCGAGGTCTATCTGATACAGCCGGGCATGCTCCACATTAGCAACGTGTCCGTATTCGTGGCAAATACAGTCAACATAGAGGCAAGATTCTATGCGAAAATTTCCCATGGCGTGTCGAAACCCCGCTCCGTGATTTCTGCAAAACAGTCGCTGAAGCTTGCGCGAAAGGCAGGCTGACTCGAAGAAGATCTGGTAATACAAGGATTACGAAGTGTACTGTTCGGTCGACCGTGGAATAAGTCAGGCGAAAGGAGGCGTAAGACGGTGTTGACCACGCATGATCAAGAGATGCGAATTAGATGGGGGGCGGCAGTGACGCGGTTGTTGAAGTCATAGTCTCTTGCTGAGCCATGATCTCGTCCCCTGCAGCTTCTATAGAGACACCAAGACCAAGCTTGACTTGGTTCTGCAACGCGATCAGTAATGTGATCCTGCAGAATCAGGAACGGGGTGCCGCTTACCTTTGAGTGATCAATCTCACCGGAGAAGGTGAACTGCACTGAGGGTGCTACTCTTTTCTCCAAGAGACAAGCAACACGTCCTTGGCTGTCGACTTGGGCCCGATACGTAGATGCTGTGAAGTCGTACTTGGCACCGAAAGTCGCCACACCTTCGCTCCGAGGAAAGCCACCCATCAGACCCCCAGCGCCCGCCAATCCAATGCCAGCGAAGTATAGGTTCATGTCGACGCCAGCTTCGACCTTGTCGGTCAGACGTCGCCAATACGTGCCCTGTAGGCCGCCCTGCGCCAGCAGCTGGGCGCTAGCAATCCAATTATTTCCCTTGTACTTTGCCGCGTACGAGAGCAGCAATTCGGGCCCTTGCTTCATGCCCGCACGCTGCCACACGCCTTCAAGACCCAAAGCGAGCCGCGGTGTGATTGATTGAAGATAACTCCCGACGTATATGCCTGTCAGCCCGTCATCCAAAACTGATGGGTTCATGGCTTTCAGACTAGCGCTGAAGTCGGCGCCAGAGTAATCATTCTCGATCGATACCATAGATTGGGACCCTCCGGGTGCGATCTGAGCACTGGTTTTCGTGACGAATGAAGGAGTCCATCGGTAATTGGCGCGCCCAGACATTTGTAGGTCATTGTCCAGGCTTGCTTGGAGGAAAACCTGGATTGCTTAGCTGGTGACTTGGATGGAAGGTTCTCGACCACCTACCCTAGGTGAGCCGTATAGAGCGTTGAAGGTATACGGTGCTAACGCTTGAGAGCCTCCTGCTAAAGCGTGTTGGATCTGGAACATCGGCGACAGGCTGAAGGCTTTTGTGAGATCTGCGCGCAGTCCAGTAAAGGAGAGATTATTCAAGAAGACATCTCGCTGAACCTCCTTGGCGATGCCATCGACAGTGCCTGGGTTGGATAGTCCCAGAGCTTCTCGACGCTGGGACAAAGCTGAGAACACGCCATTAATCCGCGACATCAGGGCGTTGTCCGTCATGAGACTGGCCGCAACATCATGATCCTTGGACGTAGCCATTGCGTGCTAAGAATGACGGTTCAGAAGGGAAAGGGTGAGAAGATCGGAAGTGAATGGAAGTGATCGTAGCTAGGGCTAACGCCCTTTCAAGAAAGCGACGTAGGGAATGAGCTCAAGTGGAGGTCGAAATCTCCTTCATCGGATGACAACCTTGCGCTGATGCTGTCTTGAAGTTTTGTCCAGATACCAAGGTACATACTTGGCGCTCACACACTGACACCTGATAAAAATTATGATACAGGGAGTACTCGGCGAGATGCGTGTAAAGAATGTAACATATGCTTACTATGGCTTAGTGACCCCGCTCACGGAGCGATCATGAGCACGCTACTTTGAGATTTTGTTCCATGGCTGTCGCCAACAATCTTGAGACTAGCAACACTCTACAACTGCGACTACGATATCCAGACGCGACCTCGGGAGGCATTATTGAAGCTCTCACCGCTCACTTCAATTGCCCACTCGAGGAATGATGCCTGAGTCAAGTCAAGCAATGGGATTCCCGCTACGCATCCGAGAAGGATACAACAACCCTATTTTGACATTGTCTATGATCTCTCTTCTATTGCAGAGGACCTCCAAGGCTTTATTGTGGTAGACGAGCATGTCGAAGACAGCTACTGGGTTGACTTGCTTCCGGATAGCGATGTTGGTCTTCCCAAAGCTTGACAGACAGATAGCCAATACAAAGCCATGATAGGAGAGACTTTATTGAAGGGAAGTGCTCATGATCCTTGTCAAAATTGACGATAGAGTAGGGCCAGGGGCTAAGGAGCGAGCTGGAAGGCCGAATCTTTCCAGTAACAATGCAGAAGGTGGACTTCTGAATAAAGACCGGAGTTTTCGACTTGGCAAGCAGTCACTCGTCTCCTGAAGCCATGCCGAGTGGTATATTGGGCTCCAGCTTGTCAAGCGTTGTCAGCGCGTCAGCCCACTCGAGGAGCCTCGATGGTGATTGGAATGTGG